>OBVW01000962.1_pt1 | contig 10747 bp, 10 predicted proteins | sample 1495141 | NCBI WGS metagenome assembly OBVW01 (sample SAMEA2580013, study PRJEB22360) | human gut metagenome | biome: human gut; feature: human-associated habitat; material: faeces | place: Denmark | collected 2008/2010
GCTAAGATCTTGTTAAGATTCTTTATTCTATAACCATATCCTTTGCAAACAATGCAACACGTAATTTGCTTTCTTTTTCCTAGAATTTACTACTGCCGCCGCCATGGGTTCTTCCTGAAGAAGAGGTATGTGTACTGCTGCCACCAGAAGAACTCTTCTTTTCTTTCTTCGTTTTTGAAATTGTTTCATACAGGAACATATCTCTGCTTTCTGTAATATCCAGACTGCCGTCTTTTACATAACTGCCTGCCGTCGTCTGGAAACGCACCGTTTTCAACTGCGCTTTCATCCTGCCTACGATAATAAGCGACAGAACAACTCCGACTCCAAGGGAAATCAGAATCCAGATCGGCGATAATGGTTCTCTTGGAAGACTTTTTTCTCCAAAAGGTTCCCCGCTTCTTGCCTGTGTAATGAATTTATCGCACAGATTGACAAATGTCTGAAATGCTGCGAAGTACTTTTCATCGTGCAAATCGCCCTTCATCTCTTTCAAAATATATTCGATCCCGTCATCGGTAAAAGCTGTAATCCCGTAACCACAGGTTGAAATACAGCAAATGTTCTCTTCTCCTACACTGACGAGAAGCAGGATTCCGTCCTTATCTGCCCCATATCCAAAGTTTCCATAATCATATGTATCGTCTGCATATTCTTCTGCTGTTTTTCCATCCAGCGTATTCGTTGTCACCACAACAACTTCCATTTTCTGACGAACACTTAGTTCATCAAGCATATCATTTAATTCTGCTTCCTCACTATATGTCATAAGTTCTGCCTGATCCTGCACACGGCAATATTCATTTGCAAATCCGCCTGTATCACCGGCTGAAACTGAAATTGTCATACCCAGACACAGGGCAAGAATAAGCAAAAGTGATATCATTTTCTTTTTCATTTTCGTCACCCCCTAAAACAGTCCGAATAAATGAAGAAGTGTTGCAGCACCGTAAGTTACTGCAGTAAATACAGCCGCCAGTATAAGAGTCCAACGGGTTGCTGCTGCTTTATCTACCGGCAGATCACCGACAAATTTTCCGGTCTGTCCGTTCATTGCAAATGTGTATCTGTTCCCATTCCATGTGGTATTCAGCAGCCATACCGGATATAGCGCATATCTGGCTTTTCCGCCGTGAAACTGTACGCTGGTATTTTCAGCCGTTACTGTTTCGTAACCAATGACTGTTTCAGCAAATGCCTGTTCCGTTGATTTCTTTACACGTTCATTCGCACGATCTATACTCTCTTCTGCTGTCACATCATATTTATCTGCAAGATATCCGGCAAGATAAGCAGTCTGAAAATCCACTGCCTCCGCACAGTTGAACGGTTCGATTGATTCCATCAGATCATCTGCCATTTTAGTAGAACCGTCTACCGGAACATCTTCAAACCCAATGCTTCCACCTCTGTGTACCATAAAGTAACTGGTCTTAGTGTAATTATAATTACTGTCACTCCAGGTACGCACCTTGGTTGCCTTATAACGAACCTTTGCATCTACATCGGTATCAAAAAGCCAGAATGGTACATAGACACCTTTGATCTCATCGATATGATTCTGATCCTTGAAAATCTTCGGCAGAAGACGTTTTCCTGTCAAATGCTTTACCAGCCCTTCTTTCGCTGCTTTTTTATTCAACTTGAACGGAATGACCAGATCCGGTTTCAGGGTGCCGGAAAACTGTCCCATCATAACAATCGGATTATCACAGAAAGGACAGGATGTTGCCGCCGTATTCGCATCGCCTACAATCTCCCCTCCACAGGATTTACACACATATGTGCGCAAACCATCTGTTTCTCCTTCTTCCCATTCACCTCCTGCTGTGGTCTCCCAATCCATATTGTCTGCTTCTTCATCCTGCAGTTCGGCATCATATCCTTTCAGTACATCCATTTCGAACTCCGTGTCGCAGTATGGGCACTTCATCTTTTGGATCGTACTGTCAAAGGCTATCGCACCTCCACAGCAAGGACATTTATATTCCTGTAATCCTGCCATAATTCATTCTCCTTTCATCGAATAACGGATTGCTGAGATTTTATTTTATCCTCCATTTTGCATTGTCGATCTGCAGGCTATAACCACAGAAGGAACAGCAGTTATTCTCATCCGGTATAAAATTCGCTCCGCAAGATGGACAATCCTTTTCTATAAAAAATGCTCCATCTGTCTTTCTTCTTTCTGGATATCTTGCTCTTTGAAGAACCATGGTCTTCTTTACTTTTTTCGTATAAGGTTTCTTTTTTTCCGGAAGGTAAGTTTCTTTTCCAAATACCTGCACTGTTATTTCCGTTGTCTGTTCGGTGTTGACCACTTTCTTCAGCACGATCGCATCCACTCCGTAGTCCAGCAGATCCTCCTTCTTTTCTTTATAAAGGACTTCACTGATACAGGATCGCAGATAGTTTTCAGAATATCTTACAATCCCTTCCCGCATCTTTTCCTGCTTTGCCCTGTCGCGGGAAATAAAGGACAGAATTCCTATAAACACAAGCAAGGTAAGCACCACACCTATGGTAAGCGAAATATCGATATCATTGATGAGCCAAAGACTAAAGGTAAGACAAATGAACATGATGATCGATCCGGCAAACAAAAGCAATGTATATCGCATGTTTGCACCCATCTCTTTATAAATCTCAAACACTTCCGTCTGCCAGTCATAGAATTCACTCTGTATCACACCACCGCAATATGGGCAGATGATCTGCTGACCGCTCAGCTCCACTTCTGCACCGCAAGACGGGCAGGTAATCATCAGCTTATCCGAATAAAATTCTTGATTCTTACCCTGCCGGTCAGAATGGCGGATATGCCTTGACTGAAGGATACGCAGATAGCTGCCTTTCCGATAGATCTGATGTACTACTTTGCCGCTCTTTGGAGAAACAAGCCGCTCCAGTGAACTGCACTGCAAAATTCCCGCCATTCCCTGCCATCATCATTCCATCTTTTGAAATTATTTTTCGGCAGCGGCATCACATCCGTCAGACGGATATCCCGGCAGAGCTTTCTCTTCCTGAGAAGATTGATCTGATGATCCATTTTCCTTCGAAAAGTCATATCCATTCTTTTTTGAAGCAGATTTTTGTCTGCTTTTCCCAAAGGAAGCAGCACGCTCTCAAAAGCTTTTTTGATTTCCTTTTGTACATTTGTTCCCTGCAAAGGTGTATTTCGCTCTACAAAAATTCTTTTTATCTTTGCTTTTTTCAAATTCTCCGGCAAAAACTGATCCATATCCACATCTATGATTTTTTCAGCAATACCAATTGCACAGACTATCGTAACTAATGCCGCAAAAAATATCGCATCTGACAGGCTCATATCCATCCCTCCTTCCGTTCTTTTCGCCTTTTTTGTATTACTCTTTTTCTTCCCGGTGATACTTGATAATATCTTTACTTAGTACAACACAACCAATGAGACCCAGTGGAATCATTGCAGCGAATGCAAGGAAATAAACCGGAGTCGGCCCCGGTTCCAATTTATATTGTCCTTTTGAGTTCCGGTAAACCGTAATCAGCACAGTATCCCCTTTCTTCATTTTTTTATAGCAAGTTTTAAAATCATCATAGGTCGTTCCATCGATTTCATAAGTAAACCTTACCTTATATTTTTCTTTTCGGTCTCCATCATCATCTTTTTCATCTGTTTGTTTACAACTGTAAACGAGTGCATCAATCGTTCGGACATCGGTTGAATTCTTATACTCCCAGCTTAGCCTCTTCGTATATATCATCCCACCGATTCCTGCAATAATAATGATAATGCTTAAGATCAGGGCACCTATCTCTTCTTTATGTGCCTTTTCTTCAGATGGAAGTCTATACACAGCATTCCCTCCTCTCTTATATTACTGTCTGTCATTTTCATCAAAAATGTCTCCACATTCCGGACAGAATTTCGGTGGGTGCATCGGGTCTTCCGGTTCCCATCCACACTTATCACAGCGGTAAAGCGGTGCCCCTTCCGGTTTCTTAGATCCACAGTTCTGACAGAATTTACCTTTATTCATTGAACCGCAAGAGCAGATCCATCCTTCTTTCTCTACCGGTTTTGGTGATCCGCATTCTGTACAGAACTTACCGGTGCTAAAGTTTCCGCAGCTACACTTCCATCCGTCTGCCTGAGTTGCCGGTTGCGGTGCGGCCTGTTGTGCTTCCTGTTGCTGACCCATTGCAAATAAATTCTGTGCGTTCATACCGCCGCCCTGATTCATCGCCATGCCCATACCCATGAATCCGGTCATCGCACCTGCCTGATTGCCGGCTGCGGTCTTCATTGCATCAGCCTGTGCTCCAACCAGCGTTGCCGCTGCCATTGTAGGATCACGCATGATCGCCGTACGCTGTGCCTGTTTGATCAGTTCTGCATCTTCATCCGGAAGTGTCACGGATCCAAGCGCAATACTTACAACCTTCAGTCCGCGAAGTGCACCCCATTTTTCTGAAAGTGCTGTATTCATCGCATTTTCAAGATCTGTATTATGTGTCACAATCTGGTTCGGACGAAGTCCCAGTTCTGACAAATGTCCAAATGCCGGCTGCAAAGCAGAAATAAACTCCGTCTTAAGTGTAGCATCCAGTTCCTCACGGGAGTATTCCTGCTCCACATTTCCACAAACGTTAGAGTAGAATAACAGTGGATCGGCAATCTTGTAAGAATATACACCTGAGCAGCGGATTGATACATCTATATCAAGTCCGATTTTGGAATCAACAACACGAAATGGAACTGGATTTGGCGTTCCAAAACGATTTTCCAAAATCTCCTTGGTGTTAAAATAATAGATTCTCTGATCCTTTCCGGTATCTCCTCCGTATGTAAAACGCTTTCCTGCCGTTTTAAACGTTTCCTTGATACTCTCACCGAGACTGCCTGAAAAAATGGACGGTTCAGAAGAAGTATCATAAGTAAATTCACCCGGTTCTGCACAAACTTCTACGATTTTCCCCTGCTCCACGATGATCATACACTGACCGTCCGCTACGGCAATACCTGATCCATTCGAAATGATATTGTCGTTTCCCTTCGTATTCGATGAACGTCCGGTGACACGTTTTTGCCCTTTTGCAACAAGTACCTCCTTCGGCATAGATTCACAATAGAAAAATTCTTTCCACTGATCTGCAAAAGTACCTCCAAGAGCACCCATACCTGCTTTAATAAGTCCCATAATAATTTCCCCTTTCCTTTTGAAATAATTTTTTCCTTACATTGCATAAATCTGATCCATCAGGTATTCGGCAGTCATGGATCCATAGAAAAACTGATCAATGAGACCGTTTTTCTTTGCATCCCGAATGTCTTTTGCTGCCTGTTTTTCCGTATTAGAATCCACGATAAATGCGATCTTGCATTCCGGACACGCCATCTTCACTTCATCCCGGATCTTCATTCTCTCATAAAACTTCCACGGAGTAGAACTCGTCACCTCCATGATAAGAGCAAACGGTTTGTAGAGCTTACACATTTTAACTGTGTCCGTTGGCGACTCTGTACGCACTACATCAATCTCGTAATCCGAATTTCTGAAGGCAGTCGCTACAGAATCAGCAAATAAAAAATTCTGCATATCAACCACTATTTTCCGCATCAGAGCATTCCTCCTTTCTTTTCGTGATATATCCGATATGCCTGTTGTATTTTTCTTCAGTGTAACAGAGAAACCTAGTACTGTCTGTCCTCAAAAGTGTGGACAAATATGCATTTCGCCAAAAAAATTGCTCTGTTTTCTGGGAAAACAGAGCAATTTTTACATTACAGTTGTATTCTATTTTCAGCCTATGCATCAAGTTGGCTTCCCGGCACGACCAGGCGTTTACTTACCGCTGCAACCATCAGACGATTGCGGTTTGTGTATCCTGTTTTCTCTAACATCCGGTGGATATAGGTCCGCACCGATGATTCTGCCACATGAAGCTTTACCGCAATCTCAGCATTTGTCTTTCCTTCACATAGCAGACGCAAGGTTTCCATTTCCTGATCAGAAAGATCACATGAAAGTGCATTTCCAAGCTGTACCGTCGGTACCTTATCTGGCCAGAAGTTTCCACCTGCAAGTGTCCCTTCAATCACACCGATGAGATCTCCGGAAGGGGAATCCTTATACCAAAAACTGTCTGCTCCTATTTTCCTTGCCCTGTCCAGAAAACGTCCCTCTAACATAGAAGTCACCATTACGATCTTGATCCGTGGATAATATTTTTTAATTGATTCGGCTGCATTCAGCCCGTCCGAATCGTTTTCTGTACAAATATCCATTACCACCAGATCAATATGTCCCTCACCGCATTGCCGTAGTGCTGCATCTGCGCGCGTCAAAGTACCTGCCACTTCACATTCTGTGCTTTTTTCTATGCAAGAGCATAAATACTGGCGGGCAAGCATCTGATCCTCAACAATTAATATTTGTTTCACACTCATTCCTCTCTCTCCCTTCTTTCAAGTCCGGGAATCTCTATTACCAAAGCAAACTCTGGAAAACTCTGCACGAGCATCATTCCTCCTGCCGTTTCAATCCGGTAACGTAAATTGGTAAGTCCTCCGCCTTCCCTGATTGCTTTCTCAGGAGACCTGCCATTATTGTATATCATCACAGTATAGCTGGTTTCATTTTCAAAAACATTTACTTCCAACTCTGTTGCATGAGCATATTGAACTGCATTGTTCAGGCATACCTGCATAGCTGCATACATCAACTCTGCCGCTTTCCCCTGTGGTTCCTTTCCTTTTATCCGCACACGCACCCCACTGCTTCTTGCACTGTCAAACAGTTTCTTCTTTGCCGGTAAATGCTCTGTCTCCCTGAAAGCAATGGTTTTCTCCCATTCCTGCAGAACAGTCTCCGCATCGATTCCGTCAAAATCTCCGGAAAGGAACTGTTTCATCACTATAATACTGGCTGCGAGATTATCATGCATTTCGGATTTTGCAGCAAAAAGTTCCTTCTCCCTGGCTATTTTCTCTACATTTTCAGAAAGCTTGCGCAAATTTTCTTCATCTTCTGCAAGCTTCTTGTTATCTATAAAAAGCTGCTCCAGCGCATGGCATAATTCTGTAACATCTGCGGCTGTAAGCTGAATGTAATTCTCCCCGTACCGATCCGTTACTTCTGTTTTTTCAAACTGCCATATGGTGTTATCCGGAAAACGATACGTACTTTCCATATTCGAAAACCGCAGAATACCTTCCGGTGGAAAAGCAAGTGCCATCTCAACTTCACCAAGGTATTGCATATCACTTTCAAATAAATAATGACTCAGACGATACATCTGCCTGTTACAAAGCACAATCCCCCCTCTGCTGTCAAAAAAGCAGACTGCCGTTGGAAGCTGATCAAATCCTTCTTTGATACGATTAAACCCGAAACGCCTCAATCTACGCATTTGCCTCTCCTCCTATCAATGTACGAATCAGCCATAATCCATCCTCCCTGCATACCATCACCTCCGCAGAGGCAATTTCGGACAAGTCAGTCATACATTCCACGGACAGATTCATTTCCTGATCAGACACAGAAATGAATAGTGAATGCAGCTCACTTATTGTCATTTCCATTATTGTTTTCAATAGTTCAAACAGGCGCTCAACCTCTTTGGATGCTATCGGTTTTGTGGTTAAATAGACCACACCACATTCGACTTCGCAGGAATTCATCGCGCGCACCAGTTCATCGATCGTAAGCCTAAGTTCCTGCTGCGGAAGCTTTTCGTATTCCTGAGACAGAAAATACAGATTTGCGCTTCGCTTGATATAAGTACCGAGCAGCAGGATCTCTTTCATGTGCTCCCGCATTTTCGGAGGCTTCGCATTCCTGCACTGTTCAAGAAGCTCCTTTATTCGTTCGGTCTGCTTCTTGTGTTTTTCTTCCAATTCATCATAAATATGGTTCTTTTCAGTCAGTTCATACAGTTGCTTCTGTACTAAATAGGCATCCTTTAATTTCTTTTTATTATTCTCTTTTTTTCTCTTATTCTCATCAAGCCGGGCACGGAGTTCCGTCAAATGCTGCACGTTATCTCCCCAGATAACAAAACCATCTTTAACCGGTGCTGCTGAAATGCGCATTCCATCCGGACAGACGATACTTTCACCCTCCTGTGGACATACCATATTCTCTCCGGCTGTGCGGGAACGAAGCAGAATATGACCATTTTGATCTGCGATACAGGATGCCAGAGTTGTTGCCTCATACAATTCAACATACCCTGTGTTAGACTGTATCATTCGACAGTGGATACAGCTTTCGTATATCGCCGCATAAAAGAGACAAAACATTACATTCATATCTCCAAAAACGTCACGGACAACCTGAAATCCTAAAAGATAAAGCACTCCATACAAAAGCATCACACAGCTTATGACAAAAGGCATCATTCTCCTTTTTCCAATACTTGGAAGTCTGGTTTTTTTCAAAAGCTGAACAATAGAGAAACACACACAGCCAACTACCCATACAAGAATCACAAAGTAGACCGGACGATGGAAGAACACCTTGTTATCCGGCACTCCCGGTATTCCACTTTCAAATACAAATACCTGCTGATGAAGATCGTTTGTAATAACAGCCAAAAACAGTGCCGCCGGAATCAAAGATAATAGCCAGCTTTTTTTCGAAAGTTGATAATTCTCTGACTTTCCCAAAAAAATCGCAATATATACACCCAACAGTGGAATAAAAATAATCGGCAGATAATAAAGATACCACAGATAACGTGCCACGGTCATATCTGTAACCACCTCATATTTCAAAGTACGCAGAGTCAGCCAGATAAGCATCAGGACATCCATCAGTCGAAGACAGTGCAACACCGGTTTCTGAATGATTCTCTGATCCAGAGAATACCCCCACAAGACAAACAATAATAAATACAATGCAGCACGAACATAGCTGGGATAATTCCCACCCATATTAAACCAGGCCAACAGCCGGCAGGAATAGGCCGCTATGATTATCGCAAATACAAAAATCATCAAATAAAGCTGTCTGGTGTTCCGTTTCACGAGATCCCCCCTCTCTACAAATCCTCACCTTTGGGAATCTTTTCTACTTCCAGTATAGTATAAGCCTCCTTTATACGCAACTTATTCACCAGCGTTTCTTAATTATTACCGTGGAATAAACTTCCTTCTGTTCTTTCTTTTTTCCCTGACAAGCAGTGACAAAAATCCTGCCATTCCGATCAAAGACAGGATTTTTCCTGTTATTGTCCCCGGAGCATGATAGATGATCTTCACTTCATGGTTACCACTTTCGATCTTACACCCTAGAAATGCCGTATTCACTTTTTGTATCTTTGTTTCTTTTCCATCAATAAACATTTTAAAATGTTTATCATAAGGGATGGACGTAATAAACCATCCATCTTTCTTTACATGAATCGTCCCCTGGATCACGTTATCTTCTGTCTGTTTTTTGTCCACCTGGATTTCTGACTGATACAATAATTCTGACCGTTCCGGCAGACTGCCGAGATATGCCTGTACATGCCTTAATCGATATTTTCCTTTGCCAAATGTCACAGAAATATTATCTTCTCCATCCTTTAACGGCACTGCATAGGTAAATATCTTATTTTCATTATAATATACATGATCTTTCGCGCTTAGTTTGTTACGGATTCCGTTGATCCAGACTGCCACGTCCTTATTCGGATGTGCGTTGTCCACCCGGAATCTTAAAAAAAGAATCTGTTTCTGCCCCTCTTGCTGCATCGTTTTCTGCTCCGCTCCACCTGTAGTTCTATTATTGGCCATTTTCAGACTAACCGGCGCATAGGCTGTCATTATGTTCTGATCTGAAGATTCCGTATGTTCTCCAACAACCGCATATTCCAGAAATGCCGTCTGATTATATGGAAATGCAAGTTTCTTATATTCCTCTTCCGTCATCACACGATCTGTTGCATACATGACCGGTGCTGCATCTTTATTCTGATATATACCGGTTGTGCCGCATTTCTTAACCAGAGTATATCCTGGCACATCCGAATCTGATACGATATACCGCACTCCCATCATCCGTTGAAATACCGGATTTTTCGAAACAGACTGCATCATCCCATTGCGGAACGGTTCTTCCAGTCCGAATGTCTTCTGACGGAATGTCTGATAGTCCGGATTGTATGCAGATGAATAGATGGAAGTAATATTCTGATCCACATCCCAGATCCGGTTTAAATCTGCTGCATTTTCATCATCACTTCCCATCTGTTCTGTACGGTAATATCCATCATCATCTTTCAATGCTTCTTTTACCGCCTGTCTATTCTGTTCTCCCACAACATCCTGGTACAGTTTGCGGCTGACATATCTGTCCGGCTTCATCTGATAAAAAGTGTTCATCGTGACCGCCAGACATATCACCGACGGCAGAGCCAGCATCAGAATCTCTTTCGTCTCTTTGTGGTATCTCTTCAGCGCACAATACAGCACGTAACAGATCAGAAACAGAATACTTTCTGCAAGCAAGACTTTCCATATACTTTCCCCTATGCCTTTTGAAACAAACTGATTTCTTGCCATATAAACGAATATCGTTGTGATGATATATGGAATCATTCCTGCAATAAAAGACAGTTCTCTTTTTCTGCACTTTTCCAGATAAATGGAAATCAGATAACAAAGCAATGGCAGAAACGGAATAAAGACTTTATCCCTGATATATAGTCCGCCATTCAATAAGTAAGCAAATACCGGAATCACAAGTACGATCACACATCCATATGTGAGTACCTT
>OBVW01000973.1_pt1 | contig 10643 bp, 9 predicted proteins | sample 1495141 | NCBI WGS metagenome assembly OBVW01 (sample SAMEA2580013, study PRJEB22360) | human gut metagenome | biome: human gut; feature: human-associated habitat; material: faeces | place: Denmark | collected 2008/2010
AGAATGAAAGAGGAACATACATTTTCAACTCCAAGGATCTGTGTATGATTGAACACATTCCGGAAATGATCGATGCGGGAATTGATAGTTTTAAGATCGAGGGACGTATGAAGACGGCTCTGTATGTGGCGACGGTTGCAAGAACTTACCGCAAGGCGATCGATGATTATCTGGAGGATCCGAAGAAATATGAGGCGAATATGCCTTGGTACAGGGATCAGATTTCGAACTGTACGTATCGTCAGTTTACGACAGGATTTTATTTTGGAAAACCGGGTGATGAGAGCCAGATCTACGATAGTAACACGTATATCAAAGAGTACACTTATCTTGGGATTATCGGCGGGATTAAAGATGGCATGTACCGCATCGAACAGAGAAATAAGTTCTCCGTAGGTGAGACTGTCGAGATTATGAAACCGGACGGACAGAACGTAGAAGTAACGGTGGAAAAGATCATAGATGAGGATGGGCAGGAGCAGGAGAGTGCGCCGCATCCAAAGCAGGTGCTGTATGTGGCATTAAGCGGAGAAGCTTCCGTATATGATATTTTAAGACGCCAGGAAGGTGTAACGGAATAGGGCAGACAAGTAACAGAGAAAGCAGTGATTCAGTGCAAAAATGGAAAAGCACAGAATCACTGCTTTTTGCATAGAATATAATAAATCTGCCTAAGAGGTGCTTTGTCTTGAAGTCATTTCCCCAACCATTGACGGCAGCGGAAGAAAAGTACTATATGCAGAAATATACAGAGGGTGATCTGGAAGCAAAGCACATTCTAATAGAACGGAATCTGCGTCTGGTTGCACATATCGTGAAAAAGTACCAGCCGCCTCCGGAAGAGATGGAAGACCTTCTGTCGATCGGAACCATCGGGCTTATGAAGGCTGTTGTAACGTTTGATCCGGATAAGAGCGCAAGGCTTGCGTCGTATGCAGCAAGGTGCATCGAAAATGAAGTATTGATGTACTTGAGAGGTAAGAAAAAAAGTTCAAAAGAAGTATCTTTGTATGAACCGATCGGAACGGACCGGGAAGGCAATGAGATACAATTATTTGATGTGATTGAGATGAATGAAGAAGATGTCTACCGAAGACTGGAACGTAAGGAAGATGTGATCCGTCTGTATCAGCAGGTGGAATCGGTATTGTCTCAGAGAGAACGAATGGTATTGAAGCTGCGGTATGGCCTGTATAATGAAGAGGAATATACACAGCGGGAAATTGCAGCAATGCTCGGCATTTCCAGATCGTATGTATCAAGAATTGAGAAGAGTGCGATTGAAAAATTAAGAAACTTTTTCACTTCTTAGAAAAGTCTTTAAAAAATCTTTAGAATTCTATATCCGTTATTTTAAGAATCAAAGTCTATACTTAACACCATAAGAAAGAGGCATGCAAAATGGTATGTGAGAAAGGGTGGCAGTTATGAAAGTACTGGTGTTAAGTGGTAGATTTGGAATGGGACATGAGATGGCAGCCAATGCGATCTGCGAACAGTTCCGGAAAATAGATGAACAGGCAGAAATTGAAAAAAAAGATCTTCTGGAAGAGTTATATCCACATATCAGTAAATTCATTTTCGGTGGATTCCGCATGATGGTAGAGCACTGTTACGGGATTTATAATTTTATCTACAAAATGTCCGGAAGGATGAAGGTAGAAATGCGGCCAAGGGGAAAGGCACTCTATAAAAGGTTAAAGAAGATCATGGATGGAGAACAACCTGATGTGATCGTCTGTACACATCCGATGTGTGTAAAAGCAATTGCATCCTATAAAGAAAAGACAGGGCTTAAAACACCACTTGTGACCTGCATCACAGATATCAGTATGCATCCGGAGTGGACAGCATCACAGACAGACATCTATCTTGCTCCGACACAGGAGATTAAAAGGCATCTGATGAAGGAGGGGGCCAGGGCGGAAGATATTCTTGTGACAGGAATTCCGGTTCGCCAGCAGTTCCTGGATGCAGATTGCCGTCAGAAACGGGAAAGAAACAGAACACGCAGGGTGCTCATTATGGGAGGCGGGCTTGGGCTGATGCCGGATCTGAAAGAATTGCTTGAAAAATTACATAGCATGCAAGGCGTTGAGAGCGTAGTCATTACCGGAAAAAATCATAAGATGTATGAGGAATGGGTGAACCGCTATGAGGATGTGGAAGTACTTGGATACACGGAAAATATCAGCAGATATATGCGCGGGGCAGACCTTGTGATTACAAAAGCAGGCGGAATTACGTTGTTTGAAATTCTGCATAGTCAGGTTCCGCTATTTGTCATCCACCCGTTTCTGGAGCAGGAGATGAATAATGCAAGGTATGCGGCAGAAAAAGGATTTGCCAAAGTCATATGGGGCAGACGTGAAGACTATATTCAGGAACTGGAAAAACTGTTAAGTGATGAAAAAATGATGGAAGAAATGACCGGAAATGTAAGGCGTGCCTGTAAAGAGATGATAGAAGTATCACTGGATGAGGCAGTAGGGATCATGGAAGAAAGGATGACGGCATAATGAATATACCAAAGACTGCAAAGCTGGGACTGGCCTGTGCCGCAGCACTGAGTTATAGTGTGATTCCGACGTATTTGCTGAAATACCGTTGGATTTTCAGAAGCAGACAGAGGGCATCCCGGGAAGAGAAGGTTTTGTACCTGACATTTGATGACGGTCCGGATACAGTATATACGAATATATTACTCGATTTTCTGGAGAAGGAACAGATTCCGGCAGCATTTTTCATGGTTGCAGGATCTGCTCGGAAGCATCCCGGGATCGTGGAACGGATGAGAAAGAGCGGATACCAGGTCGGAATACATTCGTTGAGCCACGAAAGTGCGATGCTTTCCGGACCGGGAAGAACCGGCCGGGATGTGAAAGAATCGAAAAAGATTATGGAGAAGATGGATATTGCAGTGAAATGGTACAGACCACCGTGGGGACATCTGAACCTGGCAAGTCTGTTCTGGATACGGAAGCTGCATCTGAATCTGGTATTCTGGGATGTGATGGCACAGGACTGGTCAGCGAAAGAGACCCCGGACAGTATCTGCAATAAGATATTAAGAAGAGTCTTTCCGGGTGCGGTTATCTGTCTGCATGACGGAAGAGGGGAGAATGGAGCACCGGGAAGAACGATAGAAGCATTGAAAAAAGCAATCCCATTGTTGAAAGCGCAGGGGTATGAATTCAGAAGGATAGAAGAAAAATATGGAACAGCAGGTGAGTCAGAGATCGATTAAAAAGTATATGGTTTTATTTCCGGTTTTAGCACTGGTGGTATGTTTCGTTATTTTGAAGGGTGCAGATATGGAATCTGTGTGGAATGCCATGAAAAGTGCGAAGCCGCAATGGCTGGCAGCAGGGCTTATACTGGCGGCGGTATTCAATATCGCGGAAGCGATCAATCTGAGGAGCGTATTGAATTCATTTGGATATCAGGTAAGTTTCAGACAGGGTATGAAATATGCTTATGCCGGCTATTTTTTCAGTTCGATCACCCCATCTGCAACAGGCGGACAGCCGGTACAGTTATATGTGATGAATAAGGATAATATCCATGTGGCACATGGAACGATGGCTCTGCTGACAGAACTTACCAGTTTTCAGATTGCAGCATTTCTGATGGAAAATGTAGCAACGTTCTGGATACTGACGGGAAGGATACGTCTGAATAAGATGATGCTGGCATTGGCGGTTCTCGGGTATCTGATGAATCTGATTTTTATAGCAGCACTGGTGGTCATAATGTTATCCGAAGGTCTGAAAAAGAAGATTGTAAATGGAATACGTTTCCTGATCATGAAACTCCCGTTTGGGAATAAGAAGAGATTGGGCGCTAAGATGGACGAGATTGTTCGTGATTTTGAAGATTGTAAATTGTTTTTTAAAAGGGATCCGGTACTTGCGTTAAAAGTGACAACAGTCAGTCTGATCCAGATCATCTGCTGGTTCAGTGTTCCATGGGCAGTGTATCATGCAATGGGAGAGTCCGGCAGTTCTTATGGAAGTATGTTTCTGCATCAGATCATTTTGTATATGACTACAGCACTTCTTCCGTTCCCGGGAGCTGAGGGAATTAGTGAATTCTCATTCGTAAAGTTGTTTGCAGGTATCTTTACTTCTGTTCCGGTGGCAGCGGCAGTACTGGTGAATCGGGGGATCAGCTTTTATTTTTTGCTGATATTAAGTGGAATCTTTAGCATCGTGCTTGGACGCATGGATAGAAAATCAAAAAGTAAAATGAAAGTGAAATTAGAAAAATATTGACACGGCGGAAAGAATAGGCTATGATGATTGCACATTTAACGAAGATGAGTGATCAAGTACAGACTATTCTTTTTCGTTTTCTAAATCTGGACCGCCAGTGGCGGATTCTGTAGATGACCGGATCGGTCAAGTTATCAACTATATCAAAACAATTTTATATGAGTGCCAGATAAATAAGGCAGAAAAGATGCTTATATAAGGACAGGTTCTGCATGGTCTGGTATGGAAAGGAGTGTGCAGATGGCATTTTGTACAGTTTTATCTGCTTCAGTTCAGGGACTGGGGGTAGAGATGATCCGTGTGGAAGCGGATGTAAGTAACGGACTTCCGATGTTCCATATGGTGGGATATCTGTCCTCGGAAGTGAAAGAGGCATCAGAACGGGTGAGAACAGCAATCCGCAATTCGGGGATGAAACTTCCGGCAAAGAAGATCATTGTCAATCTTGCGCCGGCAACTGTCCGGAAAAAAGGGGCATCGTTTGATCTGCCGATTGCTCTGGCGGTGCTGGCAGCTATGGGGTATATACCGGAAGAAGCAATGGAACGGGTGATCGTAACAGGGGAATTGAGTCTGGAGGGGAAAATAAGAGGTGTACCGGGAGTTCTGCCGATGGTGATAGAGGCGAAAGAACAAGGATGTAAAAGCTTTATCCTGCCCGGAGAGAATGAGACAGAAGGAAGACTCGTAAAAGGAATCGAGATTCTACCGGCAGATAATCTGGAGGAACTCTGTGCGTATCTGAACGGAGCTGCGCGTTCGGAAAAGTCTAAAAGGGAGAAAAAAGAAAATGAAAAAAACAGACAACATAGAACCAGAGAAGATTTTGCGGATATCTGCGGACAGAAAGCGGTGAAACGTGCAGCAGAAATTGCAGTGGCAGGAGGGCACAATCTGTTAATGGCTGGATCACCTGGATCCGGAAAAACGATGATCGCAAAGCGGATCGCAACCATTTTACCGGAACTGTCATGGGAAGAAAGTCTGGAAATTACGAAGATCTACAGTGTATTGGGGCTGGTGGATCAGGAATACCCGCTGATTACACAGCGTCCGTTTCGTAATGTTCATCATACAATCACCAGAACAGCGCTGACAGGGGGCGGCAGAATACCGATGCCCGGGGAGATCAGTATGGCACACGGAGGTGTGCTGTTTCTTGATGAACTTGCGGAATTCCCAAGAAATGTTCTGGAAGTACTAAGACAGCCATTGGAAGAACATCAGATTCATATTGCGAGAAATTATGGAAATTTTACATTTCCGGCGGAATTCATGCTGGTGGCAGCAATGAATCCGTGTCCATGCGGAAACTATCCGGATGTGCAGAAATGTTCCTGCACACCCGGGCAGATTCAGAAATACCTTGGCAAGATCAGCCAGCCGTTCCTGGATCGTATGGATATCTGCATAGAGACTCCGAAAGTTGTATACCGGGATCTGGACGGAGAACGGAAAGATCTGGAAGGGGAAGAGACATCTGAGACGATACGCCGCAGAGTGACGGATGCAAGGAATATACAGAGGGAAAGATATAAAGGAACAGATATCAGGACAAATGCAGTATTAGGACCGCAGGAGATCGGACATTACGTAGAACTGGGAGAGCGCGAAAGAAAGATGATGGAGCTTGCATTTGAAAGAATCGGGCTTACAGCAAGGACCTATCATAAGATCCTGCGTGTGGCAAGGACAATTGCAGATTTGGATTACAGTGAGAAGGTAAAGGAGAAACATTTAAAAGAAGCTATTGCTTACCGGTCACTGGATAAGAAGTATTGGGGACGTTAGGAGGATGTGAATGATATATGAATACTGGCTGGCAGGGATAGAAGGCATTTCGAATCTGAAAAAAAGAAAATTAAGAGAGGTATATGGAAATGGAAAAGCAATATATTATATAGAAGAAACTAATTTGAAGAAACATACATTTCTGAATGAGAAGGATATAGAGAGACTGAAAAAAGCAAAGAAAACAGTTAATCTCGAAATGCAATGGGAAAAATCCGTGAAAAAGAAGATAAAATTTGTGCCGTATTTTTCGGATGATTATCCGAAAAAAATGAAAGTGATCACAGATCCCCCGTACGCCTTGTACGTACTTGGATCGCTGCCGGATGAAAATGTGAAAAGCGCAGCAATCGTAGGGGCCAGGAATTGTACTTCATATGGAGAACAAATGGCATTGCAGTATGGGAAATGTCTTGGTCATGCGGGAGTACAGGTGATAAGCGGTATGGCGAGAGGAATCGACGGAGCAGGGCAGAGAGGTGCTTTGAACGGAGACGGAACAACGTTTGCTGTTCTGGGATGTGGAGTGGATGTGTGTTATCCAAGAGAAAATATAGGATTATATATGGACATTCAAAAAAAAGGCGGAATCATATCGGAATTTCCACCCGGAACCGAACCACTTGCAAGAAATTTTCCGATGCGGAACCGGATTATCAGTGGACTGGCGGAATGGATACTGGTGATAGAGGCAAAAGAAAAGAGCGGATCTTTGATCACTGCAGATTTTGCACTGGATCAGGGGAAGGATGTCTATGCACTTCCGGGACCGGTGACAAGTGCGTTGAGTCAGGGATGTCACAGACTGATCCGGCAGGGAGCGGGAATACTGATCACACCGGAAGAACTGATGGATGAATGGAATCTGAATCGGATGCAAATTGGACAAAAAAATAACAAAAATGAAAAAATGCTTGAAAGTCCTGAGCGTATGGTGTATAGTTGTCTCGATTTGTTCCCGAAAGGAATCGATGAACTGATGAAAGAAACAGAACTTTCTATTTCAGAATTGATGGAAAGACTGATTACTTTGGAATTGAAAGGATACGCAGAAGAAGTATCCAGAAATTATTATATAAGGCTGTTGTAAGAACGGTCGGTATTATGGAGGAAATTATGGCACGCTATCTGGTAATCGTGGAGTCACCTGCAAAGGTGAAGACCATTAAGAAGTTCTTAGGAAGTAATGTAGTGACCGCATCGAACGGTCATGTGAGAGATATGCCCAAAAGCCAGATGGGTATCGATATTGAAAATGATTACGAACCAAAGTATATAACGATCAGAGGAAAGGGAGAGATTCTTGCGAAGCTTCGTAAGGAAGTCAAAAAGGCGGACAAGATATATCTTGCAACTGACCCGGACCGGGAGGGAGAAGCAATATCCTGGCATCTGAGTAAAGCTTTGAAATTAGAAGATAAGAAAGTTTATCGAATCAGTTTTAATGAGATTACTAAGAATGCAGTAAAAGCGTCGCTTAAGAATCCAAGAGAAATCGATATGGATCTGGTGGATGCGCAGCAGGCACGCCGTGTACTGGACAGAATTGTAGGTTACAAGATCAGTCCGCTCCTGTGGGCAAAGGTTAAGAGAGGATTAAGTGCCGGACGTGTACAGTCGGTTGCATTGCGTATTATCGCAGACAGAGAAGAAGAGATCAATGCTTTTATTCCGGAAGAATACTGGACACTGAATGCGGATCTGAAGGTCAAAGGAGAAAGAAAACTTCTGACTGCTAAGTTCTATGGTACAGAAAAGAATAAGATGACAATCTCATCCAGGGAAGAACTGGACGAGATCATGAAAGAAGTAGAAAATGCGGAGTATTCTGTTGCCGATATAAAAAAAGGAGAACGTACCAAGAAGGCACCGGTACCGTTTACAACCAGTACGTTGCAGCAGGAAGCATCCAAGGCATTGAATTTTGCAACAGCCAAGACCATGCGTATTGCCCAGCAGTTATATGAGGGTGTGGATATCAAAGGCAGTGGTACTGTGGGATTGATCACATACCTGCGTACGGATTCTACCCGTATCTCAGAGGAAGCGGATGCAACAGTAAGAGAATATATCAGGGAAGGCTTCGGTGAAGAGTATGTTGCCGACGGAGACGTTAAGAAATCTTCAGACAAGAAGATCATTCAGGATGCACATGAGGCGATCCGTCCGACAGATGTAACCAGAACACCGGCAGCAGTGAAAGAATTCTTAAGCCGTGACCAGTTCCGTCTGTACCAGCTTGTATGGAAACGTTTTATTGCCAGCAGAATGCAGCCGGCCAGATACGAGACGACTTCTGTAAAGATTGCCGCAGGACAGTATCGTTTTACAGTCGCTGCATCCAAGATTGTTTTTGAAGGGTTCCGCAGTGTATATACGGAAGCCGGCGAGACAAAAGAAGAGAACAATGTGCTGTTAAAAGGACTGGATATGGATTCTGTCCTTACGAAAGAAAGTCTGAACAGTAAGCAGCATTTTACACAACCACCGGCACATTATACAGAGGCAACATTGGTTAAGACACTGGAAGAACTTGGAATCGGGCGTCCAAGTACATATGCGCCGACAATTTCTACGATCATTGCAAGACGCTATGTGGCAAAAGAGAATAAGAATCTGTATCTGACGGAAATCGGAGAAGTAGTGAATAATATTATGAAACAGTCCTTCCCGAGTATTGTGGATGTGAACTTTACGGCAAATATGGAGAGCCTTCTGGATGGCGTTGCGGAAGGAAAAGTCAGATGGAAGACAATCATTGAGAATTTTTATCCGGATCTGGAGGCAGCAGTGGAAAAAGCCGAGACAGAACTGGAACAGGTGAAGATTGAAGATGAAGTGACAGATGTGATCTGTGAGGAGTGCGGCCGCAATATGGTTGTCAAATATGGCCCGCATGGAAAATTCCTTGCATGCCCGGGATTCCCTGACTGCCGTAACACGAAACCATATCTGGAAAAGATAGGTGTACCATGCCCTGTCTGTGGTAAAGATGTGGTAATCCGGAAGACGAAAAAGGGAAGACGATATTACGGCTGCGAGGATAACCCGGAATGTGAATTTATGTCATGGCAGAAGCCATCGACAAAAAAATGTCCGAGATGTGGTAAATACATGCTGGAAAAAGGAAATAAACTGGTTTGCAGCGATGAACAGTGCGGATATGTAGAAAATATTGAAAATAATAAGGATAATTAATGATATTCGTTGAATATTTCAGAATTGTATGATAATATACATTCATAAGGATGGAGGAATGTAAATGGGCGTACAATTGTTGGATAAAACCAGAAAAATCAACAAATTACTGCATAACAATAGTTCGAGTAAAGTTGTCTTCAATGATATCTGCGAAGTCCTTACAGAAATTTTAAATTCGAACGTATTAGTGATCAGTAAAAAAGGAAAAGTGCTTGGCGGAAGCAAATGCGAAGGTGTGCCTTACATTACCGAATTGATCGAGAGAGAAATCGGAAAACATGTAGATGATATGCTGAATGAGCGGCTGCTTAGTATCTTATCAACAAAAGAAAATGTAAATCTTCAGACATTAGGATTTTCCGAAGAAGCTGTCAAAGGTTATCAGGCGATTATTACGCCGATTGACATTGCAGGGGAAAGACTCGGGACACTGTTTATCTATAAAAAAGATAAAGTGTATGAGATTGATGACATCATTTTGAGTGAATACGGAACAACGGTTGTTGGTCTTGAGATGTTAAGATCTGTGAATGAAGAAAGTGCAGAAGAAACCAGAAAAGAGCATATTGTACAATCGGCAATCAGTACATTGTCGTATTCGGAATTGGAAGCAATCATTCATATATTTGATGAGTTGGATGGTGCGGAAGGAATTCTGGTCGCAAGTAAGATTGCAGACCGTGTCGGAATTACCAGATCGGTAATTGTCAATGCTCTGAGAAAATTCGAAAGTGCGGGTGTGATCGAATCCCGTTCTTCCGGCATGAAAGGAACGTATATTAAAGTAATCAATGATTATGTATTTACGGAACTTGACCGCATTAAAGCAGAACGTACAAAATAATAAGAACTACAAAGGGTATCGGGCAACTGATACCCTTTTCACAGTATAAAGGAGGATGCGGATAGTGAAATATGGAGGATGTACGGCAAAACTCAGAATGGACCGCGTAATTCTGGAAGACAGTTTTTTTGATGAAACGGAATATTTATGCAAGATCATAGCATATGATGAAGAGGAGGAGACGCTGTATCTGGTATCGGAAGAGGCGGAACTCACCTTTTATTCTTTGGATGGAATCTATGAGTGCAGCATAGAGGATCCGAAAGATCCTGTGGTCTGCAAAGGAATATTAAAAGAACGTTACTGGAACAAGGCAGGCAGGGTTATGAAATTTAAAATTCAAAATGGATTTTATAAAAAAGTTCTAAACTAAATAGAAAGTGTGTTGACAAACCAAAAAGAGAGTGCTATTTTATATCTAGAATCTTTCAGCACTCTCTTTTGTTGAGTGCTAATAATGCAGAAATAATTAAGGAGGAATAGATATGAAGTTAGTACCATTAGGTGACAGAGTTGTATTAAAACAGTGTGTA
>OBVW01000978.1_pt1 | contig 10574 bp, 13 predicted proteins | sample 1495141 | NCBI WGS metagenome assembly OBVW01 (sample SAMEA2580013, study PRJEB22360) | human gut metagenome | biome: human gut; feature: human-associated habitat; material: faeces | place: Denmark | collected 2008/2010
CTCCACGGACAGGCTTTTTTCTACCCTTCCGTGTCTACTTTTATAATAGCATCAATCCTCGTATCACTTGCCAACGAGGGAATTCTTGAAGCGCCCGGATATGCCAATCAGATTTTCGGGTGATAGTGCGAAAGTATATTGAACAGCAGAATTCTATCAAGTAGACTTTCGGAATGTGATTCATATTGTTTCTTTTGAATGCTTTAAGATGTCCTTTCTTGCACCAATTATTGATTGACGTTGTGCCGTAGCCGATTACTTTTGAAATTTCGCTTGTGGTCAGCACATCGGGATATTGTGCAAAAAGCTCCGTGTAATACAGCTTCATATTTTCAAGAATCTGTTCGGGTAGTTCGGTTTTCATTTTCACGGTATAGTTCCCCTTGTACCACCCAGCCGGTGCTGAATAGGATTCGGGAAATACTTTTCTCTTTTCAAGATATGTAATAACATCAGCCTTTTTGATTTTGTAACAGCGAGTTTTCTTGCGCGTGTATTCGCACGGAATCTTTCCGCTTCGAAGCAGATACAAGGCCGTTGATTTACTGATGTGGCAGATTTGATAGAGTTGGTCTTTGGTAATAATATCGGGAATCGAATCCCAGTTGATTGCGGTTTCATTCATAGCAATACACCTCGTAAATATTTTAGTCGGTGCGGTTCTTTCCTGTGTATTGCCGTTGTTGATGTGTTTATTCTGTTCTTTCCGCAGTTCTTTCCAAAATAGTGCCTGTTCTTTCCAAAAACAGCGAAACTGCCGTTATTCGAACTTTCCTTATTTCTCGGGATTTCTGCGGTGCAACCGCCAAAAAAGCCTTAAATATCAAGCTTTTCGGCAAATACTAAGTCGCCCGAAACCGCCTTCAAAAATCGCTAAACAGCCATTAATCCATAAAACTCGAAATCAGGTAGCCTTCACGGGCTCGTGGGTTCGAATCCCACCGCTTCCGCCATTTACCGAAAGGCGTCGAATCAAGTTAGGTTCGACGCCTTTCGGCTGGTTGTACAAACTGCATTTGTAAACAATTTGTGAATATTTAAAAATAGTTTCCTATTTTGGGGCAACCTTTGCTTGTTTTCAGCCTATTCGTGAAAGGACTTTTTTGTTCTTATCATTCAATAGGAGATGTGTTATAATGACAGAAGAAAACTACAAGTATCGTACAAGTCCATTTTTGCTGCGAAACCAATTTAAAGGCAAGGGAAAATTGCAAGTTCCAATTATCCCAAGGTTTCAATCAAAAGAAGATGATTTTACTGATTTAAGGCTGATCGGCTTTGACAAAGCCAAGCTTGAAAGCAATAATCACCTCGACCGCATGGTGCATTTCTTTCTCTACGACTATAAGTTTGAGCGGGTATGGAAAAATCCGGACAACGACATTGAAAGGCTAAAACGCTACCGGGCGGTATTGTCGCCGGATTTTAGTATGTACACTGAAATGGCACCGGTTATGCAGCTTTTCAATACCTTTCGTAACCGCTGGTGTGGAGCATATTACGCTTCAAAAGGGATAAGAGTTATCCCCTCCGTCAGTTGGGGAGAAGAAAACACCTTTGAGTTTTGTTTTGACGGGATTGAGAAAGGGTCTACAGTCGCAGTTTCAACCTACATGGTGTCGGCACACAATAATCACAGCGATCAAAAAGAGTTTTTTCTAAAAGGCTACAATGAAATGCTGCGGCAAATTGAGCCGGAACGAATTATTTGCTACAATGAGCCGTTTCCTGAAATGCAAGGGAATATTGTATTTGTTGATTATGAACTGAGTTCATGGCGGTATATGAATGATGATCCATACGTTCCGTCTAAATACGTAAAATATATCTGCGGAACAGAGCCGTGGCCGGAAGATTGTGATATCATTATAAAATCGACCGGGCATATACTATCCGATTACGAGATAAAAGGCATGGGGAGTGCTTATGGTGGGAAGTGGCGGCCGAGTAAGCCCGAAGATGAAAGATTTTTGGGTGAGCCCGGAGATATTAATAAAAGCAGAACAGATGGAAAATGAGGCGGATATGATAGAGAAACAAAGATTGGTGAAGATGGCAGAGCAACAAAAGAGAGGCACCATACAGATCATGATAATCCAAGGGCTCATACAGACCCACATGACCATGATATAGATTGGAGTAACGGATATCCAAAACCCGGACCGCCAATTAACTATCCAGATGGCGCACCGGAATTTAAAGCATATGAGGTGAAATTCATGTCAAAGATTATAGAAAAAAACAGTTTGGAAGATAATCGATTTAAAACGATTAGTGATTTTAAGTGGTGTGTAAACAGTGGCGGAGAAATTGAATTTGAATATAATGACAGAGTATTTGGAATTTTCCCTAAATTAAAACGCACATCCGAGTCTAGGATGCAAATGCTAATTTGCGAAAAATTTGTAGACAACCAGCAAAAAACAGAAAAATGGTGTAAAGATGTCGATGAAATTTTAGAATATATGATTGACGGCGAACGACTGCGCGATATTATAACAAAGGTTGAGGTAACCGATAGAACGATTTAACCCTTAAGTGAGCCACATCTATTTTGTTCCCTAAAAACAGCATTTAAGCTGTTTTTTCAGACTCGTCCTCTTTTACCAAAACGGGACACCCAGAAGTAAAACTCAAAAAACACGGTGTAAAAATGAAAATAGACTTATTCCGAACCCGGAATTCTCATTTTTAGCGGGTATCTTTTTTGTAGCACAAACTCAAGTTAAAAGCTGCATTTTGAGAAATCAAAACGCAGCTTTTTATATTTTTAAACAGAAAGATGTCCTCCATGCTATACTTTTAGCACGGATGCTTTTCTATGATACCAAAAACGATTCTTTTTCTCTCACAAGCAAGAAAAATTGCGGGTTGCAGCTTACTGCCGAGTCAGCACAAATCATCCCGAACAGTTGGGAAGTCTTGAAACACAGAAATCTTACTTTGAAACAATGATTCGGGAGAATCCAAACTGGCAGTTTGTAAAAATTTATGCCGATGTCGGTTTTGCTCTAAGAATTAAAAACAGATCAGGCTATCGTCAGATGATTCTAGATGGAAAGAAGGGTTTATTCGATTTCGTTCTGGTAAAATCATTGAGCCGATTTGGACGTGATACCGTCGAAACATTAACACAGATAAGGAAGTGGAAACAAATGAATATTGGCTTGTATGCAGAAATGGAGGATATTGATACCATGAAGGTGAATGACAGCGCACTTAGCATTTTCCTTGCTATGGCGCAGGAAGAAAGTTGCAGCAAAAGCAAGAACATAAAATTTGGCATTTGAGCACGCATGCGCAGCGGGAAAACAATTCTCAATCACAGTCAATTTTGGGGTTACACCAAAGGATCGGATAGGGTGCTGGTTATCGTCCTTAAGGAAGCCGAGATCGTACGCAAAATTTCCGACTTGTATTTACAGGGGAATGGTGTATGGAAAATCAAGCGATATCTGGAGGAGCATGAGATAAAAGCAGCAACGGGCAAAGAGGTTTGGAGCACATCTGCCATTGACCGCATGCTCAGCAATGAGAAATACATCGGTCAGGTACTGATGCAGAAAACCTATACGCCGGATTTTTTAACTGGGCGACAAGAAAAGAACGACGGCACTTTAAGTATGTTTCTGATAGAGAATGCGCATGAAGCGATTATTGACAAAGAGGCTTTATGAAGGTGCAGCAAAGAAAAATCGCACTAAGGCCCAAGTGCAAATAAGACAGAAGTAAGTTGTAAGAAATCCCAAACTGTTCTGATGTCTTGGCATAATTAGGATCATGGGCGATGCAGTACTGTACGATTTCAACCCGCTCATCGAAGGTGGCCTTTCTTCCTTTAGTCATGACAGCATTCCCTCCTGTTCCAGAAGCCTTTAGCTTCTCATGTCCATTATATTTCAAAACCCACTGTCTGATCATATTTTGGGAGCCATATCAGAAGGGATCACCGAGAGAAAATCTCTGAAAATAAAAGTAAAAAATACGAAAATTCTATATGATATTGATTATTTATGTTTTTTACGCTACAATCAAATCAAACTGATACTAAAATTGGTTAGAGAGGAGATTAGCATGTCAAATGTTCAAATCTATGTGATCCATCACGATGGAGAAAATTATCCGACTTTTGAAAGCGAAAATATTATCCCCATTTTAGCAGGAAACCCGGTGCGGGACGGATACCGTATCTCACTTCGGGATACCGCCGGAGGTGCATGCATTACTGATCCGGAAAAGCAAGACATTTACAGCGAGTTTACGGCCTATTACTACATTTGGAAGAATATGATGCCGAAAGACAAAAAGGGCTATGTAGGCGTAATGCACTACCGCTCGTTTTTAAATTTATCAGAAGCGCCGCACAAAACATATCCTTCTTTGGAGTCCAGATTTGGATATGAAACAGAGAAGTTGAACGCGTATTTCGAGAATATAATCCCTGAAAGTTATTCTGGACAAAGGGTTCCTGCTGTTATGGGAGGGGACGCGGTGGTATCCGAGCCCCTTTGGTTCAGTCAGGGGATTTACAAGCAGTATGACCAGTGCCATCCTATGGCGGATATTCTGTTCGAGAAAGCCAGAGATCTTCTTTCCAGAAAAAACAATCCGGAATTTCCCGATATGGAGAACTACTTTGATGAGCATTTTAGTATGCGGGATTACGCCGGGAAAGGCGGTTATGGATATTTTAAGTGTCTGTTGGTATCCACGTGGGAGTACTTCGATGCTTACTGCAGGTTTATCTTCTACCTTCTGGACAGCCTGTATGATGACTCGGACGTCCTCCGAGAGATGCAAAAGTATCAAATGATTAAAGGCGCCGACCGGCCCGAAACACAGAAAAAGACCCGGTTCCGGCTTTTGGCCTTTTTCGCGGAGCGGATGACGTCCTTCTTCGTAGGATACGCCATCAAATCCGGAATTTTCCGTGTGGGCGTCGCTCCCCGCTACCACTATACTTCTATGAAGGAACTAGTGCAGGATGTGTATCCTTCCAAGCCCGAAGAGCATTTGGCCCCTATGATGCGGGCTTACAGTATTCAGGAGCAGGATCACATGGCCGTGGCGGATTTGAAGGAATTAGATACCATGGGAGAAAAGGGCTATTTTTGTGAAGGACCTCTGGGCTATATTTATACACAGCAGGTGGCCGGTTCCTCCCCCGTATACCGTGTCTTGAAGAAAAACGGGGAACACTACATCACTCAGGATATTAACCGGGAACGGAAACAATCCTCCTACAAAAGCCATAAGCTGCTGGGGTATTCCAAGAACGCCCCCAACGCAGCCAACAACGAGACGCTCCATTTGGAACAATATGTGTTGGTGGGGCTAGCAGGAGGGCCTGTGCCGACCATCAATCCTTCGGAATTCGACAAGAGCGGGGATGATCCCAACTCGAAATTCTGCGCGATCGGGTATGATCCCAACCGGCCTTACGCAGACAAGATGGAAGATTTAGGATATCTTGTAGATATTTGGGGCCGAAAGTGACATCCGGCCCCAAATAGAACGCCCTAAACTTCGTCAAGAATTTTCCTTGCCGCAATTGCATAAAGAAAGGAATGGATCCGTATGAGCAAACAGACCTTTGAGAACGTGGTGCAAAACTCGTAGATTTCCAGCTCATTTAAGAAGTATTTTATACCTGTAAAGCGAGGGGAAATATCTGGTTAAGGGAACCGGGAGGCCACCCACTGAGTCCTTATCCATGAGGGTTATAGGGTAGTATCATTCACATCCCCAATGGATCTTCCCGCGTTCTGCTTAAAAAGTGCTTCCCCAGCACATGATATATGCACAAGAATCAGAGCAATTTTTGTCGGATAACTATGGACGGTTCAAATGCAACGCTCTGAATCAGGTTAAATTCAGCAGGTCAGCCTGCGGCGAGTTTTCATGGCGGGGAACAATTTCGGTTCTCAAAGAAAGGTCTTGCGCCGTAAAAGCAACTTCCGCCAAATTTATATACGGCGGGCTCGAATGCCGTCGGCAATGAATGCACAAAAGGCATAGCTTTCAATAAATTATAAGCATTAGACATTCCAAACTACCAGATCTATAATGAAGGTGTTCCAAGACGGAGCACCTTCATTTTTTATGATCCGGAGGGGCATTTGAGATGACGATCTATGAAGCAAGCGAGAGATACTGCATTCCCATCCAAATTCTGCGGGAATACGAAAGCTGGGGATTATGCGGAGAAGTGAAAAAGGTCATGGGCTCGTGGCGCTACGACGACAGCGACCTCGAGCGGCTTGGCACCATTATGACGCTCCATGACATCGGATTCACCAATACAGAAGTAGAAAGGTATATGAAATTGCTTTTGCAGGGCGAATCCGGAGAAAACGAGCGGCTTAAAATGCTGGAATCAAAGAGGAACGGAACGCTCGACGAAATTCATTTCAAGGAGCGGCAGTTAGATCGCTTAGATTACCTGCGGTATGAAATGAAACACAGCGGCGGCAAAAAGAAAAAATAATATATATTAAAATCCGGAGGTATGTTTTATGAAGAAAAATATCGGGACAAATCTGGCTTTGTACCCAACCCCTCTTGCCGTGGTAGGAACCATAGTGAACGGAAAACCCAACTATGTACTTGTGGGGCATTTAGGGATTATCGGTCACGACCGCATTATGGTCAGCTTGTCTAAAACCCATTACAGCAATAAAGGGATTAAGGAAAGCCATGCTTTAACTGTGAACCTTGTAAATGAGGCCATGCTGCCCAAGGCCGATTATACGGGTTGTGTCAGCGGAAGCACGACCGACAAATCAGAGGTATTTGCATACCACACCGCCGAAACAGGTGCGCCTATCCTTGATGAATCCCCTGTAGTTATGGAATGCCTCGTCGATGACATCTATGAAACAAAAGGATTTGAGAGCTTCATCTGCAAAATCGCTGCTGTTCACGCAGAAAAAAGCGTGCTGAACGAAAACGGAAAAATCGATTATGCGAAATTAAAGCCGGTTTTGTTTGAAATGCCGAATTACCAGTATTTGCGCACGGGTGATGTGATAGGCAGCTGTATGAAACTCCATCATTCAAAATAGAAAGGGGAAAGTGTAATAATGAAAAGAATTGCTGCTGTTTTTACAGCACTCGCGCTGCTGCTTACTTTTGCAGCATGCAGCAGCGGCACGAATCGTGCTGCTTCCGCCTCCTCTGCCCCACAGCAGTCAAGCGCACCTGATCCAACACCCGCCGAAGAATCAAATAATCCAGACAATTCTTCCGCACCCAGCGAGGAAGCGAGCGCCCCAAGCGGCTCCTCTGCACCGGATAAAACAGGCTCTAACGCGTTGGTGGTTTACTTCTCTCGGTCGGGCAGCACCAAAAATGTTGCAGAGGCCATTCAGACACAAACCGACGCCGATATTTTTGAAATCATCCCAGCCGAGCCGTACAGCGACGACTACGACACGGTTTTAAATCTGGCGCAGGAAGAGCAGCGGGACAACGCCCGCCCTGCAATTTCGAGAAGCATCGAGAATCTCGAGCAGTATGATATCATCTATGTGGGCTACCCGATCTGGTGGGGCGATATGCCGATGATCCTCTACACCTTTTTCGACACGTACGATTTGTCCGGCAAGACGGTTGCCCTGTTCTGTACCAGCGGCGGCAGCGGGCGTTCCGGAACGGTGGACACGGTGAAATCTCTTGAACCCAGCGCAGAAGTGACAGACGGCCTTCACATCGGCAGCGGCTCATCGTCCGATCCCGACAGCGCGGTCGGTGAATGGTTCAAGAACATAGGCCTCGCTCCGTAGAGGGCCGCCGCATGAAAAACGCTTTTCAGCTATGGGATGAGAAAATTTTTGCAGCGCACGAAATCTTCGGGTTCAATGGCGCGGTACGCAACGGGCTGGAGTTCCATGAAATTTTTGGCGCCTTCGCCGGATTCTCACCAGCGCTGATTACCCGTTGGGCTGCACAGGAATGGTTTTGGAAAAAAATGCAGCCCCTTCCACGAGTGGAACGCTTTTGGTGATTCGGAAAAAATAGAGGGAAGCCGCCACGACCCGTTTCATTTGGCGGACGAGATCGCCGAGCATTCTCCGCAAAAATGCCGAAAATTTATTTGAGCTGCGGAACGGAGGACGAGCTGATCGCACCGGCCAGAGAATTCCGAGACTACCCGGTATCCAAAGGATTTGTCTGCACGTATTATGAGGAGCCCGGCCGGCATGACTGGGATTTCTGGAACGCAGATATCGACCGCTTTTTCCTATGGCTGAATTTATACAAGGAGAAATAAAAATGGATTTGCATATTACCGACCCCGAATTCGCAGAGCGCTTCGAATACTTCGCTTTCAGCGAGGTTCCGAATGAAGAAAACCAGCAGTTAGAGGAAAAAACACGCTGCATGGTGATTTTGGCGGCACTGATCGGCTGCGGCGGTGTAGACGCCTACAAGGCGCTTCTTCCGATAGCCTTGGAAAACGGCGTCACACCGATCGCCGCAAAGGAGATCGTTTATCAGGCCGCCGATTATATCGGCTACGGCAGGATGCTGCCCTTTCTGCATATTTCCAACGCGGTGCTCGCAGAGCGGGGCATTCGGCTGCCCCTTGCAGGGCAGGCCACGACAACCCTTGATAACCGGCTGGAAAAGGGGATTGAAGCGCAGGCAGAGATTTTCGGAGAACAAATGAAAGAGGCTTGGAAAGCGGGACATATCAACCGCTGGCTGGCGGCAAACTGCTTCGGCGATTACTACACGCGAAACGGCCTGACCCTTGCAGAGCGCGAGCTGATTACCTTCTGCTTTCTTATGGCGCAGGGCGGCTGCGAGCCGCAGCTTATCGCCCACGCCAAAGGAAATATGAATATGGGAAACGACAGAGCCTTCCTGATCCGAGCCGTTTCCCAGTGTCTGCCGTACATCGGCTATCCCCGCTGCCTGAATGCCATTCGCTGTGTCGATAAGGCGGCAGAAGAATAGAGCCGAAAACCGCGGTCGGGCTATCCGCCAATGCCCTCCTGACGCTCGCGCCTCTTTTTCAACGGACTATCCTACTCTTAACGGATGATCTCAAAAGCCTGCTTTCTCACGGTGGAATCAAGCTGATGGCAAACCAGCTTTCAATTCATATCGGCAGTACGCCGGCAGCTCTTATTGCGTATTGCAAAGAGCAGAACAGCGCTGCCGAGACTTATTCTCCGTTAATTCACAGAGAGAGGCCTTGAACGCGAAGCGATTGCCGGCATGGCTCAAAAGAGCGGTGTTTCCGCCCCGCAGTTGTACTGCGAAGGCTCCGGTTATCAGCGCCCCAAAGAGGTATAATAAAATGAACCCCTAGAGGGAATCCGAATGGTGTACCGCCTGCATTTTTTCGGATTCTCCTTTAGGGGTTCTCTATTAGTCTCCAATATCTTGGGCCGCAAAAACACGGCTGCCGGGGATCGGCCTCCACTATCAAATCGCGCAGTAGCGAGCGAGAGCCTCCCGAAGCTGCTCCACAGCACAGCGCAGTTCTTTATCAGTCATTCCGAGAAGGCTGCGTGCCTCCTCCATACTGTCGCCGTCCATCAAATGGAAAGCCAGCCGCGCCGTATCTCGGGGCTGGCGGCTGAGAAAATCCCGAAAAGAAACGCCGTTGGTGAAATCGCCCCGGCGGTCGGGCAGGCGGGTCAGAAGCGTTTCGCCGGAACCGGGCGCCGCGGGCACATGCAGGGAAAGAATCCTGTACACCCAATCCTGACGGATCCTCTTTTCCACGGCAAGGGCGGCGCTGATCTGCTCATAGGCATACGGCCAGAAATCAGGGGAGGAAACGGCGTAAAATCGGCGGTACGCGCCACGGAGCGGTAATCCTCGTCCCGGTCGCTCACGCGATGGTATGCGCAGAGCTGGTCTATAGCCTCCTGCACCCAAAGGCGCTCCCTGCGGGAAAGGCGCCGGAGACGCCTCATTCCTCGGGCGCCGTTTTTCGGCGCCTGCCTCTCTGCGGCACAGGTACGGGCGCAGGCGCAGCAAGACCGTCATACTGCCCCACCCAGCAGTCGAGATCCTCCCGCCAGCACAGGACGTAGGACAGCGGCGGCTCCATCCCTTTCCGGCGGAGCATATCTCCAAGCGGATGATGCGTGCGGATGCCCGCCTTCGAGAAGGTCAGATTGTGGGGTCCCTTAGGATCGAGGCGAATAAAGCGGCCGTCAGGGCTGAGCTGCAGGCGAAAGGCGCAGGCTCCCTGAAGGACGCGGTGAAAGGAATCGTTCTGGCTGAGCCGGTCCTCCTCTGTGAAGGTAAGCCGATAGGTCGCGCGGGGCTGCGGCGGAGGTACGTCCTCAAATCCGGAAAAATCGAAGTCAAAATCCTGTAGCATAGGGATTCCCCTTTCCTGTATATATTATAAATAATAACAGAATATCCTAAAAAAATCCATCTGTAACATGCAAGAAAAAAACGAAAAAAGGCAGAAAAAGCGTGTTGAGAATTGCGGATGATTTGCGGTTTCAAAAACTGCTATAATAAAAATTTCAGGAAAAGCGGCGCATTCCTTTCGATTTTCCCATTTCAGCAACCTCTTCCGTCCCCGGTATGGCCGGCTGTCC
>OBVW01000985.1_pt1 | contig 10434 bp, 8 predicted proteins | sample 1495141 | NCBI WGS metagenome assembly OBVW01 (sample SAMEA2580013, study PRJEB22360) | human gut metagenome | biome: human gut; feature: human-associated habitat; material: faeces | place: Denmark | collected 2008/2010
AACCGTGTCTGGAAGTATTTAAAACCCCCCCCCGGGGGCCCCAGCCGTTTCCACCAGGAAAAAGACATCATGGACGTATGGTTTGATTCCGGCTCCACATGGAACGGTGTTCTAAAAGACCCTCATCCGGTGTGGAAAGAGACCGGCGCGGCGTATCCCTGCGATTTGTATCTGGAAGGTTCCGACCAGCACCGCGGCTGGTTCCACAGCTCTCTTCTGACCAGTGTGGCAGTCAATGGCTGCGCGCCGTATAAGGCTGTTCTGACCCATGGTTTTACCATGGACGGAGAGGGACGGAAGATGTCCAAATCGGTAGGAAACGTAGTCGCGCCCCAGGACATTATTGATAAGTACGGCGCTGACGTGATGCGTTTGTGGATTTCCTCCGTTGACTACCAGGGCGATGTCCGCCTTTCCGATAAAATCGTGAAATCCATGAGCGACGTATACAGAAAGATCAGAAATACGTTCCGCTACCTTCTGGGGAATCTTTATGATTTCGATCCGAAGACCGACAGCGTGGCTTATGGGAATATGGAAGAATTGGATCGCTGGGCGCTGCTCCGTCTGGAACAGGTAAAGCGTACCGTTCTTAAAGCCTATGAGGATTATGAATTCCACGTCATGTACCATGCCGTCCATAATTTCTGTACTGTGGACCTGTCATCCATTTACCTGGATATACTGAAAGACCGTCTCTATACAGAAAAAGATGATTCCCTCCTGAGAAGAAGCGCGCAGACTGCCATGTATGAAATCCTTACCTCTCTCGTAAGGCTGGTAGCCCCCGTTATTTGCTTTACTGCCGAAGAAGTATGGCAGGCACTCCCGAATCGGGAAGAAAGAGAATGGTCTGTCCATATGGCGGATATGCCGGCGGAAAACGACAGATACATGGATAAAGTATTGGAAGAAAAGTGGAAGAAACGCCTTGCTCTCCGCAGCGTTGTGACAAAAGCGCTGGAAGAAGCCCGCCAGGCGAAAGTCATCGGCCACCCTCTGGACGCGGAAATTACTATTTACGCAGATGGTGAACATTTGGAAACACTGAAAGCCATGGAAAAAGAACTGGCGGATTTCTGCCTTGTTTCCCAGGCGAAGATTTCCGGCGATCTGTCTGCCGCTCCTGTGAATGCCTTCGCTTCTGAAGACGGAACGGTGAAAGTTTCCATCGCCGTCTGCACTCTTGAAAAGTGTGAACGCTGCTGGAAACGCACTCCTGATGTAAACTCCGATCCGAAACATGAACACGTCTGCGCAAGATGCGCTAAAGTCCTTACGGAGATGGGAGAATAAGAAAGGCAAGTCGGCGGTCAGCAGTGGAAATTTATAATTAAGTATGCTGACGCTTTCTTGTATAACAGAAAAGTAACGGGACAATATAAAATGACCTCTTTTAAGGAGGTCATTTTATATTGGGAAACATCGCGGAAGCGTTTTGTTATTTTTCCGGCGGCAGGTATTTCTTTTTAAATAGTTCAGGATGGTCTTCATAGGAGAAATCAAGCCGTCTTGGAATATGATCGGAGAAGATCTCTCCTTCATAAAAGTGGAAAGAGAGTTTTTTTTCGTCCATGCTCCAGGTGAAAGGACCCTGCTTTAAAATCATATAATTTTCGATGATTTTCAAGAGGAAGTCGTGAAGAGAGTAGTAATCATTTTTGAAAGGAGCGTCAGGATATTTTTTTTGAAAAGCAGCGGTGAGCAGATCGGCAAGACCCGCGTTGGAAAGCGTAGTCACGTCAAAAATGGTGAGAGGCTCACCTGTGGTTCCGTCAAAATTCAGAGAGCCCATACCGATTCTTTTTCCTGAAAAGTCATTGAAATAGCGATGTTCCAGGATAGAGAACAGGGCAGAATCATCACGGAAAATGTCTATGGTAGTCAGGAAATAATTGCCGATAAGATTTGTATATCCTTGGTGAATGAGCTGTTCCGTTTCCTTCAGGTTCTTCAGTGTAAATTCCCGTTCCATGGCACTTTCGTCCTGAAGGGACTGCAGGACCTTCCGATGATTTTCTATGCGGGGGCTTTGGAGAGCGTGGGATGCGATGTCATAAATTGGATACTGGGCGGTGACTATGACTTTTCCGTTCATTTTTCTTTCCATTTTATGGTCGGTGACAGCCAGCCAATTTGAGTTTTCCGCGTTTGAACGGACTTCCGGAACTGATTCTGCGAACGAAAGGGAAAAAAACATACAAGCGGCGGCCGTCAGGGAAATTAACTTTCGAAATCCGAATTTCATGGGGCATCCTCCTTTGCGGGTCATCTGAAATTAAATCTGGCTTCATTATACAAGGACTCATTCTTTTTGTGTATGGGAAAATCATTTTCCGAAAATAGACTTGATAAGATGAAAAAGTAATATTACAATTTCTGTTTGATAGATTTAATCATAATATGCATTATACCTCACTGGGAGATGGGGGAAAGTATTTATGAATTGCAGGGAGCTTACTTTATCTTGAATTTCCATGCACAGAACCAGCTTTCCGGGTGGGCGTCCGGAGGACAGCCTATACATTCTGTCTGTATGCGGTCGTCTATACCTTCGGCAAAGCGGGCGTATTCTACAAGACCGGCGCTTTTGCAGGGATAGTCAGGTAAATTTTTTCGCATCCTTGCCGATTGGACACGGCAGTTATCCATTGTGAAGATGAGAGAACCATTTTCAAAGCGGGAGGACTGTCTGTTCAGACGGCTGTACATACGGAAGTTTAAAGCCTGCGCCAATCCTTCCAGCCCGGGATGCTTTTCCATGCCAAGAAGTTTTTTAATGGAGTGCGCTTCAAAGGGAGAGAACCGGGCCCATGTAGAATCGTTGCACCGTTTCGCATCATTGATGCCGTAGGAAAACTCCACTCCCTGAAACCAGAAGCCGTCCTGGGCAAGCCAGCTTTTTGCGATGGTGTCCAGAAGAGAAAGCTGATCTTCTTTAGGAAGGCGGATAAGGAAAGCGGGACAGCCCTCTTGTTCAGGGAAATGAAATTGCGCCGCCAAACGACGAACTGCCGCCTTTCGTGTCTGCTTCCAGGCGTAGTCCATGACATTGAGCGCCTTTTCAAAACCGAGCTGGTGCTCTACTTCACGGAACCAAAGGGTGTGATGGACCGTCATGCGGTGGCACATGTCTATAATATGTGCCGCCCGCTTTTCCACCGTTATTGTTTCCATTGTTTTTTCATTCATGGTAAACTTCCTTCATGGAGAATTTCATTTCTTTTATTATGAAATAACTGTTGGAAAATATCCATGGTAAAAAAATAATCAAAAAGTCAAAATATTTATTAGCACTCTATTGACATGAGTGCTAAATGTGATATAATACAGTTGTCAGGAAGAAAAGATGGACTCCTGAGATATGTTATAAATATTTTAAAGAAAAGAGGTTTTGATTATGCGTGGTTTACTTCCTTTTGATGGTTTTTTCGGTGATACGGCGCTGGATCATTTCTTCAACGATACTCCGGCTGCATACAAAGATTATGTATCTGTGCCCAAAGTGGATATTGAGGATAAAAAGGATTTCTATGAAATTACCTGTGATATGCCCGGGTTCACTAAGGATCAGATCAGTATTTCTTATGAAAACGGAATTTTGTCCCTGTCCGCTCAGAAAGAGGAACAGACGGAGGAAAAAGATGACGACCGTCATTATATTCGTCGTGAACGTTCCAGCTCTGTCTTCCGCCGCCAGTTCAATGTGAAAGGGATCAAAGAAGACGGCATCAAGGCAGGCTTGAAAGACGGGATTCTGACGATTACACTGCCGAAACTCCCGCAGGAAATTGAAAAAGCACCCCATCGTATCCAGATTGACTGAAGATGATGTATAAGATATTCCTGGAATACTGAAAAGTTTATTCATGCTTTCTCTCCGGGCGGTACTTCCCCGGTACCGTCCATCTTTGGAACAGGTCATGATAATCCCCCATTATCGTGGCCTGTTTTTATGTGCCCATAAACAGTTTGCGTTTCATGGCTGTTTATAATAAGCTGGAGGAAAATGGAGGGAGAATGTATGGAGAAAAGACTGGAAGACAGGAGTTTGGAAGAATTGTGGCAGCTGTTTCCCATATTTCTTGTGCCGCATAAAAAAGAATGGGCAGGTTGGTACAGGGAAGAAAAAGGTCGTTTGGAAGTTCTGCTGGGCGCAGGGCGGGTAAAGCGCGTCAGCCATATCGGAAGTACGGCTGTTTCCGGTATCTGGGCCAAAAATATCATAGATATCCTGTTAGAAGTGCCGGATAAAAAAAGAATGGCAGAGATACGGGAAATTTTGAAAAATAAAGGTTGGCTCTGCATGAACATTTCAGAGAACCGTATTTCCATGAATAAAGGGTACACGGAAAAGGGATTTGCGGAGAAGGTATATCATCTGCATATCCGGCTGCCCTGCGATCATGATGAATTGTATTTTCTCTCTTATCTGCAGGCGCATCCTGCTGTTGCGAAAGAGTATGAAACATTGAAACTGCATTTATGGAAACGGTATCCTCATGACAGGGATGGATACACGGAGGCAAAGACAGATTTCGTCAGGACATATACGGAATGGGCAAAAAGAGAATACGGGAACCGGTGGGAATGGTAATCGGTAAAACAGCCCGGTGAAAATCGGGCTTTTTGTGTGTGAATTTCCGGGAATGAATATCGAAAATATATTGTAAACTTATAACATAAAAACAATTGACAGAAGAAACTGCTTATTTTATACTTGAATCCGAGATAACAATAAAGGAAACGGAATGATTCCGTAAAAAGGGGAGTTCTATTATGGAAAGTGCTTGTCAGGAAATTATCCGCTTGGCGGAAAAGGTCATAGATGGCGGACAGATCACGCCGGAAGAGGCAGGGAGGCTCATTCGTACAAAAGATGGAGACACCATGCTGCTTCTTGCCATGGCGGATAAAATCCGTCAAAAATTCGGCGGCAGCTCCGTGGATTTCTGCGCCATCATCAATGCGAGAAGCGGGCACTGCCAGGAAGACTGCAAGTTCTGCGCCCAGTCCGGCTGGTACAGGACAGGTGCCAAGGTATACCGCCTGCTGCCGGAAGAACAGATTATTGAAGCGGCAAAGAAAGCAAAAGCGGCAGGGGGCGGCCGGTGCTCCACTGTTTACCTGCCTTCTGGTTCTCCATTGTTACCAGCGGCCGTAATCAGGACAATCCCAATGAGTTTGAAGAAATTATTGCAATCGTGAAGCGTATCCGTAAGGAAGTAGGTATCGAAGTCTGCTGCTCCCTGGGGCTTATTTCTTCTGAGCAGGCGCTCCGGCTGAAGGAAGCGGGCATTACCCGCATTCATTGCAATATCGAAACGTCTCCGTCCTATTTTCCGGAAATCTGTACTACCCATACCATGGAAGACAAGGAAGATATCATCAGCACGGCGCAGAAGGCAGGGATCCGTGTCTGCTCCGGCGGCATTATCGGGCTTGGCGAATCTTTGGACCAGCGCGTGGAAATGGCGTTTAAGCTGAAAGAAATGCACATTGATTCCGTACCGCTGAATATCTTGAATCCGGTAAAAGGAACGCCTTTTTATGATAATAAACGTCCGTCCGCTTTGGAAATCCTCCGCACTTTTGCCATGTTCCGCTTTGTTCTTCCGAAAGCCCTCATCCGTACGGCAGGCGGTCGTGAAGTCAATCTGAGAAGCCTGCAGGCCCACGCGCTTTCCGGCGGCCTTAACGGTATCATGGTGGGCGGCTATCTTACCACCGGCGGCAGAGATCCGAAAGAGGATCTGGTCATGACGGCGGATCTGGGACGGAGCAGGACGTCCCCGCAGCTGTAATACAAATCAAAACCGAATCGTAGAATTAAAAAAGAAGAGCGGCGCCGTACCGGTGTCCAGACGTTAGATTTTTAGTCTGATTTTTGGAATGTGGTACAGGATGCGCCGTTCTTTTTTGCTGTCTGTACCGGTAAGGCAGATAAAGAAGGAATATTGAGGTATGCCGGCGGATGAGGGAGAAGACGGCAAATTTCTTTTGCAATAAGATATGATTCAGTTAAAATGAAAAAAGAACAGGCAAATAGTTTTTTAAAGTAGGAGTGTAATAAAAATTATTTAATGATATAATTCATTTAAAATAATTTAATCATGGGAAGTAAATCTGTTTCTTGGAAGGCTTTCGTTTTCCGTACAGAAGCCTGCATCGGTGGTTTTGATGGAAGCGGAGCCATAAATTATTTCTTTATGGTTTCATTTGTTTTGAGGAGAGGATGGTTTTAATCTTATGAGAAAGAAATTATTGGCTGCTGCCGTCATGGGTGCGGTCGGAGCGGCTGCAGGTATCTGCACGGCGGGCGCGGCAGATGCCGCTTACGTTCTTGATGAGGTGGTTGTCATCGGGAACCGTGATGAAGAGCGCGATGTTTTGCCGGGCAATTTTGTTTACACGAAATCCCAGACAAGTTTTCTGGCAGGGAAGGATACGATGGATGTTCCTTTTTCCCAGATGCATTTCACGGAAAAGTCGATGGACACCTTTACGGGGCCTGATAAGCCGATGGATGCGCTTTTGGCGAACTCGCCGTCTGTGCGCCAGTCCGGATCTATCCTTCATGGTGATTTCTTTTTCCGCGGATTCCGTACAAACGGAACCAACTTTTATGTGAATAACGTTCCCGGCGTGTTCACCCAGTTTAATACGCCGCTCTATCCCATCGAATCTTTGGAATTGATTTCCGGACCGAATGTAGGAATTTACGGTACCGGTGTCCAGTATGAAACAACGAATCCCGGTGGCATCGTCAGTGTGAAATCAAAAGTCGCTCCCGATAAGGGTGTTTTTGACTATACCCAGACGATTTCCGGCCGCGGGCTTTTTGGTGAATATCTTGACTGGGGACAGCGTTTTGGCGATAAGAAGGAATGGGGTGTCCGCATTATGACGGAAAATCTCAACGGCCGTACATCCGTCAAAGGTACGAAGATTAACGGACAGGGCATTTTTGCCAATATCGACCGGACTACGGAAAGATCAAAAGACAATTTATTTATCGGATACAGAAATATGGATATCCAGCGCGGTCTTCGGTGGTTTATCCTGAGCAGCGATGTTAATAAACTGCCCGCCGTTCCTTCCGGAAAGAATGACTACGGGTTTGACGGGATGATAAAGGCGACCCACGGCTGGCTTGCCGTTTACAACCATGATCAGAAATTTAATGACCATTGGGACGGCTTTTTCAACTTCGGCATGCAGAGGAACGATTTGGATAAAAATGTCATGGCGAACGGAGGCAGCGGATATACACTCCACAATGACGGCACGCTTGACGTAAAAGCAAAACCGGGTTCCACGCCGCAGGAATATTACTATTGGCAGGTAGGTACCACGGCGCACTATAATACGGGTGCTGTGAAGCATGATATTACGCTTTCTTATAATCAGGCGTGGAGAAACAGAAAGAGCGCGTATAATAACGGACCGCTTCTTACGATCGGTACCGGGGATTTGTACACGGGCATCCATCAGACACTGGCGGCGCCTACGAAATTTGATACTCGCTGGAATAATAAAACAAGAGTGAAGAGTTATTCTCTTGTCGATTACATGACTTACAACAAATGGGATATTATCCTCGGCATCCACAAGCATGAAGCGGAATCAAGAGGCTATAAATGGAAAAGCGATAATACACTGAACTATATCGAACGCATAAAGACCGATGACACAAGCCCGACGTACGGTATCATTTACCGGCCCAACAGCCATATGTCCATTTATGCCAGCCATTCGGAAAACTTTGATGCAGGCAGCGGCGTAAATACGACTTTTGAAAATTTCGGCGATATTCTTCCGCCTTTGAAGACGAAGCAGAATGAAATCGGTGTCAAATACAAAAGAAATAATTTACTTTACACCCTGGCCTACTATGACATCAAGCAGGATAACCTGATCAGCGTCTACAAAGACGGCTATGTAAAACCTTTCCAGTCGAAAGACGGGCAGGCCCGCCATAAAGGCCTGGAATTTTCCATCAACGGCAGACTGGCCGACAAGTGGAATATTTTGGGCGGCTTCTCCCGTATGTCGGCGAAACAGGAGAAGACGACGAAAGGAACGCTCGACGGGATCCGTGTCAACGGGACTTCTGAATGGACTGCCGTTCTCGGACTGGAATACAATCCGAATGAAGCGTGGAGTATTCTGGGACGCGCAATCTATACAGGCAAAACTCCGGTCATGAATGAAAAAATCTGGGCGCCGGGATACACCATTTTTGATCTGGGTGTGACCCATAAGACACATTTTGGGAAAATCCCTGCGGAATTGTCCCTGATGGTAAATAATGTTTTTAATAAAGACTACTGGCAGGTATCCAGAGGCAACCAGGTATATCTCTCCCTGCCGCGTACATTCAGCTTTACGGCGAAGCTGCATTTTTAAGAAATGATAAAGCAAAGGGGCAGGCAGCGGCCCCTTTTCTTTATCTGCAGAAGAGTTTTGGATTGAGGAAGGAGGGCGGCTTTGAGAAAGATAGGGCTCTTTCTGTGCGGATTGATTTTCTTATTTCTGACAAGTATATGTACGGGATGCGGACATAAAACGGAAACGGGGGAGCGGGAAATCGTCCTTGCCGCGGCGCGCGATCTGGTACAGGGGGAAAAAGATCCGTACTATGCCACCATTATATTGAAAACATGGGAACCTCTCGTGGGCATTTCCGATGACGGCCATGAAATGCCTATTCTTGCGGAGAGCTGGGAAAGCAATGTGGATAAGACGGAATGGATATTTCATTTAAAAGAAGGTGTCCGTTTTCATGACGGCGAGCTGTTTAATGCTGCGGCAGCTCTGGAAAATTTCCGCCGATACCGGAATATGGGATACCGTCCGTCTACATTTTACGGCTTTTTGGCAGACCGTATTTATCCCGGGCTTCTCCGGGCGGAAGCGGATGATGAAAACACGCTTCATCTGTATTTTGAAAAGCCGGTACCCATGCTCATTTACCGCATGGCGGGCTGGGGAAGCGCCATGTTCAGCCCCCGGTGTTTTGATTCCGCCACAGGGGACTGGACGGGTATGGCAAAAGGGACGGGCCCCTTTATGATCAAGGAGCGGGTGCCTGACGCCTACGCCGTGATTGAGCGTTTTGACGGGTACCACGGAGAAAAGGCAAAAGCAAAACGAATCAGGATCCGGACCATCACGTCGTCTGATGCCCGGTACTCGGCGATGAAGTCGGGGGAAATACAGGGCGTTTTGGATCTGGGCGGACTTGCGCCTATTATGGCAGAAGAATTGGAGCGTGACGGGCGTTTTACCGTGAACGCCGCCCATTCCACGATTTCCCATTACCTCACTTTGAATGGAGGACGTTTTCCCTTCAGCGATGTGCGTATGAGAAAAGCAGTTAATCTGGCGGTGGATCGGGAAAAAATCGTGAAATATTATTTTCGCGGATTCGGCACGCCTACCATGAGTTTTCTGAACAGCACCAATCCTTTCGGCCGTGTGGAGAAGCCTGTCTTTGATCCCGTAAAAGCAAAGGAATTGGCAAAAGAAGTGCTGGGGGATAAAAGACAGACGGTCAAATTCCTTCTGCCCCAGTACGGAATGGCGCGGTATCCTTACAAGACGATTTCCGAATTTATCCAGGCGGAGCTGAAACCTTTGGGGCTGGATGCAGAGATTGTCATGGTGGATGGGATGACTTCACGGAAAATGATGGCTAAAGGGGACTATGATTTGTCCATTGGAACACGGGGACTCGGCAACCTGGATCCCACATCGCTCCTTTTTGAATATTTCGATTCAAAGGGCGCTACGAATAAAGCAAGCTGCATCAGTTATAACAATCCGAAAGTGGATGCCTGTTTTGAAGCATTAAAGACGGTCTATGATTTGGATGAGCGCCGGACTGTCTATGCGGAAATACTTGATGAGCTTCTGACTGATCCGGCAGTAGTTCCTCTTTTGGAAGATCAAAATATAGCGGTCTGCAGCCATGAGCTTGGCGGCTACAAAGCAGCCGTTTATGGAATTACGTTGGATAAAGTCTATTGGCGGAAAGGAGCGGGGAAAGAATGAAAGAATTGATTCTCTATGCACTCCGCCGCTTTTGCATGCTGATCCCTTTCCTCATAGGACTTACACTGGTTGCTTTTCTTTTAGGCGTTTTATCTCCGGGCGACCCCGCGCTGGCGCTGCTTACCATGGACGGCACGTCGGAACCGACAGCGGAAGAACTGGATGCGCTGCGCCATGCTATGGGACTGGATCAGCCTGTATGGATCCAGTATGGGCGGTGGCTTATGAATGCGCTTCACGGAGATTTGGGCGTGTCTTATCTTACACAGAAACCTGTACTGGATGAAATACTCCGCCGGTTTCCCATTACTTTCCATCTCGCGGTGTGGGCCATCGGCTGGGGACTGGTTATCGGCATACCCCCCCGAACCTCCGTCA
>OBVW01000986.1_pt1 | contig 10430 bp, 8 predicted proteins | sample 1495141 | NCBI WGS metagenome assembly OBVW01 (sample SAMEA2580013, study PRJEB22360) | human gut metagenome | biome: human gut; feature: human-associated habitat; material: faeces | place: Denmark | collected 2008/2010
GCCAGTCTTTTTACATCATCAACCGGCATATGAATCAGATGGAACGCAAGTCTTGCCGCAGATTTTGCTCCGATTCCCGGAAGGCATGACAGTTCCTCAATCAATTTGCTCATCTGATTACTGTAATAATCCATAATTTTTTAACTCCCTGTAAGAATCATTCTTTCCGGATCTTCTCTTAGAATAATCCCGGCATTCCGCCGCCCATGCCGCCGGTAAACTTAGACATTGCAGAAGTTGTCTCTGCGTCTACTTTCTCCAGTGCTTCATTGACTGCTGCCACAAGCAGATCTTCCAGCATCTCTACATCATCCGGATCTACTACTTCTTCATCCAGTTTTACTTTTAATATCTTCTTGCTTCCGGATACAGTTACTTCAACAGCACCACCGCCTGCAGTTGCACTGAATTCTTTTGTCTCCATTTCCTTTGCCTGTTCTTCCATCTGACGCTGCATCTTCTGTGCCTGTTTCATCAGATTTGCCATATTTCCCGGCATTCCGCCTCCTGGGAATCCTCCTCTTTTTGCCATGATAATATCCTCCTATTCGTCTTCTACAGTAATTTCCATATTGATCAGATTCTCCAGATCCACAAAGTGATCCTCGAATCTGCGTCCTGCCTCCATCTGGCGGACGTCTATCTCTACTTTTTTACCGATCTTCTGCTCGATCAACGACTGGATCTCTTCTTTGTGATCCGGCGTCGCAACTGCACTGGCACTCAGTTCATCCGGCAGCACGATCAGAAGCCGGTTGCCTTCTCCGGCACTTAATCTCGCTTTTTTCAGATATGTGCGGAGCATCGGGGAAGCCTCATTGATGATCATCCGGAAATCTTTTGCCACCGCTTTCACGTCTTCATTTAATGCCTGCGGAAGTTCCGGTTTCGGCTTCGGTGCCGCTGCTTCTTTTGCATCGGATGCATACACAACACGCTCCCTGACCGGTGCTTCCCATGCTCCGTCCTCCAGCTGTTTTTCAATCGCACGGATGCGGTCCAGCAGGGCGTCCTTATTCTGATCCATTGCCGGACGGCATAATTTGATCAGGGTTACTTCCAGCAGAACCCTCTTCTGTGTCGCATATTTCAACTGATTCGTCAGATCCGAAAAAATGCGGATGTAACGGATCAGTGTATCACTATCAATCATCTGTGCTTCTTCTTTTAACAGTGCCAGATTCTCCGATGATACATCCAGTACATCTTCCATATCATCCGAGCTCTTCACCAGAAGCAGATTCCTCAGATACCATGTGAAATCTGCCGCCAGCTGAGACAATTCTCTTCCCTGCATTACCAGCTCATCCACCGTCTCGATCACCTGATGTACATCCATCGCAAGCAGCTGTCTTAACAAACGGCTGAACACTTCCGTATCCACCGCTCCCAGCACTTCCAGTACATGATCATATGTCAGTGTCTCATTCATATAGAATGCCGCACACTGGTCCAGAAGACTCAGCGAATCCCTCATAGAGCCATCCGCCATCTTTGCGATATAGCGGACCGCCTTATCTTCCACATCCCATCCTTCTTTATCGATCAGTTCACGCAATCTCGCCGCGATCGTCTCAATGGAAATTCTCTTAAAATCGTATCGCTGACAACGGCTTAAGATCGTAATCGGAATCTTGTGTGCCTCCGTTGTCGCAAGAATAAATATAACATATTCCGGAGGTTCTTCCAACGTTTTTAACAATGCATTGAATGCGCCGATCGACAGCATATGCACCTCATCAATAATATATACTTTATATTTCCCTTCTGTCGGGCGGTATGTGACCTCTTCACGGATCTCACGGATGTTGTCCACACCATTATTAGATGCCGCATCGATCTCGATCACATTCATCGATGTACCCGCTGCGATCGACCGGCACATTGCACACTCCCCGCACGGACTTCCGTCTACCGGATGTTCGCAGTTGACTGCTTTCGCAAATATCTTCGCAACGGTTGTCTTTCCGGTTCCTCTGGTCCCGCAGAACAAATATGCATGTCCGATACGATCTGCATTGATCTGGTTCTTCAATGTCCGGACGATCGCATCCTGTCCTTTTACATCTTCGAATTCATCCGGACGAAACTTACGGTATAATGCCGTATATGACATTCTTTACACTCCTTGTCTAAATGCAGATCCTGCTTCATCTTCGCATCTATTCATCACCGAAGCTGATACCAATGGTTTTTGCCTCGTCAATGATCGATGCTTTTGGATCTACATATTTTAGTTTTCCGGCGACTTCCGACAATGGCACACGGATAATCTCCTGATTTCTGGTTCCTACCATGCATCCGAAATCACCTTCCAGAATTGCTCTCGATGCTTCTGCACCAAGTCTTGTTGCAAGTACACGGTCATATGCACACGGAGAGCCGCCTCTTTGTGTATGTCCGGGAACTGTGATCCTTACTTCTTTATCTGTCTTTTCCTGAATCTTCTCGGCAAGTTCATATGCAACAGAAGGATATTTCTTCTTTGCTTTTTTCTCTTTTAATTCTTTCTTTGAGAGTGCTGCATCTTCTTTTGAAATTGCACCTTCGGCAACAGCAATAATTGTAAATCTCTTCCCTGCTTTGCCGCGTTTTTCAATTGCGTTAACCACTGAATTGATATCGTATGGCATCTCCGGAAGAAGAATAATATCGGCACCACCGGCAATTCCTGCATGAAGTGTGACCCATCCTACTTTATGTCCCATTACTTCCACGATAAATACACGGCTGTGAGATGTCGCTGTTGTATGGATCTTATCAATCGTATCTGTTGCAATATCTACTGCACTCTGGAATCCGAACGTCATATCTGTTCCCCAGAGATCATTATCGATCGTCTTCGGGAGTGTTACCACATTAAGTCCTTCTTCTCTCAGCATATTGGCTGATTTGTGTGTTCCATTCCCTCCCAGAATTACCAGGCAGTCCAGATTCAACTTGTGATATGTGTGTTTCATCGCCTCTACTTTGTCAATTCCGTCCTTATCCGGTACTCTCATCAACTTAAACGGCTGTCTGGATGTTCCCAGGATTGTTCCGCCAAGTGTCAGGATTCCCGAAAAATCTTTTGACGTAAGCATCTTAAAATTCGAATAGATCAAACCCTTATATCCATCCTGAAATCCATAAATCTCTACATCATCCCTTTTTGAAACAAGCCCCTTTACGACACCTCTCATTGCTGCATTCAGTGCCTGGCAGTCGCCGCCACTTGTAAGCATTCCAATTCTTAACATATATCTGCTCCTTTCTATATTGCCTGTGTATTCGTTTATTCTGCACCATATAGAATTTCCGGTTTAGAAAAGTCCTACCTATGAGCTTACCCACTTTCTGTATACAATACCAGTAAAATTATAACTTATTTTTATGGCCGAGACAATACGAGACAGATGTTTTTTCATCCGGCTCACTCCTGTTGACAAAAATTCCCCTGTCTCTTTTTCCAAAACGTGTTATAATACATGTGGAAAATTTATGTAGAAAGCAGGTAGTATTGTGGATAAATTAGATATAAAATTATGGACACTTGCGTCCAAAGGTCAGATCGTTCCTGACCGTTCATTACTGAAAACACCGGAACAGATTGAAATGATTAAAAAAAGTGCAGCGTTGAACACCGCAGTTCTCGATCATGTAGCTGCTCATATTCACGCAGGAATGAGCACTGCCGAGATCGATAAACTGGTGTATGATTTTACAACAGAGCATGGCGGGATTCCTGCGCCTCTGAATTATGAAGGATTCCCAAAAAGCGTGTGCACTTCTATCAACAACGTTATCTGCCACGGCATCCCAAGTGAACACGAGATCCTGATCGATGGCGATATCATCAATGTTGATGTATCTACTATCTTAAACGGCTATTTTTCCGATGCATCCCGTATGTTCACGATCGGTGAGGTATCTCCGGAAGCAGAACGTATCGTCCGTGTCACAAAAGAGTGCGTGGAACTCGGCCTCAAAGCTGCAAAACCATGGGGACATCTCGGAGACATTGCTTATGCGATCAATTCCCACGCACAGGAAAACGGATATTCTGTCGTAGAAGAGATCGGCGGTCATGGAATCGGTCTGGAATTCCATGAGGAACCATTTGTAAGTTATGTTACTCCAAAGGGCAGCGAGATGGTTCTGGTCCCAGGTATGATGTTCACGATTGAACCAATGATCAATCAGGGATCTCCGGAATTCTATGTAGATGAAGACAACGGCTGGACCGTTTATACAGATGACGACGGTCTTTCTGCCCAGATTGAATATATGGTTCTTATCAAAGAAGACGGAGTAGAAGTTCTTACAAAATAACACAGAGAACCTGCCGCAGGCAACTCCATTTTTTGCATACTCAGGTATAAAAAAAGATTATCGGAAAGGACAGTTCCTTTTCCGGTAATCTTTTTTATCTCCACTCTACAGGATATACAGCCAGTCATGCTCCTCTTCATTCCGCATTCCCAGCACCAATGCCGAATGCGGTCCCATATTTGCAACCACTTCGCCATCTTCCACCAGATATTCCTCATACTCTGTTGTATATCCGTCTTTGTAAGAATACAGCAGACGTTTCATACGACATTTCGCCGGAATCTCAGCCTCCCATACAGGAACTTTCACTTCCGTACGTTCGCTGCGGTTATTGATCACGATGACGATCCGGTCATTGCCTTTGAACCTTGCATAAGACAGGACATTCTCTTCTCCGCTAAGAATCTTCAGAGAACCGGTTCTAAGTGCCGGATGCTCTTTGTGGATGCGGATCGCTTCTTTGTGAAACGCAATCAGTTCATGGTCTTCACGTCCCCACGGATAGGTCCTTCTGTTATCCGGATCCGTGAATCCACAGACGCCCGCCTCATCACCATAATATATGGTCGGTGCTCCGACCCATGTCATCTGCATGACAACCGCTTCACGCATAACCGCTTTATTTACATATTCATTTGCGGCTTCCGGTCCCAGATGTTCTACACGGCCAACCATGTGGTTCGTTCTCGTAAGGAATCTCGAATGATCATGGTTCGAAAGTTCGTTCATCGCTACCTGCAGTGAAGGGGCCAGCATATTCGACATATGGTGTGCCATCGACCCGATAAAGTTATCGATGTTACCGAGAAGTTCTTCTCTGGCCTCATCACTGTGCTTTTCCATTCCTGTCAGAAACCATGTGATCGGCTCCATGAATGCATCATAGTTCATGACGGTATCCCACTCGTCACCTTTAAGCCAGTCGCTCGGATCCCCGTAATGTTCCGCAAGGATCAGTGCATTCGGATTCGCATCTTTCACGGCTGTTCTGAATTTCTTCCAGAAATCATGGTTATATTCATTACTGCGTCCCAGATCTGCTGCCACCTCCAGACGCCATCCATCTACATTATACGGCGGTGATACCCATTTCCGCCCGATATATAAGATATAATTTTCCAGCTTTACAGAATCTTCATAATTCAGTTTCGGCAAAGTATCATGTCCCCACCAGCCATCATAATTACCATTATACGGCCAGTTCTCCGGTCCTTCTTTGAAGAAACGGAAGTAGCTTCTGTACGGACTGTCTGCCGATATATAAGCACCCGGTTCATAATCTTTTTCGCCTTCGTATATTCTCTCACGGTCCATCCACTTATTGAAAGAACCGCAATGGTTGAATACGCCGTCCAGAATCACTTTCATACCACGACGGTGTAATTCTTCTACCAGCTTAATGAACAACTCATTACTTGCTTCCAGGTTCTTAAGACCTGTCGTGCGTTTTTTATACTTCGTTGCCTGACTGTTGTCCGTCACACCATCCGGAAGCACCTCACCTCCGTCATCTACGATCTTCCCATAATGCGGATCAATATAATCATAATCCTGGATATCGTATTTATGGTTCGACGGTGACACAAATAATGGATTAAAATATACAACTTCTACACCCAGCTCCTGCAGATAATCAAGTTTATCCATGACTCCCTGCAGATCCCCGCCGTAGAATTCTCTTACACCCATGTTCGCCGGATATTTATCCCAGTTCGTTACTCTCCGGGAATAATCTCCGATATAGTAATACTCGTTCGTCTCTACATCATTTGACTTATCTCCGTTATAAAAGCGGTCTGTAAATATCTGATACATAACCGCTCCCTTTGCCCAGTCCGGTGTGGAAAATCCGGGTACTACAACAAAGTTATAATACTCCAGGATCTCGCGAGAGATTCCACATCGTCCATAATAATATTTTTCTGTTCCAGACTGCACTTCGAAACAATATCTGAAAGGCTCTGCCCCCAGACGCACTTCAAACGTATAATAATCAAATTCTCCCTGTGTGCATTCTTTTTCCATTACATATGTGTCAGCCGATGTCACAAGCCCTACTCTGTCTGCATCATCCTTCGCCGTACGGAACCGGAACGTTACCAGTTCATTCTCCTTCGGTTCAGGGGGGTATACATACCCTTCTGTTCCATCGCAAAATAAAGCCGCCTTATTCATATAACTAACACCTCTCTCATTTTTTGTTTCCGGAAAGGAAAGATCTTCCTCCTAGTCCTCCGATACATCTTCCGGGAACAGCGCTTCAAATTCTTCCCGGGAAATCTTTTCTTTTTCCAGCAGAAGGTCTGCGCATGTATGCAGAACATCGTCATATTTTCTAATGATATGTCTTGCTCTGTCATAACATTCATCAATAATTCTCTTTACTTCCTGGTCGATCACAGTAGCCACACCCTCTCCGTAGCCTCTTGCTGTATGCGCCAGATCACGTCCGATGAACACCTCATTGTTGTCATCATCATAGTTGATCAGCCCGACTGCTTCCGACATACCGAACTTTGTAACCATGGATTTTGCCAGACCGGTTGCCTGTTTGATATCCTGGGATGCACCGGTTGTGATATCATCAAATACTTCTTCTTCGGCTACACGTCCACCGAGTGATACCGTAATATCCTGAAGCATCTTTCCTTTTGTATTAAACATCTCATCCTTTTCCGGAAGCGGCATCGTATATCCTCCCGCACTTCCTGTCGGGATGATCGAGACACTGTATACAGGTCCCACATCCGGGAGTACATGGAACAGGATTGCATGCCCTGCTTCATGAAATGCTGTGATTCTCTTCTCTTTTTTGGAAATGACACGGCTCTTCTTCTCTGCACCGATTCCGACTTTTACAAATGCTTTCTTAATATCATCCTGTTTTAAGAATACTCTGTTATCCTTCGCTGCAAGAATTGCTGCCTCGTTCAGAAGATTTTCCAGATCTGCACCTGTAAATCCTGCTGTTGTCTGCGCGATCTGCTGCAGATTGATCTCCTCACTCAGTGGTTTGCCTTTCGCATGAACCTTAAGGATCTCCTCACGCCCTTTGATATCAGGTCTTCCAACCATAACCTTGCGGTCGAATCGTCCCGGACGAAGGATTGCCGGATCAAGGATGTCTACTCGGTTGGTTGCAGCCATCACGATGATACCTTCATTGACACCAAAACCATCCATCTCTACAAGTAACTGGTTCAGTGTCTGCTCACGCTCGTCATGTCCGCCGCCCATTCCGGTTCCACGGCGTCTTGCAACTGCATCGATCTCATCGATAAAGATGATACAAGGTGCATTCTTCTTAGCCTCCTCGAACAGGTCTCTGACACGGGATGCACCGACACCGACAAACATTTCCACAAAATCCGAACCGGAGATCGTAAAGAACGGAACTCCCGCTTCTCCGGCAACTGCCTTCGCAAGCAGTGTCTTACCGGTTCCCGGAGGGCCTACCAGCAACACGCCTTTCGGGATTCTTGCTCCCACCTGGATATATTTCTTTGGAGATTTCAGGAAATCAACAATCTCCTCCAGTTCCTCTTTCTCTTCTTCCAGACCTGCCACCTGGGCAAATGTCACTTTCTTGTCACGGTCTGTACTCAGTCTTGCACGGCTCTTTCCAAAATTCATTGCTTTCGAATTCGCACCGCCGCCCTGACGGTTCATCAGACCGAAGAGCAGGAAAACTCCGCCCAGTGTAAGAATAACCGGCAGAAATGTGGTTGCTGCCCAGCTGTCCTGCGGGATATCCGGCATCGTATACTCCACATTCTGTTCTTTCAGATAATCCTGGATCTCGTTAACATCAGAAACATACAGATATCTGATCTTATCGGAATCGTCGTCTCCCTTCAACGTAATCTCTACACGTCCTGTCGGAACACTCTTATTCTGATTCACTTCTACCGACTCGATCTTGTCATTCTGAACCAACTGTTGGAAATTCTTCCAGGTAATCTCTTTTTCTCGTTGATCGAACTGATTGGTAAACCATAGTGCTGCGAACAAAAATATGATAAACACTAGAAATACAGCACCGTTCAGTCCTCTCGCTTTCTTATTATTCAATTTTCAGGCTCCTTTCTTGTGACACGCCTATTCTACGCCCTCTACTACTCCGATAAACGGAAGGTTTCTATATCTCTGAGCGTAATCCAGACCATATCCCACAACAAATTCGTCCGGGATATTGAATCCGACATAATCTACTTTTACATCTTTTACTCTTCTTTCCGGTTTGTCCAGAAGCGTACAAAGCTTCATACTCTTTGGATTTCTCTTAGCCAGGATATCCATCAGATAATATAATGTTCTTCCTGAATCAATGATATCCTCTACGATCAGCACATCTTTTCCTTCCAGTGTCTCATCTAAGTCTTTGGCGATCTTAACGACACCGCTTGACTTTGTTCCGTCACCGTAGCTGCTGACACTCATAAAATCCATAGATACCGGAACGGTGATTCTCTTTGCCAGTTCACACATAAAGAATACTCCGCCCTTTAACACGCAGATCAGATGCACCTGCTTTCCCGCATAATCTTTGCTGATCTGTTCTCCAAGTTCTTTGATCCTCTTTGCAACATCCTCTTCAGGAACTAATACTTTAACTGTCTCTGCCATCTTCTTCTCCTCCGTTAAATTCTATTTCCAGAATCCTTTTTGTCTTATCTGTAATCTGATACGCCTGGTTCTGTCTGTATCCGATAATCCACAGAATGTGACTGCCATCTGCTGCCAGCCAGATCTTATCTCTGTCTTCCCGCGGAATCTTCGCATTGATAAAATACTTCTTCAGACTCTGCGTTCCGCCATTTCTGTCGATTGTGATATAGTCACCGGGCTCTTTATGTCTTATTTTTACAGTGCTCTTAATTATATCATAGTCAAACCATTTCGTGTAGGTTTTTTTAGGAAATGCGCCTGTTTCCGCCGTTTGTTCAAACATCCGCATATGCACTCCCGGTTCATTGCCGGCGTCCTCTTTTTCCCCTGTTTTGAGATCCGATCTGTCAAGCAGGATTCCATCATAACATTTTTCCGCTGTCATTTTATAAGGAAGGCTGATCTTTCTTCCGGTCTGAAGCCGTGCCAGATCTTCGATCAGTCTTACATGCACCTGCTCGATATCTTTTCTGCGCCCCGCCAGTTCACATAGCAGCGCATGAATCAGGAACGAACGTACAGTCTTATCGACATCCCGGAATAATTCCTCTTTGATCAGCAGTTCCGGAACGTTTTCACGTTCTTCATACAGATCTTCTGCAGTCCCACACGGCCGCTTTTCCACATATCGCTCCCTGCATTTTTGCACTTCCTGTTCCATAAATGCCCACACCGCACGCATCTGTTCCATCGTCTCGGACATGTGCATGACCGCCTGCGGGTTGACCTCTTGTTCGAGATAGGGAATCACATGATTCCGGATCCGGTTTCTCGTATAGTGATCTTCCAGATTCGTCTCATCCGTACAATAACTGATTCCCTTTTCCTGTAAAAATGCTTCAATCTCACATCTCTGCACACAGAGAAGCGGACGGATATACCGGACGGTATCTCCTTCTGCCGGGCTGATACCGCCAAGTCCACGCAGGCCGCATCCGCGGCTTAAGTTCCACAAAAGCGTCTCCGCATTATCATTTTGGTGATGCGCCAGCGCAATCTTTGTACCGTTTTTCTCTTTGCACACCTTTTCAAATATCTGCCGCCTGATATTCCTGCCCGCCTCTTCCAGCGTCAGGCCCTGTTCTTTTGCATACTGCTCCACATTCTCATGAAATGCCAGATACCTGACCCCGAGTTGTCTGCATAGTGCCTTTACATATCTCTCATCGGCATCTGCACTGTCACCGCGGATCCCATGATGGATATGCCCCACCGTCAGTTCCAATGGCATCTCATTTTTAAATTCTTTTAACATGAAAAGAAGGCATACGGAGTCTGCGCCTCCAGATACGCCTGTGATTACATGATCATTCTCCTGTAACATATGGTATTTTTCCACATATGCTTTCACCCGTTGATACATTCCGGCCTTCCTTTTCCTTTATTCTGTCTGTATAAATTCTTCCTGCCCGGTCCTTGATCTTCCACTCACCGGTATGGCAAATATATAA
>OBVW01000987.1_pt1 | contig 10416 bp, 13 predicted proteins | sample 1495141 | NCBI WGS metagenome assembly OBVW01 (sample SAMEA2580013, study PRJEB22360) | human gut metagenome | biome: human gut; feature: human-associated habitat; material: faeces | place: Denmark | collected 2008/2010
CTAAGTACATATGAAACATCAAAATTCCTGTATAGTCTGGAAAAAAGAATGGGATGTAAGATAAAAACAATACAAACAGATAATGGGAGAGAATTTTGTAACGATGCAGATATGTCCAAAAGTCTATTTCAGATAGCGTTAAAAAAACTAGGGATAAACCACAAAAGGACAAGACCGTATTCCCCGTGGCAGAATGGAGTAGTTGAAAGAAGCCATAGAGTAGATAATGAAATATTCTACGCAAGGAGACGATTCTCAAGTGAGGAAGAAATGTATAAATCCTTTAAAAGGTATGCCACTAGGACAAATAATATATGTCGGAAGATATTAAAGTTTAAAAGTCCCAATGAAGTATTAAAAGAGTATCAGTCCAGAGTTGCATAAAAAGTGGTAGGCTTAAAACTATTTTCTAAGAGTGTGTCACAAATGTTTGATTACTATAGACTGTATGGACTCGTGAGTCTCATAAGGGAACCCCTTTTTGTGTCGGAGTTTTATTTCGCCGGGACGAGAATGCGTTTTATGGGTATGTTGGAGAGCAGGCTGCCCATGATGAAGAGCGCGCCAATGATTCCGGAGAATTCTATCGTTTCTCCTAAGAATATGGTGCTGAGGAATACCGCGGACAACGGGGAGACGGCACAGAAGAGTTCTGCGCGGTTGGCGTCCATGTATTTCTGGGCGACCGGCTGGAGGGTGAAAGCCGATGACGAAGCAGAAGAGGGTAAGGATGAGGACGCAGAACCAGGTGGACGTGCTTCCGGGGAGGGCGGGTGTCTCCATAAAGAAAGCGGCAGGGATGGAAAAGAGTCTCATGAACCCGTTTGGGAGGATGCCGAGGGCGAGGGCATCGTCTTCTTTGGCCGCGCGGTCAGTAATGAGGATAGCGGCGGCATAGGTCAGGGCAGCGCCAAAACAGAGGAGTTCGCCTGCTGTAAAGGAACCCCCACCGTTCTTTAAGGTGAGGAATGCCACGCCGATAAGGGCGGCCGCAGAACTGATGACGGTGGAAATGCCGGGCAGCCTCCTTGTGAGAAAGATGGAAAAGAGGGGAACGAAAACGATGGCGGTATTTTCGATGAAAACGGTGACGGAGGCCGGCGTGGTGCGGAGACCATACAGTTCAAAGACCATGACGATGAAGAAGGCTCCGCCGATGAGGGCTCCATGAAATACGGTTTCTTTTGTTATCTGTGCCAGATGTTTACGGAAGATAAAGGCAAGGACAAGGAAGGCAATCAGCGAGCGCAGACAAAGAAGCGTAAAGGGCTCCATCGTTTCCAGGGCTATTTTGCTGAATAAAAAAGAAGAACTCCGCACGATAAGGGCGGTGAGAAGAAGTATTTCCGCGCAGCGAACTGACATAAGACCTCCTGTGGATACTGTTTGACACATTGTACCGTTTTTTATATATTGAGTAAAACGATATATAATGAAGGTGATTGTGAGGAAACAGAAATATGGATATAGAGAAATGCCGCGCGCTTCTCTGTGTACTGGATGCGGGGAATCTGTCAAGGGCGGCGGAGAGGCTGGGGTATACGCCATCAGGCATCAGCCGCATGATGGCGTCGCTGGAGGAAGAAACGGGATTTCCTCTGCTGTACCGGAGCCGTACGGGGATCGCACCGACGGAAGCCTGCGAGAGACTCCTTCCCGTGGTTCGGGAAATCACCCGCCTGGGTGAAATATGCTGGCAACAGGCGGAGGATTGGCAGGGAATCCATACAGGGACTCATGTCGCGGCCGTGTGCGGATTATGGTGCAGATGTGGAGTATAAAGTGCCTATAGGCATCGCAGCAGCCAAAAAAGAAACACGATCTCCCGCAGCAGAGAAATTTATGGGAGAATTGATAAAAACCGTAAAGCGTAAATCATAAAATAACAAGGTGTGGTTTTGTACTGTTATTAAAAAGAAAAAGCAGGAGGGTTCTATGCTGGAGACATTAAAAGAAGCGGTGTGCGCCGCCAATCTGGAACTTGTGAAACGGGGTGTCGTGATCTATACATGGGGAAATGTGAGCGGTATCGACCGGGAGAAAGGCCTTATGGTCATCAAACCGTCAGGTGTGCCTTATGAGAGCATGACAGCGGGCGACATGGTAGCAGTCGATGTGGAGACGGGAGAAACAGTGGAAGGGAAATGGAAACCGTCTTCCGATACGGAGACACACCTGGCGCTGTACCGCGCGTTTCCTGAAATCGGCGGTGTGACACATACCCATTCCGTCAATGCCGCAGCTTTTGCCCAGGCGGGACTCGATATTCCTGCCCTCGGTACGACCCATGCGGATTATTTTTATGGGGATATCCCCTGCACAAGGGCGCTTACGGAAGAAGAAACGAAAAGCGCTTATGAGAAAAATACGGGTGCCATCATTATAGAAACTGTGCGCTGTCGCGGATACGAGCCGCTTGCCGTGCCCGGTGCCCTTGTACGGAACCACGGGCCTTTTGCCTGGGGAAAAAATGCGGCGGACGCTGTGTACCATGCGGTCGTCATGGAGACTGCGGCGGAAATGGCGCTGAAAACAAAATTATTGAATCCTTCGGCCTCGCTTCCCGCATACATCCTTGACGAGCACTACCAAAGAAAGCACGGTCCGAATGCGACGTACGGACAAGGGAAATAAGTGAAAAACAGAAAGGAAATGTTCTTGCCGGTGTGAAGTTTCATTTTATTTTTCCGGCCGGAAATTTTTACAGCTCATGGCGGCCTCTTCGTGTATGGAGATTTGACACGGATCTGCTGTGAGTTTTTTATTGTGCAGGCATATGACTGATTTTGCCATTCAATGTACAATCTGCGTGAATTGTCCATTAATGGACTTTATTTTGCAAATGATTATTGAATGTAAATACCCATGTGGGTATAATGAGGCCAAGAAAAGGAAATGGTACAAGAGCGGATGATAAAGGAGATGAAGTTCATGACAGCAGCCAATCATTATACACCGGCAGAATCAGAAAGAAGAGGCGCAGCAGGGAGCAGGCTGCCGATGAAAAGATTCTTCGGAAGAATGACGGCGGAATTGAAGGAGAGCAAGGTGGTTCTTCTCGTGTGGGGAGCATTCTGCACGATGCTTACCGTATCGTCTGCCATCGATCCGCTGGGAGGAGAAATGGTCCGGCAGGATCGCTCTGTTCCTGTAGTGACAGGAAATACATTCATTAAGGAATAAAACGGTTATCAGAAAAGCAGCGGGTGCTTATCCGCTGCTTTTTAGCGGATGGATGCCGGCAGATGAGCAATTGGGATGTTTCCCCCAATCAGAAAAGACAGAAATAGGAAAGCAGAGATTCTTTTTACGGTTGAGGGCAGGGATGCTGCAGGTGCGGCGGAACTGTTAAGCGTTATTCTGAGCAGTGAAGAATCCGTATCTATGATGAAAGGAGAGGGGAACCCGGGCGGTTTCTCTCTTTTGCAGTACGAAAAAAGCTTCCCGGTGAAAGGAAGCTTTTCATAGAGGTTGTGTAAGAAGCAACAATGAGCAGAAACGCCACGGCCAATGGCTGTCTCTTCTGTTTACGCTTCTATTGTATCTTGATGGCAATTATTTGTCAAGCGAGAAAGTGACATGAGATTAACAATCAAAGCGCAGAAATTTTATAAAGCTATATAGAAATATGTAGAAATGCAGATGAGGATGTGCTATAGTATAAAAAATTAATATATTTGCGAATGAAAAGGAGAAATAAGATGGGCATGATGAAAGAATTCAGGGATTTTGCTGTCAGGGGCAATGTGGTCGATATGGCAGTCGGCGTCGTTATCGGCGGCGCTTTCGGAAAGATCATATCTTCCCTGGTGGAAAATGTCATCATGCCGCCCATCGGAATGATTATGGGCGGTGTTGATTTCTCGAATCGGTTTATCAATCTGGGAAAAACACCGGTGGCTACACTGGCGGAAGCCAAAGAAATGAACGTGCCTGTCATCGCTTACGGACAGTTTCTTAATACAATCATTGATTTCCTGATCATCGCTTTCGTGATTTTCCTTGTGATTCGCCAGATGAACAGGGCTTTTCCGAAAGAAGAAGCCGCACCGGCGCGCACCTGTCAGTTCTGCAAAGAACCTATTGCCGATGATGCGACCCGCTGTCCACACTGCACAGCTGTTCTTGATGAAACAAAGTAATTTTTTTGCAGGATGCCTTCTCTGTTTTTGCGGAGAAGGTTTTTTACCGGTCTTTTCTTGACCCTGTTTCCATTACAAACTATAATAAGAAAATATGCGAGCGTGGCGGAATTGGTAGACGCACAGGATTTAGGATCCTGCGCCTTGCGCATAAGGGTTCGAGTCCCTTCGCTCGCACCATTTTCCATCAGTCGAAAGACCGGCGGATTTTTTTATTGCAGTGAAAACCCCTTTTGACAATGCTTTGCCGGCAAAAGGGGGCTATTTTTAAAACGGGATATGATTTTGAAATAGGATATAAAGAAATATTATAACTGCACCGAGACAATCAATTCCTGGGGAATGGGTTCTCCGTCAGGATTCACGGCCGGTGTGAAGCTCCATTCTTTTACGGAATTTTCCGCATACTCGGAAAGGATTTTGAAATCGCTGCCCGGCAGATTTCCATCGTTGTCCGCTTTCGGCTTGCCGTCAGTTTTCCCATCCGCCGTGATGTAGACGGAAACACGAATCACAGGATGGTTATTTCTTTCTATGGCTTCTTTCACTTCGGCAGACGCCTTCTTCATCGGGCGGTCGGACGGAGCAGCAGGTGTGGAAACCATCATGGAAAGGAAGCGCACAGGAATGGATACGGCAGCGCTCACCGGCTTGTCTCCCAGTTTGGCGGAGTTGAAGCGCCAGCCTTCTACGCATCTCATAGCATATTCGTCAAGAACGACGGATCCTGCGCTTTGGGTGACAACGGCATCAGCGGGGATCCCGTCTTCCGTGACGGTCATCCGGATGACTGTGGCGGAAGAATGAGGAAGGGATTCCATGGCGGCATGGACGGCACCGCTCTGAGGAAGCATGGGATTGCTTTTCAGACTTGGTTTTGTCTGCATTTCTTCCGTGAGCGGAACGCCGTTCTTGTCAAGGAAATATCCTCCCTGCGGAACCGCTGCCTGGGAAATGCCGGAAGAAAGAAGGAGTGCTGCGGATAATGAGATTAATATTCTTTTCATAGTGACCTCGTTTTCTTTAAAATAAAGTACATTTACATTTTAATGGATGGAGCGGAAAAAAGAAAGTTAACCACGGCAGAAAAAATGAAACGGAGAAAGGACGTTTTTCCTTCCAAAAAAGTATCTTTAGATGATTAAAGCAGTGAATTATGATACAATATACATAAATATAAAACGGTTATTTTTTATTTTTCAGCAGTGTTTCTGTGGATTTTTGGGGTTTACGGAAATTTTTGCAGTTCCCTCTTTATGTATTGGAAATGCGGAGAACCGTTTTCGTATTTCTTTGGTCGTGTTTTTATTTGGAATCAGGTTTTGCGGGATTGAGGGAGGATAGATGACGGAGATAGAAATGTTCCGCGGCGCGATGATTGGCGGCGCCTGCGGAGATGCTCTGGGGTACCCTTTGCAGGAGCTTTCTGTCTGTCGTATTCAGCACAAGTACGGGCCCTTTGGCCTGCGTACGCTTGTGCGGAACGGGCAGTGCGGAAATCTGGCGCCGGTGACGGGAAATACGCAGATGGAACTGGCCACGGTAGACGGACTTCTGTGGACAGATGCAAAGAAATTGGAAGAAGCAGAAGGGCTGTACCGCGGCTATATGCGCTGGTTTTACAGCCAGACGGGGGAGGAACCGCGGCGCGGGCAGCGCACATGGATGAGACGGCAGCCTCATGAACGGGAGATCTGCCTTGTGCGGGAAAAATTCATGCATGCCCGCCGTAAACCGGAAGAAGGTCTTTTAAATGCGTTTTCCGGGGAAACGATGGGGACAACGAAAAATAAGGTAAATGAAAGCAAAGGCGGCGGCGCGCTGACAAGAGTGGTACCTATCGGGCTCCTTTATGCCGGCGACAGTAAGACGGCTTTTGATGCCGGCGTGAGGGCGGCGGCTTTTTCCCATTCGACTCCTGTCGCTTACTATGCGGCAGGAGCGGGTTCGGCACTGATTGCCTGCCTTGCTGACGGAATGACGCTTCCCAAGGCTATTGAACGGATTCATGGGCTTTTGAATAAAACCCATCGGACCGACAGCATTACCACGCTTCTTTCTGCGGCGCAGCAGCAGGCTAACGACCAGCCTGCCGGAAAGGGGAATGTCTGGGCATACATCGACAGTATCCATTCTCTGGGAAGCGGCGATCAGGCAGATGAAGCTCTGGCGATAGCCGTATATGCTGCCCTTGCTGTGGATGATCCTGTAGATGCGATCATCGCCGCGGCGAACCATAATGGAAACAGCCCGATTACGGCAGCGCTGACAGGAGCCATAGAAGGTGTCCGCTTCGGCGCAGATTTTATTCCGAATTACTGGAAGGATCTGGTGGAAGGGGAAGAAATCATTGCCGGTCTGGCGGATAAACTGTATCACCTGTATGAAAAGCGCCTGAGAAGAGAAAAGGCAAAACAGAAAACAAAAGTTAAAACGGCCGGATCTGAAAAAGGGAAAATAAAATCCGGAAAACCGGCAGAGGAAAAGCCCGCGGAAGAAAAGCCGAAAAGAAAGCGCACAGGAAAAACGGAAGCGGCCGGTGTGAAAGAAGCGGAAGAAACGGTAAATCGGAAGGCCAAAAGATCACGAAGGGCGAAAACCGCAAAAGCGTAAAAATAGAAAAGGGAAGAAAGAAAACATTCCTGCTGCCGGCAGCGAGTGTTTTTCTTTTATGGCAGATAAGAGTTTCCTCTGCGGGGGCTCTTTTTTGATGGGCAAATTTCTTTTTCTTGTTATTTCTTCTTCCATCCCTTATACTTCTTTCATGGTTTAATGAAAGGGGACTGTAATGAAGAGGATTTTTATTTCTCTTTTCTTTTTTGCTTTTATGTGGACCGCTGCCGGGGCGGATGCTTCTCCGGAACTTCTTTTTGTCCGCTGGCCGGCGAATCCGGACGCGGTGTGGTATTCTTTCCGCATCGTGCCTGTGACACAGCATTTCGGACGGAAAGAAATGCGCCCGCCGATTTATGAAGACGGCCATGTTTTCCGTGACAGTGTGATGATTGAAAAAGAAATTACAGACAGCTATGACGGACCGGGGATCCTCTGCTGCCAGGTGAAAGCCATCGGTCTGGACGGGCAGAGCATTTCCGCCTATTCGGCGCCTGTGCCGATGGAAAAGGCCGCGCAGGAAATGGAACGGTACGCGCCGAAGATCCGCGTGAAATACCATGAGCAGAACGGTACGGTTCTCCTTTATCCGGCCTATTCTTTTGTGAAAATTCCCCACGCGGTTTCTTATGAAGTGGAAATCACTGATGAAGAACCGGAAAATCCTGACGGCTGTGAACCGTCTGTCCATCGCATTTCGCAGGGGATTGTTACAATCCCCGAACTTTTTGACGAGCTGCCGCGGCAGGGAACGGTCTGGTGGCGTGTCCGCGGTCTTGATGAAAATGGCGGATCTGTAGGCGTATGGAGCGAAGCGGAAAAGATTGTGAATGATCCCGCGGAAAACTGGGAAACCGGCATTCTTGGAGACAGTATCAGCCACGGCGGCGGACGGATGTCTTACAGTCCGGCGGATTGGCCTTACAATTATGCCCACTATCTTGATTTTCCTACGATAAATATGTCCCGGAGCGGTGATAAAACGGACGACCTTCTCCGGCGGTTCGATGCGGATGTCCTCCCTTTCCATGTACGGTACCTTCTCATTATGGGCGGAACGAACAATCTGCGCTGCGGGGGAACGGCGGAAGAGGTCATTTCTGATCTGGAAGCTCTTCAGGAAAAATGCAGGGCTAATGACATCGAGCCTGTCCTGCTTACCATTCCTCCGATTGCCCCGGATCGGATTTGGAAATACTACCAGCAGCCAACGGCAGAAAACTGGAAAGCGGAATTTGACAAAGTGAACGGCTGGATACGGACGCAGACCCATATCGATACGGCAGCGCCCTTTGCCATGTATGAAGACATGCCGGAAAATCTTGCGGCGGACGGCCTTCATCCCGACAAAGAAGCAAAAGAAAAAATGGGGAAAATAATCAATGAAAAATTTTCTGAAATAAGAAAAAAGATCTCTGAAACGAAAATACAAAAATAAAAGAAAGACTCCGAAAAGAGTCTTTTTCTTATGAAAGGAAACAAACGGATAACCGGCTTCTATCATCTGTAAGCTGACAGTTTTTTCGTCTTTTGATAAAAGCGGCACTAACGCTAAGCGTTATCCTGAACGAATGTGAAGGGTCTGCTGCTATGGTGAAGAAAGCGGTAAGACGTCATTCAGAGAATCTATTACCGTTGTGAGGAAGACCATAAGGAGTCATTCTGAACGGAGGCAAGAATGCTTTGTGAGAAAGATGGGAGGCGGGTACTGCTACGGCCCGATTGAATTTTACATGCCGAAATATATTTCCCCATGCCGCGCTGTCCGCGTTCATCTCTTTCCTGTACGCAGTGGCGGAAATCCATTTTTTCAATTATACTTTTCACAGCAAATATTTTTTTGCTCTTTTCAAAATAAAGGAGGCTCTACAGCATGCAAATACTAAAGAAAAAGTTTCTCCCGTTTTTTTCCGCTTTCTTAGGCGGCCTTATCCTGACCGGCAGCACCGTCCTGGCACATACGATGCCCTTTTCGGAAACTACGCTTATCCTGGAAAAAGGACACGGACTGCACGCGGAAATCCGCCCCGGCGATCCTTTGTCCAAAGTGCGGGATATCCTGGGAGATGTTTATCAGGAAAACGTTAAGGATTTTGGACCGTTTCGCCGCGTCATATGGAACTACTACGGCTCAGAATTTTCTGCCGTTACACTCACATCAAATACATCCCCTTCTGAAAAGCTGCCCCTCCACGGATACACACTGAGGGGGGTATCCTTTCATACCCCCTCCGGCTTTGTAATAAGCATGTATTATGACAAAATCAAAGATAAGTATGGAGAAGCGACATCACAGACGGAAACGGAAGATGGACTTACGGCCTATACTTACTCCTTCAGCGACAGAGCCGCGGAATTGGTTTTTGATGTGGATCAGGAGAACCGCGTACGGAGGATACACTGCCGGCAGGAAATATAAAAACGGATTGGCACTGGTGCAGAAAAAAATTCAGCACGGCTGTTTCCGTATATATTGCAAAATAAAAGGATTTGGCTCAATCATGTACCGGGTCAAATCCTTTTAAGTATACAAATAATTTCTCCCTTTTTATGTTGCGTTCCGGTCATTCCGGAAACCCGGTTTCCGACACAGAAGTAAGTGAACCATTTTTCTATTCTTACCATTAGTGTTCTTCTAAATACCGGTTCATATTAAATGCTTTATGAAGCGAAAAGAGGACTCGGCTGACAGCTTATATTTTCCTCATCACGGCAGCAGACCTTTCGCTGGCATTCAGACTGACGTCTTCTGCCTTTTATCTATCTTTTCCTTATCGACCGGACACGCTTCAACACCCCCGCAACGAACCAGGCCGTAGCCGCCGTGAACGCCATGCCCGGCAGAGCCGCCGCCACCATGGCATAAAATCCTTTTCCCAGAAGAAGCGTCATTGCTCCCCTTGCCGCGGTTGTCCCTATCGGTCCGGAAATGATATAAAACAATCGGGACGAACCGAGCAGGAGCCATACCGCACCTACAGCCAGCCGGAATGACATGGAGATCGTCACATTCAAAATCGTGTGCGTTCCCAGCGCCAGACTCAATAGAGACGCCAACACCCCTGCAATGATGTATTTCTTAAAACCGAAGACGCCGCAAATGGCAACGGCGATAGGCGCCGATAATTGAAACTCCGTCCCCGGTACTAATCCGGGGATCTTAAAAGAACCGCTCACCCCGATAAGCGCCGCCAAAAGCGCTGTTTCGCAAACATCGACAATGACTTCCCTGCTGCCTGCCGCTTCCGGCTTGTACGCTCCTGTTTCCAATTCTCCGTTCATTTTGACCTACAATGTCTGATTAAAATAGCTGCTGCTTTTTTCATTTCTTCTTTTGTATGCATCGCCGTTACCGTCAATCGGATGCGGCTTGTTCCCACGGGTACGGATGGCGGACGGATGGCGGACAGCAGGATTCCTTCTTTCCTGCACGCTTCCGCCGTTGCGAGCGCCTCTTTTTCATCTCCCACCGCCACCGGAATGATGGGCGTATCCCCTGCAGCAATGCCCACTCCCGTTTCTGTCAGGAGATTTCGCATATAAGCCGTGTTCTCACGAAGACGGCCCAGATATTTCTCCGGATCCGCTTTTAACAAGCGAAGAGCCGCTAAGGCCGCCGCTCCCGTGACCGCAGAAATGGCTGTGGGGAAATTTGTCCGCT
>OBVW01000990.1_pt1 | contig 10374 bp, 9 predicted proteins | sample 1495141 | NCBI WGS metagenome assembly OBVW01 (sample SAMEA2580013, study PRJEB22360) | human gut metagenome | biome: human gut; feature: human-associated habitat; material: faeces | place: Denmark | collected 2008/2010
TGGGCGGGGAATATTTCCTTGTAACAGGCAGCGGAAAGTATTTCAGAAATGTGATTATCAAACCAGAGGATTCCATCTGCATGATTGAACTGGATGAGTCGGGAGAAAACTACCGCATCGTCTGGGGGCTTGTAAACGGCGGAAAACCTACCAGCGAGCTGCCGTCCCACCTGATGAATCATGAGGTAAAGATGCTGGCTACCGGCGGCGCATACCGCGTGATCTACCATGCCCACACTGCGAATGTGATCGCTCTGACGTTTGTTCTGCCTCTCACAGACGAGGTATTCACAAGAGAACTGTGGGAGATGGCAACCGAATGCCCGGTAGTATTCCCTTCCGGTATCGGCGTGGTGCCGTGGATGGTTCCAGGCGGCCGCGATATTGCAGTTGCTACCAGCGAGCTGATGAAGGAGTATGATGTGGCAATCTGGGCGCATCATGGAATGTTTGCAGCAGGAGAGGATTTTGATCTGACCTTCGGCCTGATGCATACGGTAGAGAAGTCAGCAGAGATTCTGGTAAAGATGCTGTCTATGCGTCCTGATAAGCTTCAGACTATCAGTCCCCAGGATTTCAGGGATCTGGCAAGGGACTTTAAGGTAACTTTGCCGGAAAAATTTCTGTACGAGAAGTAAAGCGAAGGGGGAGAGAAATGATATGATCAGAAAAGCATTTAAGATGTTTTTATATCCGGGCATGGAGGAGGAGTATGAGAAACGCCACAATATGCTGTGGCCGGAAATGAAAGAAATGATCCATGCCCATGGCGGACATAATTATTCCATCTATCTGGACCGCGAAACCCATGTGCTCTACGGCTATATTGAGATTGAGGACGAGACGCTCTGGGCCGCCTCCGCCGATACGCCTGTGAACCGCAGATGGTGGGACTTCATGGCAGATATAATGGAAACCAATGAGGATAACAGCCCTGTATGTGTGGATCTGACGCCGGTGTTTCAGTTGGATTAGACGGAAAATTCAGATATAAAAAACAGGATAGCCATCTGACAGGGTAAATGAAAAGAGCCAGGGATTTCTCTGACTCTTTTCATTTACCCCATCAGATAGTCACAGTATCCATGCAGGTATAAATATCAGAATGTGAAAAAACAACCGGTTAGAAGGAGTCCGTTCTTTCACGTGGCAGAGGAATGGAAAACCATATTGCGGTGAATCTCCCTTCCTTGCTGGAGATCTGAAGCCGGGAAGCAGGGCCATAGGAGAGGATTAGCCTTGCGTTGGTATTAGCCAGACCGATATGCTGGCTGATTTTATTTTCCTGTTCCTTTAAACGCTCTTTTAACAGAGACAACTGTTTTTTGGACATTCCCTTTCCAGTATCGTAAATATTAAAATACATCCGGTCCCTTTTTGTGTGGACAGTAATCTGGATCCGGCCGCAGCCAGCCTTTTCGCGGAAACCATGGTAGATAGAATTTTCTACCAGAGGCTGCAGGAGCATTTTCTTTACAGATGCGTCTGCGCATTCGGGGGAGATGAAGAAAATAGTTTCAAAAAGTCCGGGATAGCGCAGCTTCATAATACTTACATATTTTTCCAGATAACTTATCTCATCCTCTACCAGTACATCCTCTTGGGCGTCACTTAGAGAATAGCGCATCATAGAGGAAAGGTTGGAGATCATCTGGCTGCACAAATTTTCACCGCCGGTAAGGCGGATGGATTCCCAATAGATGATATTTAAGGTGTTGTGGAGAAAATGAGGGTTGATCTGGTGCTGGAGAGCTTGGATCTTCCATAGCTGGAGGCGGGCCTCCTTTTCCGAATCCTGGATACGAAGGTAATTCTGCTCGATAAAAAGGTTGATTACGTTCATCAGTATAAATTCAAAGGGGCCTGACTGAAAGCTTCTGGGAACGGGAGCCTGACGTACCGCTGATTCCGGTTCTGTAAATACGGAGATGATCCGGTTCAGATATTTGTAGTCATGGCGTGTCTTAAACCAGGCCAGAATACCTGCTACTGCCATAGCCAGGCAGGTAATCAGTACATACATACTGGTCAGATGGATGGTTGTGGAGTAAATTTCCGTCCGTGGTGTCATAAGAAGACAGGAAAAGCCGTAGGAACGGGGGGAATGAAGACAGTCTGCGTGCCAAATGCCGTCACTGCCCTCAGCCATAAGGGCATTTTCTGCTAGTGGACGATCTTCCGGCGGGGATATCAGCGTCAACAGTTCTTCCTCTGAAAACAGTTTGGAGGAAGGCCAGATGGTTTGGGATCTGGGATCTGCCAGGAAAAGCTGCTGATTTTTATAGCTGAGCAGTTCATTCAGTTCCTTTTTCAGCCGGTCGGCCCGAAAGCTGTAGATCACGACGCCGTTCTGGATGCCGGTTGCCCGCTTGGAAAGTTTGCGGCAGATCAGCAGATTTTCAGAATGATATTCTGTAGATAAAAAGGGTTTGCTGGAAAATTCCATCCATGCATCTGTTTCACCTGTCCGTTCAAACAGAGACAGGATCCGGGCTTCATTTTCCTCGGAAAAAGAGAGAAGCTTGGAGGTCAAGGGGGCGAAGATCCGGCCGTAGCTGTTGGTATAATAAATGTAAATAGAATTCAGTGAGTCATTAGTATAGATCTGGTTTTGAAAACTCAGGGAAATATTTTCAATGGCCCGCAGGGATTCCAGTGAAAGAGAAGGCTCTTTAAAAGCCTGCTGCAGCTGTCGTGACACCTTTGGATTAGATGAGAGAAACAGACAGGCATTGTCTACATGGGTGTAATAATTGTCTAAAATAGATCCTGCTCTCTGTAAGGAGGCGTATGCTTTTTCTCTGGCCTCCGCCGTACTTTCCCTGGCAGTGCGGAAGATACTGTAAGCGCTTACCAGCAGAAGGGGAATCAAAAGAAGAAGCCCGTTTGCAAGCAGACTTCTGGTAAAAAAATGGATGGTAGTAGAATGAGATTTTTTTCGCAGCTTAGCTGTTCTTTGGTTTGCCATGGTTTCTGTATTCGGTGGGAGTCTGTCCCCAGTAGGCCTTAAAGGCACGTGCAAAGTTGTTGGGATTTACATAGCCGATCTGGGTACTGATATGGTAGATCCGGGCTTTAGGATCCTGAAGCAGCAGGGCTGCCTGCTTCATCCTGGCATCGTTTAACAGATCGGAAAATGTTTTTGAGGTTTTCTGGCGGATCAGCTGACTCAGATAGGAAGCATTCAGATACAGGAGGTTGGCCAGTTCAGAGAGAGTTCCGTTTTGATAGTTCTGGATACAGTAGACCATCACCTTTTGTATGATTTCATCGGAAGAAACGGTCAGTTCATCCTGAGAGGACAGATCGAATTTGGCATCCAGTTCCTGACGGATGGTACAGAACACATCTTTTAATTCCGCAAAGTCTGCAGGCTTTAAAATGTAGTAGCGAACACCATAACGGATGGCTTCCTGAGCATATTTGAAATTATCATAAGCGCTTAAAAATATGATAATGGGACGGGGGACATTTTTTAAGGAGAGTTCTTTTGCCAGCCCTATGCCGTCCATCACAGGCATACTGATATCGCTTAAAATGGCATGAACGGTATGCTCCTTTATATACTCCAGGGCTTCCAGCCCATTGTTTACCTGGCCGCATATGTGAAAGCCCTGTTCTTCCCAGGGAAAGCAGGAGGCCAGGATCGAGCGGGAACTGCTCTCATCATCGGCAATCAAAAGCTCATACATGATATCGGATCCTCCTTAATAACTGCAAAACGACCGTTTCATGTACGGTCCTGTCAGACTGCTACAAGTATACCATGTCCCAGTTTTTTAGTCAAAACAATACCCTTATTTAAAAGGAAAACCAAAAATAATGATAGACTGCCAAAATAATGATAGATAAAAATGATAGCAGAATACAACCTGAGCAGAGGCTTGCAATTCCCTCCATATGGTATACTTAATTCAGTTAAAACAAGAACATCCAAGAAAGAGGAGGTAATACCGATGAAGGTACCGCAAAAAGGGGGAGCAGCCGTTCGCAGATATCCTAAGAACTGGCGTTGGGGGATGCTTTTTATCCTCCCATGGCTGCTGGGATTTCTGATCCTGCAGGCTTACCCGCTGATCATGTCCTTATATTATTCATTCACAGACTTTTCCATTTTGTCAGATGGGAGATGGGTGGGATTGAAAAATTATATGGATCTGTTCAACAAAGACAAATACTTTGTAAAATCATTTATACTGACCTTTAAATATGCCCTCATGTCTGTGCCGATGAAGCTAATTATGGCTTTGATTGTGGCAATGATTTTAAATATGAAGCTGAAAGGCATTAATTTTTTCCGTACTGTGTACTACCTGCCTTCCATTATGGGCGGCAGCGTGGCAATCTCTATCCTGTGGCGTTTTATGTTTATGAAGGATGGAATGGTCAACAAGATTCTTGGGGTAATCCATATTCCGGCAGTGAACTGGCTGGGAGATCCGGATATTGCCCTTGTGACGATCAGCCTGTTGGTGGTCTGGCAGTTTGGCTCATCCATGGTACTTTTTCTGGCAGGTCTTAAAAATATTCCCACAGAACTTTACGAAGCAGCTTCCGTAGACGGAGCCAACAGATGGGTTCAGTTCTGGAATGTGACATTTCCGCTTTTAACACCAGTGGTATTTTTTAACCTGATTATGCAGATCATCCATGCACTTCAGGAGTTTACATCCGCATTCATTATCACAAACGGCGGACCGAATCACGGTACCTATCTGATGGGGGTAAAGATTTACGAGGATGCTTTCCAGAACCTGAAAATGGGCTATGCATCTGCCGCATCCTGGGTAATGTTCCTGACGATTCTGCTGATTACTCTGCTGGTATTCAAATCATCCAGCGCATGGGTATTTTACAATGACGGAGGAGCAGACTGATGAAACAAAAACAATCTAAACTTATTGCTTATGTGGTTCTGATTGCCATGGGAACAGCTATGCTTTATCCGTTGGTCTGGCTGTTCTTTGCCACATTTAAAGATAATAAAGAACTGTTTGGCAAGATAGCTCTTTTGCCGGAGCATATTTCCTTTTCCGCTTATAAAGAGGGATGGAAGGGAAGCGGGCAGTTTACATACTTTACATTTTATATGAATACTCTTAAGCTGGTAGTTCCTACCGTTATTTTTACTACCTTTTCTACGGGAATTGTGGCATACGGATTTGCCCGGTTTAAATTTCCTTTTAAGAAGGTGCTGTTTATGCTGATGATATCTACCCTGATGCTTCCGGATGCAGTCATCATGATCCCGCGATATGTGGCATTTAACAGCTTTGGATGGATTGACACCTATATGCCGTTCTGGGCTCCGGCTGTGCTGGCCTGCTATCCTTTCCTGATTTTTCAGCAGATCCAGTTCATGAGAAGTATCCCGAGAGAATTGGATGAGTCTGCTTATATGGACGGCTGCAATCCGTTTATTGTATATGTAAAGATCCTGGCGCCTCTTATGAAACCAGCCATGTTTTCTGTTGTTATTTTCCAGACGCTCTGGAGATGGAATGATTATTTCAACAACCTGATCTATATCAGCAGCGTAAAGAATTACACCCTGTCCTTGGCGCTTAAAATGTCTATCGACAGTCAGGGGGCATCCACTCCCTGGAATCAGATTCTGGCCATGTCCTTTGTATCACTGATCCCGCCGATTCTTCTTTATTTCTTTGCTCAAAAGTATTTTGTAGAAGGAATCACAGCGGGAGGTGTGAAGGGTTAAGCAGTTATAAACTATATAATGTATGTTCCGAGATATTCAGGAGCAAGCAGAACAGATGCAGAAGATACGCTGTTTTGCACAAATAAAAATAGGAGGAAAAACAAGATGAGAAAATGCATGAAAAAAGGTATGGCAGCAATCACAGCAGCTATGATGGCGGCAGCAGCACTGACAGGATGTTCCGTGGGCAGCAAAGAAACAGAAAAGGCATCAGAGTCTGTTAAGGAAGAGGCAAAGACAGAGACAGGTGCTAAAAGCGAAGATGAAAATGTGACTTTGCGTTTTTCGTGGTGGGGCAGCGACAGCAGACATCAGGCTCTTCTTTCTGTAATCGAAGCATATGAGAGGAAGAATCCAAATGTTAAGATTGAGGCAGAGTATCAGGGGTATGACGGTTACTATGAGAAGATCATGACTACGCTTTCCAGTAACACAGCTCCTGACATCATTCAGTTAAGCAAGGAATGGCTGCCTGATATCCAGGGTGCGAAGCACTATCTGGCAGATTTGTCCACTCTTCCCATTGATTTAACTACGTTAAAGGATCGCCTGTTAGAAATCGCCGGTACCTATAACGGGGAGCCTAACCTGTTCCCCTGCACTGTAGGAGGCGCAGTTGTTTACGTAAACACAGACTTTGCGGAAAAATACGGTGTAGATATCACAAAGGAATATACCTGGGATGAGATCAAGCAATTGGGAGCTTCCATTCATGCTCAGGACGAGGATGTGTATCTGATGACTGCAGATGCAGATATGTTAAGCCGTCTGGTGATTCAGCCATACCTGACTCAGAAAACAGGAACTCCTCTGATTAATGAGGAAACCTATGCTCCTTATTTTACGGAGCAGGATGCCACGGAAGCCTTCCAGAATGTCATGGAATTATATGAAACAAACACAATAGAGCCCTTTGGTGATGCAGCTGCTTTTGCGGGCCAGATTGACCAGAACAACAAGTGGATTAACGGTCAGATTGGTATGATCATCGACTATACGGGAAGTGCCCCAAAGTACATGAGTTCTATGGAGACTCTGGATGTAATGGCGATTCCTGTAACAGCAGATGCCAAGTGCAGCGGTGTTCCCTACAGCGGTGACCGCGGATTTGCTATCAATGATAATTCTGCACACAAGGAAGAGGCTGCTAAGTTTGTTGACTTCCTGATGAATGATCCCGAAGCCATCGCTCTGTGTAAAACGGATGTAGGCTACTGTCCGACAAAGCCGTCTGATGACATTCTGATTGAAATGGGTGTTGTAAGCGAGATCCAGAAAAAGGGCGTTGATATTTCTGAAAAGGATTCCTATACAAACAACATGATCAGCGGAAACACCGACCTGGAAGTGATCCGCAGAGATATTGTACAGGAAGTAATCTATGGAGATATTACTCCTGAGGAAGCAGGAAAGTCCTTAATGGAGCAGTACCAGGAGATTTTGAATGAACTGAAGGGGGAATAAACAAATACATCCAGCACATTCAGGCTTATGACTTAAAAAGAGGAGGCAGATATGAAGAATAAATCGGATTATCAGGAAATGCTCCTTAAAATGGTAAGACCTCTGACCCGTCATTATACTGATGACGGGTCTGGGCTTTATCTGGGAGCTGCATCAGCAGGATACGGAAACAGAATTGCGGAAATGGAAGGATTTTCCAGAGTTCTGTGGGGATTGGTCTCTTACTGGGCCGGAGGTGGAGAGGATGAGACCCTTCTTGCCACCTATCAGAGGGGGGCTGGCGGCAGGTACAGATCCAACATCCCCTTTCTACTGGGGGGATCTTCACAGTAAGGATCAGAGGATGGTGGAAATGGCAGCTATCAGCTATGGGATTATGATGGTGCCTAAGAAGCTGTGGGAGCCTCTGACAGAAGAAACGAAGGAGCATCTGGCAGACTGGCTGTACCAGATCAATCTCTATTCGCAGGCAGACAATAACTGGCATTATTTTAAGGTGATTGTCAACCTGGCTTTAAAGAGTGTGGGAAAACGGTGGAATCCGCGGGAAGTAGAAAAAGCCATGGACAGTTATGAATCGTTTTATCTGGGAAACGGCTGGTATTCTGATGGAAAACGGCCCCAGAAGGATTACTATGTGTCCTTTGGAATCCATTTTTATTGTCTGCTGTATGCTCGTTTTATGGAAAAGGAAGACCCGGAGCATACCCTTCTTTTTAAAGAACGGGCAAAAACATTTTCGAAAAGCTTTATCTACTGGTTTGATAATGAGGGAAAAGCTCTGCCATTTGGTCGTTCTCTGACCTATCGCTTTGCACAGGCTGCGTTCTTTTCCGCCTGTGCGCTGGCGGGAGTTGAATGCTTTTCCTGGGGGGTGATGAAGGGAATCTTGTCCCGTCATCTGGATTACTGGATGAAACAGCCTATCTTCGACAACGGAGGAGTGCTGACAGTGGGGTATACCTACCCCAATCTTTTGATGTCGGAAACATATAACGCGCCGGGATCTCCCTACTGGGCCCTAAAGACTTTTATATTCCTGTCCTTGCCCGATGATCATCCATTCTGGAAGGTCGGGGAAGAACCTCTGCCGGTGCTTAAGCCGGTATGGGCGATAAAGGAGTGCGATATGCTGATCTGTCACAGACCGCATGAGGCAGTAGCGCTTACGGCAGGACAGTACCCAACTATGGAGCACCCTATGGCGGCAGAAAAATATGCCAAATTTGCTTATTCCACTGTGTTTGGATACTGCATTTCCCGGTCCTTTCATTGTCTGGAGCAGGCAGGAACAGATAGTATGCTTACCTTTCATGTCCACGGGATGTATTATGTGCGCCGCAGGTGTCTGGAATATGCCGTAATGAACCGGGAGGTTTATGCAAAATGGAGTCCTGCTGAGGGAATTGAGGTGGAAACCTGGCTGACTCCTACAGAGGGGGGACACAGGCGCAGGCACAGGATCGTAAGCCGGCTGGCCTGTGAAGCATACGACTGTGGTTTTTCCTATCCCGACTGTATGGAACAGACCCATCAGAAAGAGAAAAAGGGGGAGGCGGCAGTGTGGGATGAAAATGGAGAAAGCCGCCTTGAGGCTTCTCTTGGAACAGGAGTGGTCATCCATCCGTTTTCCAATATGAATCTGATTTTCCCCAATGTGCGGATTCCGGCTGTGAAGTTTCATATCTGTCCGGGAATAACAGAGATTGAAAGTCTTGTGACAGCTTCCTTTACGGAAAAGGAAGTCATTATTGGAGGAGGAAACTGCTATGACTTACGAAATAGATATGCAGACAAAACTCTGGCTTAGGGAGCTGGAGAAAAAGCTGGGCAGGAAACTGGAGGCAGAGTGCCTCCGTCTTGGAAGCATCATGCCCTATGTGCCGGAAAACGGTGTTTACTATGATATGGGAGCCAGGGAGTTAAGTGCCTGGACCAATGGATTTTATGCAGGAATGCTGTGGCAGATGTACCATGCTGCCGGAAAGGAGTGCTGCCGGAAGGTGGCAGAGGGAATCGAAAAACGGCTGGACGAAGCCTTTGAGGAGTTTGTAAAGCTGGATCACGATGTAGGCTTTTTGTGGCTTCACACAGCAGTGGCAAATTGGAGGCTGACGGGAAATGAAACCTCTCGGAAGCGGGGGCTTCACGCTGCAGGGATTCTGGCAGGCCGTTATAATCCGGCAGGTCACTATATCAGGGCTTGGAACGGGGAACGTCAGGGAATTGCCATTGTGGACTGTCTGATGAATCTGCCCCTTTTGTATTGGGCGGCAGAGCAGACCGGATCAGCAGCCTGGAAAAGAATTGCCGTGGAACATACGGAGACCGCGTTAAAATATATTCTCCGCCCAGATGGCTCCTGTAATCATATGGTGGATTTTGACCCGGAGACAGGAGAATACCGGGGGAATCCTGGTGGTCAGGGCTATGAGAGCGGATCATCCTGGAGCCGGGGGCAGTCCTGGGCTATCTATGGTATGGCTCTGGCTTATCGTTATACAAAAAAACAGGAGTATCTTAACGCTTCCAAGAGGTCTGCCCATTATTTTATGGCCAATACAGCATTAAGCGGTTATGTGCCTCTACTTGACTTCAGAGCGCCCAGGGAGCCGGCTTACTATGATACGACTGCCGGGGTCTGTGCAGCCTGCGGCCTGCTGGAACTTTCAGAGCACGTAGGAGAGCTTGAAAAGGAACTTTACGTACAGTCGGCTTTAAGGTGTCTTAAGGGTATAGAGAGCTTTTGCTGCTGGGAGCCCAGGAGGGATTCCATTCTGGATGGAGGTTCTGCCCGATATGACAGGGCCTCTGACCGACAGGTTCCTATTATTTATGGGGACTATTTTTTGACAGAGGCAATATTGCGGCTGAGAGGAAAAGCATTTTTAATCTGGTAAAGGTGAAGCGGGGAGAATATCACTAAGCCAGACAGGAATTTTCTGAATCATCCTCATTGTGAAACTTGTGTGAAAACGTGGAAATGATGCGTTTTTTCTGTTAAAATAAATACAGCTTCACAGACATATGAGGTCTGCGAATGATGAAGAACAGCATACAGGAGGAAAATACCCATGGATGGTTTAAAGATATTAGTGGTGGATGATGAAGCCAGAATGAGAAAGCTGGTGAAGGATTTTCTTGTCAATAAAGGCTTTTCGGTAGAAGAGGCAGGAGACGGAGAGGAAGCTATT
>OBVW01000994.1_pt1 | contig 10271 bp, 11 predicted proteins | sample 1495141 | NCBI WGS metagenome assembly OBVW01 (sample SAMEA2580013, study PRJEB22360) | human gut metagenome | biome: human gut; feature: human-associated habitat; material: faeces | place: Denmark | collected 2008/2010
GGCCCTGCCGTCCCGCACGGTGCTGTGCACGCCCATATATTCATAGGCATGGCTGTTTTTGCCGCTTCGGAACAAATAGAGCGGCACGTTGCCCTCCTGTGCTCTCGCAGAATTCTTTTCGCTCATTCTTGAGATCATCCTTTCCGTTTGAAGTTCACGCGGGAAGCACATTACGCCTCTGCCTTCACTGCACTCTGCCGTCGCACGGCCCGCTCCCGCCTTCACTTTTTCCCGCAAAAAGCACATTTTCACGTGTTTTGCGGCACAATCCACATGCGGAACCAAATCCGCGCATCGCTTTCTGTACATATAATACCACAACAAGAAAAAAGTGCAAGGGTTTTTAGCTATTTTCTAATAATAATCCATGATTTTCATTCCCGCTTTGTGTATTTCCGATAATGTTTCTGTAAAAAATTGGTTGTAATCGATTTTTCCGGAGTTTAATCGTATCATAATGACCAAAAATAAGGTGTCGAAAAAGCGCCGCCCCCGCATAAGCCGCGCCGAAAAATCCGTTTCTCAAAAAATTTCTGTTTATATCTTTACAAACGGAAAAAAGTGTGATAAAATAAACAGGTCATTTGGAAGCGTAGCTCAGCTGGTTAGAGTGCCTGCTTCACACGCAGGAGGTCCGCGGTTCGAGCCCGCGCGTTTCCACCACATTTTCTCCTTATCGATGCGCACAGAAAACTGTGCGCATACATAAAGAGAGAAAATCGATGCAGAGTGCTGGTCTGCATCAACATTCTCTTCTTATCGAGAATTCCAACATACCTTACCTGTCTCCATCAGGTAGTGCAGAGATCTTTCCTGCGACCCGTAAAGTAATGATTGTGCTTACACCGTTACAGCGTCGGGACGCGTATTGCAGGGTGCGCTGCGCGAAATGTACAGTTCAGGCTGTGCGGGATGCGCGGTCTATCACCTTGTATCGTGACCGCCTCAGTTGGCAGTCCTCTGGGTATGTGTTATGGAGTTGTCGAGGTTCAGTGGAGCCGCTCCTCTCGGTTGTCCGAGATTCACGGCATGAAAAAAGCAAGGTTAGCGATACAACAAAAATCGACAAAAGCCTTGCACTCAAAAAACAGATGTGTTATGATAGTTTATAAGGACATCTGATGATATTCAGAGTTCTCAAATGCTTCTGTGATAGTGGTGTATCACATGAGCAGGCAGTCCTGAAGCTCGTTACTTCAGAGATAGCCAGTAGGATTCTGCTTAAAGGGGAATCTTCATATGTATTGAATTCCTCTTTTTGTGTTGTGTCAAGGTGTTTGACACATTTTATTCATTTTTGTCCGTCTATTTCGCATAAAAGCCTGAGTTCTTTTCAGAACTCGGGCTTTTTGCTTATGCGCTTTCCCTCACTTCGAGCAAACGCCTCATTTGCTTCTCTAAATATTTGAAATCCGGCTTCACATAAGTTTTCAGTGTAAATCCCGGATCTGAATGCCCTATAATCATCGCCAAGCTCTTTGCATCCACACCGACCTCAATCATCCGGGTCGCAAAAGTATGCCGCAGCACATGCGGCGTCACATGGCGAATAGACGCTGCCTTTGTAACCTTGTTGCAAATGTGCCTGAAATGCGATTTACAAACCGGGCGTCCAGCCCCAACTCCAAATATGTACTCCTGCGGGTCCGGCGTCGTTCTGGCCGCGAGGATTTTCAGCATGGAGGCTGCCTCCGGAAGCAACGGCACGCACCGAATACTGCTTTCCGTCTTACTTTCTCGAACCAAAATCAAGTTATCTTTTTTGTTCCAGTCACGCCATCTAAGCAATCGCAATTCGTCAAGCCTCAGCCCCGTAAGCAGAAATATCCGCAGCGAAAAATCATCTGGAACCGATAAAATACTAAGCTGCGATTCAAAGGCAGATTGTTCCTCCTTTGTCATCGGCGTAACAATTTTTACTCTGGCTCCTTTCGGAACCTGGCCTCCGCGATTGGATTAGCCACACATTTTCCAGCCTTCTTTGCTGTCTTATACACTTGATTCATCAGTATTCTCATGTGCCGAAGTGTAGATTTTGCGTATTTGCTACTCAGCTCAAGCAGGATCTTTTCAAACTCCAATGTCGTAAGACCACTAAGCGGCCTAGAAACGATGTCGGGATATTCTTGAAAAAGCCTACGTCGGGCATCCTGATATATTTTCAGCGTATTTTCTTTCAATGACGCCCGCGCATAGTTGTTCAGCCAAAAATCTACCCATTCGCCGATCGTATGCGTCTTTCTTGTGTGTTCCATATGATGTGCCTCCAAAATTTTATTGCAGCACTTGTACCCATAAAAGCGGAAGTACTTCCGCTTTTGCTGAAAAAGCAAAGGGAACTACTCTAAAAGAGTAATTCCCTTCGATAGCTCTTAATCAGCACGATACTAAACTGCTGCAAAATTATTATAGAAGCCTAAATTTACGCGAAAAAGCAGATGTGAAAATCAGTCACAATCATGTATTCTCCGGAACTAAGTTCCGGTTTTCTATTATGCAGTATCAATTTTTCGTTTCTTACGGAAAGCTCTTTCCTTTTCAATGGAATTGATGTATACTAAAGTTAGTAAATTCTGTTCTTTACGAGGTGATTCCTATGATGTACCCTTTCCTAACTTTAGATGATAACACAGAGATTGTCCATTCAGAAATGCGCCCTGACGGCACGGTTAAGATCTATCTGGAGCAACCTGATCCTAAATCGGGATTCCGTCACGCCACCTGTTATCTACCCTCTTATATATGGGAAGACGTGGAAGGCTTTACCAAAGCAGAGATCGACCACTATCAACAGGTGATTGAGTCTACAGCTCATCTGATTCTGGAATTCTCTCAGGAGGGAGGATTTGACAGTGCCGCAAATCTTTAAGATCGGTTCTTATTGGGTGTTCTTTTGGGCTAACGAAAGTGATCCGTTAGAGCCTATCCACGTTCATGTCTGTGAAGGGGCCCCTAATGCCAACGCCACAAAGATATGGATTACTCGCGCTGGAAAATGTTATCTGTGCCACAACAACTCCCGTATTCCAGAACGCACTCTGCGTAATATTATAAAAATCATCGAGGCCCGCAGCGAAGAAGTCATTCAAAAGTGGAACGGCTTCTTCGGTGAAGTAAGATATTATTGCTGATGATTTTCTCGAGGATATATGTAATAGCCTGTATTGGAAATCGGAATTGAGTTTTAATTTAGCCCCCAGCGAATTCACAAAACCGGAACTCAGTTCCGGTTTTCCCATTTGTGGACAAGGTTTTCATACTGTGTCATACAGGCATCTCTTTTTGAGTTGAGCCACACTCCAGATCGATATAAATGAATTTAGGTAGCCGGAACTGAATTCCAGTTTCCTCTCTGCTCTATTCATCTACAATCATCAGTTTGTCGATGAATTCTTTCGGCGTATAGACAGGCACCGGAGATTTACCATAACCCCCCCAATAAGCCCTTATTTCCAATCTTCAGTCTCAATATCTTTTTTCTTAAGTTTTGATAATCGTTTATCGAGAACTTCCAGCTTTTTTATTCGGAAATCTACGACGGTAAATAGATCGTCCAGTCTCATATGAATATATTTATGAAATTTACCTCCATCGTCTTTCTTGTTATATACCAAAAGAAAAAAATCCGAATGCGTTTCTCTTGTACTTTTTTTTTAACCCGTCAACGCCTAGATATAACCATTCTAAACTGTTTCCGAAAGCCCGCTCAAAACCAGTCAGTTGGCTTCTCACGTCAGCACAAATCAAATCACCCACAAGCCCATAAGCTTCATGACGATCTGTGTTAAGTGGATGGGCAACTATAAATGACCGAACAGCATCGAAATATTTACCTGATTTAACCGTATCGGCATCATCCTCAATAGCTATTTTTTTATTTACTTTTTGGGGAAGGAGTTTCTTTATCCTATACACAGCATCACTCAGCCAATCTATAAGAACAATAATGTAAACGACATCTTTCATCGATAGCTCCGCCAAGTTACGAATTTCATCGTTTAGGTCTGCAATGCAATACATTATTTTCTGTAGATAATCACAACTGAGAGAATACATACTATTCCCTTTCTCATCTTTCCAAATCCAATGCTTATCGAATCCGCCTACAAACTTTGGATACTTTATTCGATCCATACAACTCCTGCTTATATAATCAATTTTCCGGCATTCTTTTGCCTCTCCGCCCGCGCGATCTGCTTCTCCCACGTCTTTTCTGTTTCGCAGCGGAGAAAATCGCGGAGCGGTTCGATCTCCTGAAAGCTGTCCCATGCTTCAAGCGCTTCATAATATGCCCTGCGGTTTTCCTCATGGATGATGACCGGCGGGTGATTATGCAGCACAAGGAAATAGTTCATAGCCAGCCGCCCGGTTCTGCCGTTCCCATCCGCAAACGGATGGATATTCTCAAACTTGGCATGGAAGTACGCCGCAGCCGTCATCGCATTCTTATCGGGAATATCCGAGAGTTCCGAAAGCAGCTCGTTCATTTCTTCCGCAACGTCCTCTGCCGAAGCGCCGATTTCCTCGCGGCCCGTCACGTAATCGTGCAGCTTGTAGGTTCCCGGCCTTTCGCCGAGCTGGTATCGCCGGGTATCGTAGGTGTTCTGCGTCAGTTTCTTCTGAAATTCGCAGATCAGCCTTGCATCCAGCGGACGCCTTGCGCTGAACGACACCAGAAACAGCTCGTTTGCCTCCTTTGCGTTACGGATCTCAAAAAGAGTGCGGAGATCACCCGTATAGGAGGTTACGCCGTCATGTTCAAAAATTTCTCTGGTATCGTGATAGGTAATCCTGTCATTCTCAATTTTACCCGAATGATAGGCAAATGCAATGCTATGGCCGTTCAGGGCTTCGGCAAGCTCCGCATCATTCGTGATGTTCTTTTGCTGCCAAAGCGCTACGACTTTTTCATACTGTGTCATAACATGAGCCTCCTTTGTGTGCTTATTATAGCATAACCGGCAGCTTCCTGAAAAGACAAAAACCGGAACTCAGTTCCGGTTTTCCCATTTCCTAACCAGATTATAAAATGTGCTTCGCTTTACTCCCAGCTCCCCGGCAGCTTTCACCGCAGTCATGCGTCTTTCCCTCCACCGCGCATACACAGCTTCCCAGTTTGCCGGATAGCCGATCTCCGGCCTGCCGAGGGACTTGCCCTTTTTCTTTGCGGCCGCAATCCCCTCTGCCTGCCGCTCCTTGATCTCCCTCCGCTCCTGTTCGGCAATGCTGGCCAGCACCTCGATCAGCACGTTATTGACCATATCCATAATCCATTCCTGCCCTTCCGGCAGATTGACCATCGTTGTCGGGATGTCCATCACCATAACGCGAATGTGCTGCGCGCGGAAGTATTCCAGTTCCCGTCGGATATGCTGCTTATTGCGGCTCAGCCGGTCTAGGGATTTTACCACCAACGTATCCTCGCTGCGCAAGAGCTGATTCCGCAGCGCCTGATAACCGGGGCGTTCCAGCGTCGCCCCGCTAGCCTTATCCACAATGATCTCCCTGTCTGATAACCCTATGCTGCGGAACGCTTCAAGCTGACGGTCTAAATTCTGCTCCTTGCTGGATACTCTCGCATATCCCCATGTCTTACTGCTCATAATTCCCTCCAAAGTGTCTAAAAAGGTTCAAAGTTTTTTGCACATGTCCGGAAATTAACTTCCACACCTTTCTGGACATTTTTGTTAATAAAAAAACAGTGTGCAAAAAGGTACCTTTTTGCACACTGAAATGTTCAGAACCGGAACTCAGTTCCGCTTTTCTGCTCTTTAAGGATATGTAATCAACTTTCTTTATCGTCTTTCTTCTCGCGGTGTTCAGGTAGCTGTGCAGCTTCCTCGACAACATCTCCGACAAGCTGGGCAAAATCAGCCGCGTTTTGCGAGGTAATAACAGGCTTTCCTGTTTCTGCCTCCAATGCTTTTCTGGCTACTCCAGCAATGTTTCCACCTCGCCGGGCTACAGCCTGATTTTCAGAAAATCCCTCTGGCCGCTCTGCTTTAGATATATCGGTCGTAGAAGTCTCCGCAAGCATATTCAAAACTATTTCCGTTGTTGTCATGTTATCTCGCAGATTTTCTTTCTTCAAACCTTTTAGCTTTTTATATTGCCGCGTCGTCATCCCCGACCATGCACGGGTAATCTCATCGGTAAGTATTGCATACTCTACACCCTTTTGTACACCTCTGTCCTGCCATTCGTCGGTCAATTCCTTGCGCACCTGAATTGCCTGCAACCTCTGGTTAATCCATTCTCGGGAATAACCCTTTTTCAGATAGGTCTCAAGAGCACGATTTATGGTAAGTTCGGGATCTATCGTTTCTTCGATACGTTCCCGCCCCACTTCTGCGAGCCACAATTTAAACGGCTCCGCCTTTGGTGATGGGATGGATTGAATGATACGCAGGAGCTGCTCTGTCGTCGCAACATCGGTCAAATAGCGTTTTCCATCTTTGGGTGACTTTAATTTCAGTTGCTTACAATTTGTAAGCAACTGGTCTGCACCTTCGTCTTTCAATCTTTTTTTCAGTACAGCCCAATACGTACTTGCCCCGCGCTGAGTTTCTTGTTCAGTTAAAACCGCAACAACGTCCACAACGGAGAAATACCATTCTTCGGTTTCTTCATCCCACACAGTCCGTATCGTCTTGTTTTCAAAAAGCTGCAATTGATCGTTGTCCATATATTCTTTTCCCTTCTACGATTGATTCCCATGAAAACCGGAACCGCCGGTGTCCCGCTCCTTTGTCGTCCTTATGACCGATCCGCAGATACTCCGGGATCTGCTTTGCCGCATCTTCCGCCGAAGCAAAAAGACGGCTTTCATGCACCCGGATTGCACTTGAATAGTCAAACCGGATGGTGTACAGATCCCCGGATATGTGGATCACCTGTCCCATCCGTATGTCCCGACGGCTCTCAAGGATATAGACCGTATCTCCGACTGCGTACTTTTTCATCTCTCCATGCCTCCTGATCCAAAGCGGAACCGTGTTCCGGTTTGGCCCGCAAGCCCGTTACACCTATTTTTCTCTGGAACTGTGTTTCAGCTTTCCTCTTTCCGGGGCGTTCTGTCTTTTCAGGCCCTCCAGCCTTTTCTGCTCTGCCTGCATCTGCTGACCAAGCTCTAGCTTTTCCCGCACTGAGGTCGTATCCTGCATTTTTTGATTCAAACCTGCCAACTGCTTTTCCGTTTCTCGGATCTCCCTTTTTGGAAGATTCTGCGCCCTGATCTTTTCAAGCTCCTCCGCAATCATGTTCTGCCGGGAATACACGAAATCCACGGCCATCCCGGAGGCATCCTTTACCGGAACGCTTTCGGCCAGCTCCGAGAGCGTCCGCCGGGAAAGCTGCGGCAGTTCAAAAGCAATGTCCTTTTGCTCGATCAGATCGAGGAAATCCGTGATCAGCATGTCCTTTTTCGCGCTGATCGACGCCGTACCGCTCAGCCGCGCAAACAGCGCGATGTTGTTGTCGTAGTTTGGCGCAAGGCGGACTGCTTCACCGGTATCCGGGTCGCGCAGTATCCCGAAGTTCCCGGAGTGCCGGTCTACATTGCGGCAGATTGCATCCACGTACAGGAGCTTTACATAGTCGTCCGCAAAGCGCTGCCCGAACGCTTGCAGCTTTTCGTAGCAATACACGTAATCGTCATAACGATCGCCTATAAAGCCAACCGCCGGGTCAAAGTTATATCTGCCGTTTTCCGTGAAATCCTTTGACTTCACCCCGGTAGACGTCAAGTAATACGCCGTGCCGGCATACCCGAGCTGCTCGGTCACAGCCGCGATGAACAGCTCGGCGAATTGCTCGGATTCGTCCCCGCGCTTATACATCCACCACGCACCGTTCTCGAAGCGCCAGCACTTTTCAAAGCTGCCGACATTGGTCAGCTCCGGGGAGGAGGACGGATGCCGCCAGCGCCCATCCGAGAAGGCGTCCAGCTTTCCCTCTAACGCAACGTCCGCAAACAGGTTCTCCTTGAACCGGACGTCCTCATACGTTTCTGAGGAACCCTCCCGCCGAATCCAAAAATTATCCGTGATTGTGACGGCAGAGGCGCGCAGCGCAATTTCCGCATCCTCGGCATCGCCCAGCCGGTACAGCCTCCGAAGCAGCCGTGAATTCGGCCTATGCCGGTCTACGGCACGCAGCTCAAGCCACCCCTGTAAATCCTGTGTCCGCTTGAGATAATACGGCAGACGGGCGTCGTCGCAATCCTGTAGCAAACCGTTCCGGATCACCGCGATAGCACGATCACCGGACATCAGCTCACCATTCAAATTTAGCATGATTTCTCCTCCTTGCTCCAGAATTTATTGACCGTCGCCCATGTATATCCGGTAGCCCGGGCCGCCTCATTCCGCGTCGCCTGCGGATGCGCGGCCTGATAGGCCCGGATGATGCTCTCCGCTTCGCCGCGCCGGTGGACTGGATTCGCATTTTCGGAACCGGGTCCCGCTTTTACCTCCGCACCGGCAGCTTTTCCTGCCCCGGTATCCGTCTGCGCGCGCAGGCACGCGGCAAGCTCTTTGCGCGTCTTTCCTTTCAGCTCCGCCCCATCTAAACCTGCTTCCATGCAGCGCCGCAGCAGACGCATCATCTTCCAGCTCAGAGACGGATCCGCGTACTGTTTCACATCGACGCGGCTTTCAATGCCGAGCAGAATTTCCTTTGCCTGTTCCTTGCTCAGTCCATCCGGCATGTATCCCATGAATTTTGCCAGCGGGCGGATCATCGCCCAGCGTTTTTTCTTCATCTTGCCCGGCAGGAGCGACGGGTCGGCGTACTGGGAAACATCTATACCGATCAGCAGCCCTTTGCGGATCTCGTCGAGCTGCGGTGTCGTGAAGCCCTTGTTCCAGTACGGGGTAATGTCCATGCCGTACTCCGCCCAGCGCTTTTTCTCCTTTTCGGCTGCTCTGGCCGCTCTTTTCCTGCGTTTCCGCGCGCTGCTGCTCTTTTTCTTCGGATCCGGCACCGGGAGCATGGCCCGATCCGAAACTGCCTGCAAAACAGATTCGAGCTTCTCCGCCTCTGCATCGTCCACCTCTCCGAGACGCTGAACCTGCACGATGCAGATTCCGTACTGCGTCCGCACAACGGCCCAATCCTGCACATTGACCTGCATGTTTTCCGGGATACGCCAGATATATTCCCTGCCGCCCTTCCGATGCGCGGCATAGATCACGTTTACCATTCTGTTTTTCCCTCCCGCTCAGGCTCTATGGTTTTATGATACCCGATGCGCCCGAACATTTCAAGTATTTTGCGCGCCCTGCCGGGCGCTGAGAATTTGCTGGACAGAGCGGAAGGGGGCGGCGCGCCCGGCTGCTTCTCCGTGTCTGTTGAAAAATGCGCGCACCTTCCCCCGGAGCACTCCATTTTCCACAAGCCCGCGTTTCCGTTCTTCTCTCCTACACATAGCTTTCAGGAAATATTTTATCCCTATTACGCCCTTGTTCAGCAAGTTCTTTATTATACCCTTGAGCTTCGTTAAAGGGGTGACAGACTTACCAACACCAAACGAAATACAGGCAGCAAAATGTGCTGTCTCCTGCGCGGCAGCTTGCAGAACAAGGCGGCAGAAGATAATCCTGCACCGCGCATTCATGCGGATGCGGCTTATCGCATATCGGTTCCAGCCCCGTCCGCCTCCAAACGGACGGCCCGCATATGCTTTATCGATCCATCCACCGGCGGCGAACCTGCGCGTTATGCGCGATACCGTAGAACGGCTGATATTCAGCTCCGCAGCGATCCTCTGACGGCTGACCTATAGCCCCTGCTCCCGCATCTGCGGCGTATGTACATATAGACTTGTAGTTCTCTGCCCTTGAGCTGATCTACGTCGTCAGTAAATGTATTCGCCTCATGCGGCAGCTCCTGCGGAACGACGATCTTATAAATATTGCTCTGCTGACGCCCGTTTTCATCGTACCGGGGAATGATCTCCACGAAGGCTTTCCGCACAAGCTCCTGCGACGCACGCTGCACTGTACGTTCAGAAAGTCCCATTTCCTGCGCCATGCGCGGCACAGACCAGAAAGAGCTGTTTGTTTTCCCGTTGGCTTTGGCCTGCAAGAAATTAAAAAGTTTCAAAGCTCGTACCGAAAGCATTGACAAACTAAGGTCGGAGGATATATAATATTTTATATGGGTATTCCTTTCTTATTTATAGGGAAGGATACGAAGCGTCTGAGCACTGCTGAACCGCCCCAAATTGTGCGGACAGCACAAAAACGACCTTTATGGTAGCTAGATGAAAT
>OBVW01000995.1_pt1 | contig 10269 bp, 3 predicted proteins | sample 1495141 | NCBI WGS metagenome assembly OBVW01 (sample SAMEA2580013, study PRJEB22360) | human gut metagenome | biome: human gut; feature: human-associated habitat; material: faeces | place: Denmark | collected 2008/2010
GAATTCATCAGCAATTGCTGCTTCATCGTCTTCAGACAATTTAATCACAACATCATCTACAATACGTTTTTTATGACGACCTTGGTGATACGCAAAACCAGTACCTGCAGGGATTAAACGACCTACGATTACGTTCTCTTTCAAGCCGCGTAATTCATCACGTTTACCCGCCACTGCTGCTTCAGTAAGCACGCGAGTGGTTTCTTGGAACGATGCCGCAGAAATGAAGGATTCTGTCGCCAATGACGCTTTGGTAATACCAAGTAATTCACGTTCGAATTCAACTGGTGGTTTACCTTCCGCTTCACGTTTACGGTTCACAATTTTCACGCGAGCCACTTCAACTTGTTCCCCTTCAAGGAATTCGCTGTCATAAGCTTTCGTGATGACTGCTTTACGTAACATTTGACGTACGATAACTTCGATGTGCTTATCGTTAATTTTTACCCCTTGTAAGCGGTAAACTTCTTGCACTTCGTTCACGATATATTCAGTTACAGCACGAACACCACGTAAACGTAAGATATCGTGTGGTGTCTCTGCACCATCAGAAATCACGTCACCACGTTCTACCATCTCACCTTCAAATACGTTGAGCTGACGCCATTTTGGAATCATTTCTTCGTAGATTTCACCTTCAGTTGGGGTGATTAACAAGCGACGTTTACCTTTGGTTTCTTTACCGAAGGACACGATACCTGAAATTTCTGCCAAGATAGCAGGCTCTTTCGGTTTACGAGCTTCGAATAAATCAGCAACGCGTGGAAGACCACCAGTAATATCTTTAGTACCTACAGATTCTTGTGGAATACGTGCAAGTGGTTCACCCACTTTCACTTCCGCACCGTCATCTAAACTTACGATTGCTTTACCTGGTAAGAAGTATTGTGCAATAACGTCAGTTTCAGGTAAGAAGATATCGTTACCTTTTGCATCAACTAATTTGATGGTTGGACGTAAATCTTTACCTGCTGTTGCACGCTCACCCACGTCTTGTACGACGATAGAAGAAAGACCAGTTAATTCATCCGTTTGACGAGTTACGGTTAAACCATCCACGATATCAACAAATTTCACAAAACCTGATACCTCAGAGACAACTGGCATGGTATGTGGGTCCCAGTTTGCTACTGTTTCACCCGCTGATACTTCTTGACCATCTGCTTTATTCAACACAGTACCGTAAGGCACTTTATAGTGTTCTTTCGTACGACCAAATTCATCTGTAACGGTTAATTCAGTATTACGAGAAGTTAAAACTAATTTACCTTCATCATTAACAACGAATTTCGCGTTAGCAAGGTGTAAAGTACCGTTGTTTTTGATTTGTACGCTAGATTCTTTCGCTGCTGCAGAAGCTGCACCACCGATGTGGAACGTACGCATGGTTAACTGTGTACCTGGCTCACCGATAGATTGAGCAGCGATAACACCCACTGCTTCACCTTGGTTGATGAGGTGACCACGCGCTAAGTCACGACCGTAACATTTCGCACATACACCGAAGTCAGTATCACAAGTTACAACAGAACGTACTTTTACGCTGTCCACTGAGTTTGCATCTAACACATCACAAAGTTTTTCATCTAATAAAGTGTTACGTGCAATTAAGACTTCTTCTGTACCTGGTTTATACACATCTTCAGCCACAACACGACCTAACACTAATTCGCGAAGTGGAACTTTCTCATCGCCACCTTCGATTAATGGAGTCATGACTAAGCCTTCGTGCGTACCACAGTCATCTTCAACGATCACTAAGTCTTGTGCCACGTCAACTAAACGACGAGTTAAGTAACCAGAGTTTGCTGTTTTTAATGCGGTATCCGCCAAACCTTTACGCGCACCGTGGGTTGAAATAAAGTACTGAAGTACGTTCAAACCTTCACGGAAGTTCGCTGTAATTGGGGTTTCGATGATCGAACCATCTGGACGCGCCATCAAACCACGCATACCTGCTAACTGACGAATCTGAGCTGCAGAACCACGCGCACCAGAGTCAGCCATCATAAAGATACTGTTGAAAGAAGCTTGTTTCTCAGGGTTACCTTCACGGTTGATGACTTCTTCCTGAGATAAGTTTTCCATCATCGCTTTCGCTACGCGCTCATTCGCCGCAGCCCAAATATCGATGACTTTGTTATAACGTTCTCCTGCTGTTACAAGACCAGATTGGAACTGCTCTTGAATTTCTGCCACCTCTTCTTCCGCTGCAGAAATAATTTCGTATTTTTTCTCTGGGATAACCATATCGTCGATACCCACAGAAGAACCTGAACGTGCAGCATAAGCAAAACCGGTATACATAATATGGTCAGCAAACATTACCGCTTCTTTCAAACCTAAACGACGATACGCTTCGTTGATGAGTTTAGAAATTGCTTTTTTACCTAATGTTTGGTTGAACAATGAATAAGGCATGCCTTTTGGCGTGATCATCCATAAGATTGCACGACCGATAGTGGTATCGGTTAATGTGGTTTTCTCTTCTAATTCGCCAGCTTCATTTTTCACATATTCAGTAATACGTACTTTAACGCGAGAATGTAACTCTGCTTCACCTGTGCGATACGCTTTTTCAGCTTCGCGCGGATCTTGCAATAACATGCCTTCGCCTTTACCGTTTACTTTTTCACGGGTCATATAGTAAAGACCCAACACCACGTCTTGTGATGGAACGATAATTGGATCACCGTTTGCTGGTGAAAGTACGTTATTGGTTGACATCATTAACGCGCGCGCTTCTAACTGCGCTTCAAGCGTTAATGGTACGTGAACCGCCATTTGGTCACCATCGAAGTCCGCGTTGAACGCCGCACAAACGAGTGGGTGTAACTGGATTGCTTTACCTTCGATTAGAAGTGGTTCAAACGCTTGGATACCTAAACGGTGAAGTGTCGGTGCACGGTTCAATAGAATTGGGTGCTCACGAATAACTTCTGCCAAAATATCCCAAACGATCGCATCTTCACGCTCAACCATTTTCTTAGCCGCTTTAATTGTAGTTGCATAACCACGGCTTTCTAATTTTGCATAGATAAACGGACGGAATAATTCCAATGCCATTTTCTTCGGTAAACCACATTGGTGTAAGTGCAAGTATGGACCTACAGTGATTACAGAACGACCTGAATAGTCAACACGTTTACCTAATAAGTTTTGACGGAAACGACCTTGTTTACCTTTGATCATATCCGCAAGTGATTTTAATGGACGACGGTTAGAACCCGTAATCGCACGACCACGACGACCATTATCTAATAACGCATCAACAGATTCTTGTAACATACGTTTTTCGTTTCGCACGATAATATCTGGTGCAATTAAATCTAATAAACGTTTTAAACGGTTGTTACGATTGATCACGCGACGATATAAATCGTTTAAGTCAGATGTTGCAAAACGACCACCATCTAATGGTACTAACGGACGTAAATCTGGTGGAAGTACTGGTAATACAGTCATCACCATCCACTCTGGTTTATTACCAGACTGTTGGAAAGCTTCTAATAATTTTAAGCGTTTAGTGATTTTCTTACGTTTTGTTTCAGAGTTAGTTTCTTGTAACTCTTCACGTAATTTTTCACATTCCACTTCAAGATCAATACCTTTAAGTAAATCTTGAATTGCTTCAGCACCCATTTTCGCTTCGAATTCATCTTGCCAACGGTCTTCTGCATCAAGGAATTGTTCTTCAGTTAATAACTGTCCACGTTCCAAATCGGTCATACCTGGTTCGGTCACGATGTACATTTCAAAGTAAAGCACACGTTCAATATCACGTAACGGCATATCAAGTAATAAACCGATACGGGACGGAAGTGATTTTAAGAACCAAATGTGTGCAACTGGGCAAGCCAATTCGATATGACCCATACGTTCACGACGCACTTTAGTTTGTGTTACTTCAACACCACATTTTTCACAAATCACACCACGGTGTTTTAAGCGTTTATATTTACCGCATAAACATTCGTAATCTTTTACTGGCCCGAAAATACGTGCACAGAAAAGACCATCACGCTCAGGTTTGAACGTACGATAGTTGATTGTTTCAGGTTTTTTAACTTCACCAAATGACCAAGAACGGATCATGTCTGGAGAAGCTAACCCAATTTTAATCACATCAAAATCTTCACTCGTTTTTGATTGTGCTTTTAAAAACTTAACTAAGTCTTTCACAAATAGTCTCCTGTCGGAGTTAATGGTTTCAAAGTGCGGTCAAAAATATTTTGTTTTTTTAACCGCACTTCGGCGATTTCTTCCTTTTGCTTCCCCTGCAAACAGGGGAAGACAGGTTTGTCGATTACTCTTCGTCTAACTCGATATTCAAACCAAGTGAACGGATTTCTTTCATAATTACGTTGAAAGATTCCGGTGTACCCGGATCCATTTGCTGGTTGCCACCAACGATGTTTTTATACATCTTCGTACGGCCGTTCACGTCATCGGATTTTACAGTTAACATTTCTTGTAAGGTGTAAGCAGCACCATATGCTTCAAGTGCCCATACCTCCATCTCACCGAAACGTTGACCACCGAATTGTGCTTTACCACCAAGTGGTTGTTGAGTAACAAGACTATAAGAACCAGTTGAACGAGCATGCATTTTGTCATCAACTAAGTGGTTCAATTTGAGCATGTACATATAACCTACAGTTACTGGACGCTCGAATTTCTCACCCGTACGGCCATCGTATAACGTAATCTGACCTGAAGTTGGTAAGCCACCGAGTTTCAACATTTCTTTGATTTCTTGCTCATCCGCACCGTCAAATACTGGCGTTGCTACCGGTAAACCTTTACGTAGGTTTTCCGCTAAACGCATGATTTCGTCATCACTAAAGGTGCTTAAATCAACTTTTTGTGCGCCATGACCTAAATCGTATGCTTTTTGCATATAGCCACGAAGTTTCTCAACATCTTGTTTTTGTTTGATCATCGCATTGATTTGATCACCGATACCTTTCGCCGCTAAGCCTAAGTGGGTTTCTAAGATCTGGCCGATGTTCATACGAGACGGTACGCCCAGTGGGTTCAATACAATTTCAACCGGTTGACCGTTTTCATCGTATGGCATATCTTCCACAGGGTTGATTTTTGAGATAACACCTTTGTTACCGTGACGACCCGCCATTTTATCACCCGGTTGGATGTGACGTTTCACCGCAAGGTAAACTTTAACCACTTTTAACACGCCCGGTGCAAGGTCATCGCCTTTAATGATTTTCTTACGTTGTACTTCAAGTTTGTGTTCAAACTCTTTACGTAATTCTTCATATTGCTCAGCAAGCTGTTCTAATTGGTTTTGTTTTTCTTCATCTGAAATGGTTTGTTCTAACCATTTGGTGCGATCCATTTTATCTAATTGAGCCGCATCAATACCGCCAGCGATAAGTACATTACGTACACGAGCAAACAAGCCAGCTTCTAAGATTTCTAATTCATCAGAAAGGTCTTTCTTAGCTTGTTTTAACTGCATTTCTTCAATTTCTAATGCACGTTTGTCTTTTTCTACGCCATCACGGGTGAAGACTTGAACGTCAATTACAGTACCACTTACGCTGTTTGGTACACGTAATGAAGAGTCTTTCACATCAGATGCTTTTTCACCGAAGATTGCACGTAACAATTTTTCTTCTGGTGTTAATTGCGTTTCGCCTTTAGGGGTTACTTTACCGACTAAGATGTCACCACCTTTCACTTCAGCACCCACATAAACGATACCTGATTCATCCAATTTGCTTAATGCAGATTCACCAACGTTTGGAATATCTGCAGTGATTTCTTCAGAACCTAATTTAGTATCACGCGCCACACAAGATAATTCTTGAATATGGATTGTAGTGAAGCGGTCTTGTTGTACAACACGCTCAGAAACTAACATTGAGTCTTCGAAGTTATAACCGTTCCAAGGCATGAACGCCACACGGATATTTTGACCTAATGCTAATTCACCTAAATCTGTTGAAGGACCATCAGCTAATACTTCACCACGGTTAATTGGATCGCCTAAATTCACACAAGGAATTTGGTTGATACAGGTATTTTGGTTAGAACGGGTGTATTTAATTAAGTTATAAATATCAATACCCGCTTCGCCTGCTACAGTTTCGTCTTCATTTACTTTGATAACGATACGAGACGCATCAACGTATTGAACGGTACCACCACGTTTCGCGACAACCGCCACACCTGAGTCAAGTGCGATTGGTTTTTCCATACCTGTACCCACTAACGGCTTATCAGCACGTAAAGTAGGAACTGCCTGACGTTGCATGTTCGCACCCATTAAGGCACGGTTCGCATCGTCATGCTCTAAGAATGGAATTAACGCTGCTGCCACAGATACCACTTGTTGGGTTGAAACGTCCATATAATGAATTTCTTCTGGTTTATAAAGACCAGATTCACCACGTTCACCACGTGCAGTAACGAATGCATCTGTAAAGCGATTGTTCTCATCAAGGTTTGAGTTCGCCTGTGCAATGATGTAGTTTGCTTCATCAATTGCAGATAAGTATTCGATTTCTTCGGTTACTTGACCATTCACTACTTTACGATATGGGGTTTCTAAGAAACCGTAATCGTTCGTACGAGCAAACGCAGAAAGTGAGTTGATCAAACCGATGTTTGGACCTTCAGGGGTTTCGATTGGACATAAACGACCATAGTGGGTGTTATGTACGTCACGTACCTCAAAGCCTGCGCGTTCACGCGTTAAACCGCCTGGACCTAATGCAGAAATACGACGTTTGTGTGTCACTTCTGATAATGGGTTGTTTTGGTCCATGAATTGCGAAAGTTGTGAAGAACCAAAGAATTCTTTCACTGCCGCAGAAATTGGTTTTGGATTAATTAAGTCTTGTGGCGTGATCGCATCTAAATCGCCTAAAGATAGGCGCTCTTTAACCGCTCTTTCTACACGAACTAAACCAATACGGAATTGGTTTTCTGCCATTTCACCCACAGAACGAATACGACGGTTACCCAAGTGGTCGATATCATCCACTTCACCACGACCATTACGGATATCGATGAGTTTTTTCATCACACGAATGATATCGTCGTTACTTAAAATACCAGTACCCTCGCCTTCAGGAATAGCTAACGAGCGATTAAACTTCATACGACCTACTGCAGATAAATCATAACGTTCTGCAGAGAAGAATAAGTTATTGAATAATGCTTCTGAAGATTCTGGTGTAGGTGGTTCACCTGGACGCATCATACGATAGATTTCATATAATGCACTTACACGATCGTAAGTTGGATCAACACGTAATGTTTCAGAGATATATGGACCGTAATCTAAGTCATTGGTGAATAATGTTTCGATCACTTTATAGCCTGCTTGCGATAATTTCGCTAACACTTCTAAAGAAATCTCGCCATTTGCAGGGCAAATGATTTCACCAGATTCAAGATCTACATAATCTTTCGCTGCAACTTTACCTGCGATATATTCAGTTGGCACTTCAACTTGTGTCACATTATCTTTTTCTAATGCTTTGATGTGACGAGCAGTGATACGACGACCGCGTTCTACATAGACTTTGCCATTTGCTTCAATATCAAATGTTGCCGTTTCACCACGTAAACGTTCTGGCACTAATGTCATTAATAATTTATTGCCAGCGATTTCGAAAGTTACTTTGTCGAAGAATAAGTTTAAGATTTCTTCAACGGTGTAACCTAACGCACGCAAAATAATGGTTGCCGGTAATTTACGACGACGGTCAATACGCGCATATAAGTTATCTTTTGGATCAAATTCGAAATCTAACCAAGAACCACGGTAAGGGATAATGCGTGCGTTATAAAGCACTTTACCTGAAGAGTGTGTTTTACCTTTGTCAGAATCAAAGAATACGCCCGGGCTACGGTGTAATTGTGAAACGATAACACGCTCAGTACCATTAATTACGAAAGTACCGTTGTCAGTCATTAATGGGATTTCCCCCATATATACTTCGCTTTCTTTAATGTCTTTGACTGCGCGTGATGAAGATTCTTTATCGTAGCTAACCAAACGTAATTTTACGCGTAAACCTGCTGCATAAGTTGAACCACGAATTTGACATTCACGTACATCAAATTCCGGATCTTCTAAACGGTAATCAACATATTGTAATTCTGTATAACCGTTATTGCTTACGATTGGGAATACAGAACGGAATGCAGCTTCTAAGCCTTGTTGACCTTCAGGATCTTTTTGAATGAATTTATCAAAAGAATCTAATTGGATGGTTAATAAATAAGGTACATTTAAAACTTGCGGACGTTTGCCGAAGTCTTTACGAATTCGTTTTTTCTCAGTATAGGAGTAACCCATTATTGGTTTTCCTCTGTAAATTTTAGTGAGACCGAGTTGATATAAAAAAAGTGCGGTCAAATTGATTGACGTTTTTTATTTATATCGGAGATTGACGCCGTTTCGGATACCGCACTCTGAACCTTACTTCTGTAGTGGGCTACTTAAATTAAAACGTCTGATTAATTTAAGTGGAAACAGATACCATTAAACGGAAAATGCCTATCTGTTTTTTGTGCTGTTTTTGATAGCACAAAATGGCTGATGGTAAACCACCAGCCATTAAGCCTGAGAAACAGGACATAAGTGAATCAAAAATTATTTGATTTCTACTTTTGCACCAGCTTCTTCTAATTCTTTCTTAAGTGCTTCAGCTTCTTCTTTAGAAATGCCTTCTTTTAAGTTAGCTGGAGCTGATTCAACTAAGTCTTTAGCTTCTTTTAAGCCTAAACCAGTTGCACCACGTACTGCTTTGATAACTGCTACTTTGTTAGCACCAGCTTCAGCAAGAACTACGTCGAATTCAGTTTTTTCTTCTGCCGCTGCTGCTGCGCAGCAGCACGTTCTGGCTGCTGCCCCCCCAGCTGCTGGAGCTGCTGCTACTGCTGCTGCAGAAACGCCGAATTTTTCTTCCATCGCTGCGATTAATTCAACGATTTCAGTTACAGATTTAGAAGCAATCGCTTCAATGATTTGTTCGTTAGTTAATGACATAACAATCAATTCCTAAAATTAATAAAGTTAAATGAAGTAAGAAACGCTTAATGATTAAGCTGCTTCTTGTAATTTGTCGCGTAATGCCGCAAAAGTGCGAACAAGTTTGCCTGCCGCAGCTTCTTTCATTGTGCCCATTAAACGTGCAATTGCTTCTTCGTAAGTTGGTAATGTTGCTAAGAATTCAACATCTTGGATCTTACCTTCAAAGGCTGCACCTTTAATTTCAAACTTATCGTTCGCTTTAGCAAAATCTTTGAACAAACGTGCTGCTGCACCTGGGTGTTCATTAGAGAATGCGATAAGTGTTGGACCTACAAACGTATCTTGTAAGCATTCGAAATCAGTGCCTTCAACCGCACGACGTAATAAAGTATTACGAACAACGCGCATTGTTACACCAGCTTCACGAGCTGCTTTACGTAATTCAGTCATTTTATCAACAGTTACACCGCGAGAATCCGCGATTACTGCTGAAAGTGCACCTTTGGCTGCTTCATTTACTTCAGCAACAATTGCTTGTTTGTCTTGAAGATTTAATGCCATTGGCTTTTAGCTCCTGAATACACTCCGATTTCTCGGAATTAATTTACCTCATCGAAAGAGTTATCTTTCAGACTAGGACGACTTCGGTGCCCAGAAGCAAGAAATATTCTTATTCTGTTCACCATCTACGTAGGATTATTAAGACGATTATTGCTAACCATTCCCTACGGTCTTGGACGGGGCTTGAATAGGTCAAGCACCAACCAGAAATTTTACGCTAAGCGTAATTTAGGAGCGAGATTATAGTGATTAATCTCGCTCTTGTAAAGTCTATTGTAGAAAAAATCTGCGGATTTTAACCGCACTTTGCGATTATTTTCTTACAGCAATTGCTTCGATTTCCACACCTACATCTTTTGGTAATCGAGCTACTTCTACACAAGAACGCGCAGGGAAATTCGGATGATTATTTTCTTTGAAGAATTTCTCGTACTCTGCATTTACTGCTGCAAAATCATTCAGATCTTTCACAAACACAGCAGTTTTCACAATATCACCCACGGTCAAACCCGATTGTTCAATAATCGCTTTCACATTCTCTAAAGATTGACGCGCTTGTGCCACAATATCTTTCGGCACTTCACCATTTGCCGGATTAACGGGAATTTGTCCAGATGTTAAAACTAAATTACCTAAATCTACCGCTTGAACATAAGGGCCGATTGCGGCAGGGGCTTTTTCTGTATGAATGATTT
>OBVW01000998.1_pt1 | contig 10235 bp, 11 predicted proteins | sample 1495141 | NCBI WGS metagenome assembly OBVW01 (sample SAMEA2580013, study PRJEB22360) | human gut metagenome | biome: human gut; feature: human-associated habitat; material: faeces | place: Denmark | collected 2008/2010
CTCCTTCTCAACGTGCGTTAGGTAAATACCTCTTTACTGTGCTTGCTCTTTTCGTATTGCAAGTCACATTAGGTGCGGTTGTAGCACACTATACGGTTGAAGGTCAGGAATTCTATGGTATTGATATTTCTCAATACTTCCCATATTCATTAGTGCGTACATGGCATATTCAAGCTGCCTTATTCTGGATTGCAATGGCATTCTTAGCTGGTGGTTTATTCCTTGCACCAATCATTAATGGCGGTAAAGATCCGAAATTCCAAAAATTGGGCGTGGATGTTCTCTACTGGGCATTAGTCGTATTAGTCATTGGTTCATTCACTGGTAGCTACTTAGCAATTGCTCATATTCTCCCTGAAGAATGGAGCTTCATGTTCGGCCACCAAGGCTATGAATTCATTGACTTAGGTCGTTTCTGGCAAGCAGTGAAATTCGCAGGCATCTTATTCTGGTTAGTCTTAATGCTTCGCGGTACAGTGAATGCATTCAAACAACCCGGTGATAAAAACTTATTGGCATTGTTCTTCGCTTCCGTCATTGCGATCGGTTTATTCTATGGCCCAGCATTATTCTATGGCGAGCACACTCACATTTCTGTGATGGAATACTGGCGTTGGTGGGTAGTTCACCTATGGGTAGAAGGCTTCTTCGAAGTATTCTCTGTAGCGGCACTCTCATTCATCTTCGTAAGTTTAGGTTTAGTTTCACGTCGTACTGCGACTGTGGCAACCATTACTGAAGCAGCGTTGTTCTTAATCGGCGGTATTCCTGGTACGTTCCACCACCTATACTTCGCAGGTGCAACCACACCAATTATCGCAGTAGGTGCGTCATTCTCAGCACTTGAAGTGGTTCCATTAGTATTATTAGGTCATGAAGCTTGGGAACATTGGGCAATGAAACAAAAAGCACCTTGGATGGAACGCTTAAAATGGCCTCTTTACTGCTTCGTAGCCGTCGCATTCTGGAATATGCTAGGTGCTGGCGTATTTGGTTTCTTAATCAATCCACCAATTTCGCTTTACTATATCCAAGGCTTGAACACCACTGCTGTTCATGCTCACGCCGCATTATTCGGTGTGTATGGTTTCTTAGCATTAGGCTTCGTATTCTTAATCGCTCGTTATTTACGTCCGGATACACCATTTAATGATAAGTTAATGAAATGGGGCTTCTGGTTATTAAATGGCGGTTTAATATTAATGATCGTATCAAGCTTATTACCAATCGGTATTATTCAAGGTTATGCAAGTATCTCTGAAGGCTTATGGTATGCACGTAGTGAAGAATTTATGCAACAACCATTATTCGATACCTTACGTTGGGTTCGTTTAGGTGGTGATGTGGTATTCATCTTCGGTGCACTAGCCTTCTTCTGGCAAATCTTTACGATGATTTTCTTCAAACCGAAAAAAACAGCTTAACTAGGTTTATTATCATGCAAAAGCGGCTAAGTAATTAGCCGCTTTTTATTTATAAAAATCCATTATCTTTTTTGACCAAACTTTTATTTTCATTAAATGATTTCCTTTAGCTGGTAAAATAATGTGAATATTTATAAAAGTGTGAATAAGAGAACTATTGCCATTATAGCGGGTGTTGAGAATGTATTTAATCAAAGTGCGGTCAATTTTAAAATTGTTTTTATACCCAACAGTCATAATAAAAATACTAGACAATTCAATATTTCTGATATAAAATTATCCGATTTGTTTTTTTAAAGGGAGAAAAAGATGAAACTCGTTGAAGTAAAACATCCGCTTGTTAAACATAAATTAGGCGTGATGCGCGAAGCTGATATTGATACTAAAAAATTCCGTGAACTTGCAACAGAAGTTGGCAGCTTGCTCACCTATGAAGCCACGTCTGATCTTGAAACAGAAAAAGTGATTATCGAAGGTTGGAACGGTCCTGTTGAAATCGACCGTATCAAAGGTAAAAAAGTTACTGTTGTACCAATTTTACGTGCAGGCCTCGGCATGATGGATGGCGTGTTAGAACATGTTCCTAGTGCTCGCATCAGTGTAGTCGGAATTTATCGTAATGAAGAAACCCTTGAACCTGTCCCTTATTTCCAAAAACTAGCCAGTGATTTAGAAGAACGTTTAGCTATCGTTGTGGATCCAATGCTCGCAACGGGTGGCTCAATGATCTCCACCATTGATTTATTAAAAGCAAAAGGTTGCCAACATATCAAAGTATTAGTATTAGTAGCGGCGCCAGAAGGGATCAAAGCATTAGAAAAGGCGCATCCAGATATTGAACTTTATTGCGCATCGATTGATGATCACTTAAATGAACAAGGCTACATCATCCCTGGCTTGGGTGATGCAGGCGATAAGATTTTTGGGACGAAATAATTCCCTTTTAATAAGACGGCATTTATAGCCGTCTTTTTTACGTGCGTGAAAACACAAAAGCTAAAAAAGCATTAAAACCGACCGCACTTTCAGTTAATTCAAACCGAGAGTTGAAACTAAATGAGTAATCAAACTACAACCGCACCTGTTGAGGTGCAAAGCATGGGCAAACAAGCGTTTGTCGGTTTACAGATGTTATTTGTTGCCTTTGGCGCCTTAGTATTAGTTCCTTTAATCACTGGATTAAATTCTAATACAGCCCTTCTTACCGCAGGTATCGGTACACTACTTTTCCAACTTTGTACCGGTAAACAGGTTCCTATTTTTTTAGCCTCCTCTTTTGCCTTTATTGCGCCTATTCAATATGGCGTACAAACTTGGGGCATTCCAACCACAATGGGCGGGCTTGCTTGTGCAGGCTTAGTCTATTTTGCACTATCAACCTTAGTAAAATTACGCGGTAGTGCTGCACTTGAGCGCATCTTCCCGCCTGTTGTTGTAGGTCCCGTAATTATCATTATTGGTATGGGACTTGCACCCGTTGCTGTGGATATGGCATTAGGTAAAAACAGTGCATATAGCTATGAGCATTCGGTATTAGTTTCTATGATTACCTTGCTCACTACCCTTTCTGTTGCGGTATTTGCTAAAGGTATGATGAAACTGATTCCAATTATGTTTGGTATCGTTGCTGGCTATGTGGTTTGTTTATTCCTAGGATTAATTAACTTCCAACCTGTTTTAGATGCAAAATGGTTTGAATTACCTCAATTAACCAAACCAGAATTTAATTTAGAAGCCATTCTTTATATGCTACCCATTGCTATCGCACCAGCCGTTGAACACGTTGGCGGTATTATGGCAATCAGTTCTGTAACAGGTAAAGATTTCCTTAAAAAACCAGGCTTACACCGCACCCTATTAGGCGATGGTGTTGCAACGGCTGCAGCGTCATTAGTAGGTGGTCCACCAAATACCACTTATGCTGAAGTAACGGGTGCTGTAATGCTAACTCGCAACTTTAATCCGAATATTATGACTTGGGCTGCAGTATGGGCAATTGCGATTTCCTTCTGTGGTAAAGTAGGCGCATTCCTTTCTACTATTCCAACCATCGTAATGGGTGGCATTATGATGTTAGTATTCGGTTCGATTGCCGTTGTCGGGATGAGTACCTTAATTAAAGGTAAAGTGGATGTAACTGAGCCTCGCAACCTTTGCATCATTTCTGTGGTGATGACTTTCGGGATCGGTAATATGTTTGTCAACGTTGGCGATGCTGTTTCCCTAAAAGGTATCAGCCTTTGCGCTATCGTCGCGATTGTACTGAACTTGATTTTGCCAAAAGCAAAAAATGAAGTAGAATAAAACGTCCCAAACAAAAGGGTTAAATAAAAATTTAGCCCTTTCTTTTTTTATTTTAAATCAACTCGTTAATCCGTGAATCAGCAACTTTCTTTACCTATTCATCAAATTGATGATGAAACGCTTGAGAATTTTTATAGCGATAATAATGCATTATTGCTTAATTCTTTGCATCAAAATATGACTGATTTACAACAACAATTCTTCTATCTCTGGGGCTACCAAAGCGTCGGGAAAACCCATCTTTTACGCGCACTCTGTAATGAATATATTCAGCAACAACGAAGTGCCATTTATGTTCCGTTAAGTAAATCACAATATTTTTCCACTGCGGTTTTTGAAAATTTAGAACAGCAAGAGTTGGTTTGCTTGGATGATTTGCAAGCGGTTATTGGAAATTCAGAATGGGAAATAGCCTTATTTGATCTCTTTAATCGTATTAAAGCTAATGGCAAAACCTTATTGGTTGTCAGTGCAGAGCAATCTCCAGCTGCTCTCCCCGTTAAATTACCAGATCTGGCTTCTCGCTTAAAATGGGGAGAAAGTTATCAATTGATTCCACTCAGCGATGAACAAAAACTCGCTGTATTGAAACAAAATGCCCATCAGCGCGGCATTATGCTTTCAGATGATACTGTCAATTTTATATTTACTCGTCTAGATCGTGATATGGCGACATTAAAAGAGGCATTAGTTCAACTCGATAAAGCCTCATTGCAAGCTAAACGAAATCTGACCATTCCTTTTGTGAAATCTATTTTAGGCTTATAAACAGATAAAAAATAACCGCTCTTTTTCAAGTGCGGTTAATTTTTTAATCATTTAATTACCAGCAGTGATGGCAATAACCAACACCGACACTCGGCATTATTGCTACAGGAACGCGAGAATAACCTGTATGTTTAGAGCGATGATCACTCGCATTCATTTCATTTGGAACGCTATCTCTTTGTGCAACTTTAGCTTTTTCTCGAGCAGTGACAGTATTACCGCTTGTTACACGTGCATTATAATCCTGCACCGCATTCATATCATACATCGCTGCACCATTACCAATGGTTGAGGCTTGCTGAGGTGCTGTACAAGCCGTTAAAACAGATAATGCTGCAATAGAAATTAATTTTTTCATACCGTTACCTTTTATCACAAATTACTTTATTAAGTGTTTCTCTACCTTCTTTAATCCGCTCATTCGCTTTTTTTCTGACGTTCGGATCTTCATTTTGCTCAATATATTTTGCTACATTGGCATTTTTGATTGCATAAACAGGCACATACTGTGAAGTTTTTGTATTGCCTTTTTTGTAAATCGTTGCCCCTAAAACACTACCATAATACTCGTTAGCATCATTAGGTTTAATGTAATAATTGCTAGAATTTGTTACATCTACGCCGTCATCACTTTTAAAGCCACTACAGATCCCGGCTGGTGAAAGAAAAGTTGTTTTTGAAGAAGCACTCTCGTTAAATTTATATACTTCAAACTCAACACTATTGGCCAACTCTGCCATATCTTTTTCAGATGTAGGATCTAAACTTCTTTGGTCTTTTCCATCAATATATTTCACTGTTTCAGAAATATTACTTTCAGAAACATTGACTGAAACATGATTTTCAGGTGTCTTCGCTTTTGTTGCATATACAACACTACTACCTTCGGCTAAAACAACTGATGATGCTAAAACACAAAAAGAGTAAATCCCAATTTTTTTCTTAATATGACTCATAATAATTTGATTTTCTAAGTTAATAATTATTTTCGTATAATTCGATGGGTAAATAATCTGGGTCTCAGAAGAAAGTGTACTTCATTCCCGTTAATTCATCAACTCGAATTGGTTCACAATCAATGCTATTTTCCAAAAGATAAGCGACATATTCATCAATATTTTCGACTTTAAATGCTAAATGTCGCAAACCACAAGCCTCTGGAGTGCTTACTCTTGATGGCGGATTTGGAAAAGAAAACAACTCTATTTGACTCCCATCGGAAAAACTTAAATCTAGTTTATAGCTATCCCGTTCTGCCCGATAAGTTTCATTTAGCTGTTTAGCGCCTAAAATCTCCATATAAAAATGCTTCGAACGTGCATAGTTCGAAGCAATGATCGCAATATGGTGAAAACCTAATAATTGGGATTTCATTATTTCTCCAGTGTGACACTCTTCGCTTTTTCTTCTTCCTGTAAAGCGAGTGCATCACGTGCTGCACGAATACTTTTCTCAAGCATTGGCACGCGAGGATCATCTGGCTCCAATAAGCGTAACATCATCGCCCAGGTTACTGCCGCCATTTTATAATCTTCCCCTTCAAAATAACTGAAAGCTAGTAAACTTAAGGCTTCAGGATTCGAATGATCTTGACGAATAACATCACGTAAAAGCTGGTTACCTTTGAGTTTATCTGTTTGATCTTCAGAAGACATTAGCATACGCGCATAGGAAAGCTTATACGTTAAATTATCCGGTTCAAGTTTATTCGCTTGTTGATAACTATCAAATGCTAATTTGCCGTTCCCTAAATTCATTCCAACCTGGCCTAACAACCACCACTTTTTAGCATCTTTTGGTGTTTTCTGTAAGTCTAGACGAAGTGCGGTCGAAAATTGCTGCATTTCGGTATCCGTCATTGGGTTTGTATCTTCTTCTTTGATTCGTTCAAAGAAATAAGGTAATTTTGCCAATGTTTTTTCCATCATATCCTCGGCTTTCCAAGATCCCAAAGGGAAATAAGCCCCACCAGCAATAATGGCCAAACCTAATAAGCCAGAAACAAACCACAACTTACTGTAATTTTTGGTATTTTTATCGATAGCTTGAGTTTCTTGCTGAGGAATATCTTCTAATAATGTTTTTTGTAGTTCTTGTTTGAGTTGTTCAACATTTTCAACTAAACCCTGTTGATTATCTTGCTCAATCTCTTGCAAACGAGAAAAATATAACGCTTTATTTAATTCATCACGTTTTTTATCTTCTTTCGCTTTAACAGAACGCAACAATGGATAAAAACAAATCAATGCCACGACTAAAGTGAGCGCAATAATACTTAATGCAAAATTCATTATTTATCCTTTTCTTTGAGTAAAGCCGATAAACGTGCATTCTCTTCATCATCTAAAATCGCGTCAGAATTTACCGCACTTGAGCTTTTAGATTTACGTTTAAATACAAATAGGATGCCAATCAATACTAACAAAATTGGGGCAATCCATAATACGATTGTTGACATCGTCATTGGTGGATCATAAGTCACGAAATTGCCATAACGTTGTATCATATAATCCACCACTTCATTTCGACTTTTACCTTCTTGCAACAATTCAAACACTTTGCCACGCATATCTACGGCAATGGTTGCATTCGAATCGGCAATATTGTTATTTTGACATTGTGGACAACGCAGTTCTTGCGTTAATTGGTGATAGTCCTTTTCTTGCTCTGGTGAAGCAAAATTTAGCGCATCAATTGCGGCAGTCGCAGAGACGCTTATAAAAAGTGCGGTCAAAAAAAGCCATGATTTTCTCATTATGGTTTCTCCGCTAATTTGTCATAAATAGGCTTCAAGGTCTCATTCCAAACTCGTTCATTCACATCACCTGCTAAGCGATAATGAATCACACCTTTACCATCTACAATAAATGTTTCCGGTGCACCATAAACGCCTAAATCTAATGCAAAAGAACCTTTTTCATCTTTAAGCACAAGGCTATAAGGATTGCCTAAATCTTTCAACCATTTCATCGCTTTTGGCGATTCATCTTTATAGTCTAAACCAATGATTGTCACGCCTTGTTTAGCTAATTGATTCAAATATTGATGTTCTGCATAACAAGTTGGACACCAAGTCGCCCACACATTTAAGAGAATTGGTTTACCTTGTTGGAAAATTTCATTACCGTAGGTTTTATTCTCCAATAAATCCGTTAATGTTTTCTGTGGTACAGGCTTCCCTAACAGGGCTGACTCTAACGCTTTCGGATCATCACCTTGTGCATTGCGTCCAAGCTGAACTAAAAATGCCACAACGACAGCTAGAAAAATAATAAGTGGGATAAGTAGTTTTTTATTCATAACACGATCAATTTACATCTATTTTTAGGGGCTAAATTTAACCCCTAATCACGATTAAGACTGTTTTACCAAACGACTAAAACGATAACGACGGTCAAACATACAGAGCAAGCCACCTAGCGCCATAAACAATCCACCAATCCAAATCCAACGGATAAACGGTTTATAGTAAAGGCGAAGCGCCCATGAGTTATCTTCTATTTTTTCACCCAAGGCAACATAAAGATCTCGGGTAAAGCCCCAATCAATTGCCGCTTCAGTCATTGGCATTTTACTGACGGTATAAAAACGTTTTTCAGCAAATAATGTTGCTTCTGGTTTACCATCTTTTGAAATATCAATTTGTGCTTTGCCGCCCATATAGTTAGGCCCATTTGCATCGCTCACACCGGTAAATTTGAAGTCATAGTCAGCGATCTGCACTGTATCGCCAACAGCCATTCGAACATCGCGTTCTATACTAAAGTTTTGGCTAAATGCAATTCCCCAAACCGTCATCGCTACACCAAGGTGAGCCAAAATCATCCCCCAATGGGAACGGGAAAGCTTGGTAATACCTTTAAAGAACGATTCACGGTGTGTTGCACGTTGTTTCATTTCATAAAGGCTTAATAACACAATAATGACGGACATCATGCTGCCTAGCACAACACTGACGGTGAGTTTATTATGTAAGAAATATGGCAAGGCAAAGCCTGCAATCGCCATTACAATCACACTCACTACAACCGGTGTACGAATTTCAGAGAACTGATCACGACGCCATTTAACCAATGGCCCAATACCTAGTAATAAGGCAAATGGGGTCATAATAATCAGGAACATTTGATCAAAGAACGGCGCACCGATCGAAATAGAGCCCAAACCTAATTGTTTGTGAACTAATGGCAATAACGTCCCTAAGAACACCACACAAAGTGCGGTCATTAATAGGATATTATTCAATAACAATAAGGTTTCGCGAGAATAGCGTTCTGCATTATCACGCGAGCGAATTTGGTTTCCTTTGTAAGCGTACAAGGTTAAAGAACCACCAATTACCACAACCAAATAAGCAAGAATATATAAACCTCGTGTTGGATCTGAAGCAAAGGCGTGTACTGACACTAAGATACCGGAACGAACTAAGAACGTACCCAGTAAGCAAAGTGAGAAAGCAAGGATTGCTAAAAGCACAGTCCACGCTTTAAAAGAGCCACGTTTTTCAGTAACCGCTAAAGAGTGGATTAATGCGGTTCCTGCAAGCCAAGGCATTAAAGAAGAGTTTTCTACTGGATCCCAGAACCACCAGCCACCCCAGCCTAACTCATAATAGGCCCACCAAGAACCGAGTACGATCCCGAGTGTTAAAAAGACCCAAGCTGCCATCGTCCAAGGGCGAGACCATCTTGCCCAAGCGGAGTCTAATTTCCCTGTCATTAATGATGCAATCGCAAAGGCAAAAGCCACAGAAAAACCAACATATCCCATATAAAGCAATGGAGGATGGAAAATCAAGCCCACATCTTGCAACATTGGGTTGAGTTCTCTGCCATCTACGGGGAAGTCAGGGAATGTACGGGTAAATGGATTCGAGGTAAATAATACGAAGAGTAAGAAGCCGATGCTAATAATCCCCATAATACCCAACACGCGAGCCACGGCTTCTTGTGGTAAGTGTTTGCTAAATAAGGCAACCGCTGCGCCCCAAAGGGTTAATAACCAAATCCAAAGTAACAATGAACCCTCATGTGAACCCCACACTGCAGATAAACGATAATAAATCGGTAAACTGCTGTTAGAGTTATTTACCACATATTGCACACTGAAATCATTAACAGCAAACAGATAGAATAATGCTGCAAAAGCAATGGTTAAACTGAAAAATAAACCATAAGTCATTGGACGAGCCAATGACATTAATTGAGGGTGACCTTTTTCTGCGCCCCATAATGGGAAAATCGCTAAAAAGAATGAAACGGCAAGACTTAAAGCAAGCGCATAATTTCCTAGTTCAGCAATCATTATTGACCTTCTTGCGGTTTTTGCTGGGTTTCTTTATAACGACGATCAGCTTCACTCTCGCCTTTTAACTCTGCGCCCATTGGCTTATGTACTTTCTGCATTTTATCGCCTAATTCTGGTGGTACATAATTTTCATCATGTTTAGCAAGTACTTCTGTCGCCTCTAATAAAGTAGGCTCTTTTAATACGCCTTGCGCAACGATACCTTGCCCTTCACGGAAAAGATCTGGAAGAATACCTTCGTATTCTACAGTGATCGATGGACCAATATCATTTAAATCAAAGCGAACTTTTAAGCTTTTTGGATCGCGTTTTACTGTGCCTTCCACAACCATGCCGCCTACACGGATACGTTGTCCCACTTCAGGTTTTTGATCCGCCTTGCCTTCTTTACCTTCAATCACTTCTGATGGTGTATAAAATAAATCAATATTT
>OBVW01001001.1_pt1 | contig 10211 bp, 13 predicted proteins | sample 1495141 | NCBI WGS metagenome assembly OBVW01 (sample SAMEA2580013, study PRJEB22360) | human gut metagenome | biome: human gut; feature: human-associated habitat; material: faeces | place: Denmark | collected 2008/2010
CATAAAGAAGACCTCTTTTCTTTCTTGAATTAGCAACTTTATTGTATTGCAAAAGAGATCTTCTTTTCTACTGTATAAAAACACCCACTAAAACTTTATACCAATCCAGCCGTAGAAAGGATACCCAACTGGAAATAGTAATCTTTGTTCAACGGAATACCGTTAACAAGGATGCTCATATGTCCGGAAATTCCGCGGATACCAGGATTTCCGTTACCGAAGGGAGATTCAGAAATGACAAAGCCAGGAATATTTTTCATGACCTCCATAACGCTCTTGGCACCCATGTTCTCTATTTGCTGGCCAGTAATGACTTCTGTAACAGCTGGAATTTCTAAATCCGGTGCACCATACCTATTTGCTGTTACCAGCACTTCCCCCAGCTGATACACATTATTTTCTACTGCTATGCTCCGCGCGCCAGATATAGCGGCAAAGAGCATAACTAATAAAATTAAATTCCCTGTTGATTTCATCGCTTTCCTCCTCAATGAATAGAGTGCTATAATACAGTATAATTTAATACCATCGTAAATATCACTCACATAAAACTTAATTTTTACTAATATACTAAGTACAACCATTATACTGTCAAGGGAAAATTTATGGAAAACAAAGAATTATATTTTACAACGGGTGAATTGTCCAAGTTGACCGGCTTATCCAAGCAACTTCTTATCTTTTATGATAAAAAAAGTTTTTTACCGCTACAGCGACGGAGGTCAATGGGTATCGATACTACCTTTTATCTAAATACTTTCAGCTGAAAATACTAATCACTCTTCGAAAAATGGATATCCCGTTGGAAAAAATCCGCTATTATTTGCAACATGACGATGAAAATGTATTATGTGGAATGTACCAAAAAAACTGCGGGAATTCGCGGAGAGGATTGAGATACTAAAAAAGAAAAGTAACGTTTTAAAGAAGCGCATTAGGCAGATGGAGCAAAAGTCAGAGAAGCGACTAAATCAGATTTTTATCACGGAAGTGAGGAAAGAGCGGCGGTCTTATCAGTGGAAAATCAATATGTCGGCCCCTGTGAAGGAGCGAATTATTAAGCAAGCAGATATTCTTCGACCATATCTGAAAGATGAGAACTGCCTTTCAGATAACATTCAGGGCTACGTTTTACCGACAAAAATACTTCAAATAAAGCACGCTGCCTCAAAATATTCTTTCTTGACAGTAGAGCAGGCAAATCAATCAGTTCTGCTTTTGCACAAAAATTTTGTCATGAAGCCAGGCGTGTATCTGAAAATGCACAGCTATGGTTACTACGGTGTGATATCACCGAATGCAAAGAAACTGCTTTTTGACTTTATGGAGAAAAATCATATGAAGCCAGCGAATCACTTCCTAGTATTTCCACTCAATCAATATTGGATGAATACTAAAAGACGATGGATTGTAACAGTCATGATCCGAATAGAAAAGTAAAACAGCTTTACTAACTTAACTTTCCCCGCAAAAAATTTGACCTAAAAGTTATAAAATCTGTACAGAGACTGGGCTAATTAGTAATTTTTCTTATCAGCAGTTTCATGTATTGCTTTCCAATGCTATTAAGCTCAACTATCATGAATACGTTAAGTTACGAAATACAGAAATTATTTTATGCCGTTTACATATCCACCGCCAAGCTGCTTAAATCCATTTCTCCCGTTTTTTTATATAATTTATTTATGAATCTGAACAACTCATACTTACCGCTCCAAATCCCATATCCGGCATCCGGAATTTAATTTCCGCCCTTCGATACTAAACGCCCATATGCGTCCCTACGGCACTGAAAACGGGGAGAAGGACGGAAAATATAATTGCCGCTGTTACAAGACCTACAAAAAGCAAAAGAGAAGGTTCCAGAATTTTTCTGAATCCTGTCAGTTTCCTTTTCGTTTCCTCTGTCATAAGGTAGGCGCTCCGCTCCAGAAAGAGAGGCAGCCGCCCGCTTTCCATGCCTACGCGGATCATGCGGGCAAGGGCGGTATCGCCAAAGGATCTTTCCATGCTTTGGGCAAAGTCGCCGCCCCGTTCTATATCCTTTTTTATTTTCAGCAATTCTTCTTTTACGGCGCCGTTATCCGTTATGTCCGCGATGTCGGCAAGGGCATCGGACAAGGTTTTCCCACTTTTCAAAAGTGCCGACAGGGCAAGCGTCACACGGATGAGGTACAGCCTCCGGATAAAAGGGAAGCGGAAAAGAAACGCATCTGTACTTCTTTTTCCCCGTTCACTTCGTAACCAAACGACACCGCCGACTGCACCCAAGAGAAGTTCAACAAGAAAATAAAACCCTTTTTCCTGTAAGAACAGGCCCAGAGCCAGCGCCGCCCTCGTCACCGCCGGAAGCGGTATGTCGAGGGCGTCAAAAAGCGCGGCAAAGGACGGCAGGATGACAGTAAGGATCAATGCAAATACAAGAAAGGAAAAGAAGAGAACAAAAACAGGATAGGAAAGAGCCGATTTCATACCGTCAATAAATTCTTCTTCCTTGCGATAGCACGCGGCGGCCAGGCGGAGCTGTTCCGGAATCGTTCCCGACAGCTCGCCTACCTGCAGAAGGGCCGTAAAAAAAGGCGGAAACGCACGGGATCCCGCAAAACTTTCCGCAATGGAGTGCCCTGCTTCGATGGTCGCCTTGATCTCGCCCAGAAGAATCTTTTCTTTCCCGCTCCGGCCGCCGCCAAGGATGTCCAAAGTTTCGGTTACGGGAATCCCCGCGGAAAGAAGTGATTCCCATTCTTCAGCCAAATCGGCGAGACGGCGTCTTTTGAAAAGGGACACTTTTTTCTTTTCTCCCGTTTTTCTGATGGTCATCGGGTGCAGCCCGCGGCTTTTGAGTTCATCCGCTGCTTCTCTTTTGCCGGCAGCCGCCACTCTTCCTTCCTCTACTTCTCCGCTGTCAGCGTACGCTTTATAAAGGAACTCCATTTTACTCTCCCGCCAAATGCAAAAGTTCTTCTCGTTCTTTTTCTGTCACGCCTTTTACCTTGTATGCCGCCTGGCGCAGAGTGCGCATGTCATTCACACCCGTTTCCATATAGGACAGGACCTGTGCTTCTTTTCCTTCGCGGATAAGGTTCGCCACAGCAGGAGTATTTGTCAGAATTTCACGGAGCAGTACGGTTTTAGTTCCCATCCGCCAAAGTCTTTGCGCCGACACGCAGCGAAGGACGGAAGAAATAATCAGGCGCACTTCGTTTTGTTCTTCCGCCGGAAATACATGCACCATGCGGCCGACGGCTTCCAGAGCGCGCCCGTTGTGGAGCGTCCCCAAAACGAGATGTCCTGTTTCTGCCGCGGTAAGCGCCGCCGCTATGGTTTCCCTGTCCCTCATTTCCCCTACGGCAATGACATCGGGATCCTCACGGAGAGATTCGCGGACGCCTTCGGCAAAACTTACCGCGTCACGACCGATTTCCCGCTGGCGGACAAGGGATTTCCCCGCGGAAAGGACATACTCCACAGGATCTTCCAAGGTCACGATGTGACGCGCTTTTTCCTTGCCGATTCCTTCCAGTACTCTTGCCATGGTGGTGCTTTTCCCGCTGCCTGTAGGGCCTGAAAAAAGGACAAGGCCGGAGGATAATTTTGCAATCTTCTCAAACCATTTTTCATCAGGATCTTTTTCCACACGGTCAAGCACGGGCAGCACACGGAGCGCCGCGCAGTCTTTTCCGCCCGCCCGGTACAGATGGAGGCGGAACCGATTTTCTCCTATGGAAAAAGAAGTATCGCATGCACCCTTTTCTTCATACACTTTTCGTTTATCCGGTGAAAGGCAGGAATGGAAAAGCATGTCAAAAAAACTTTTCTCCGCTCTTTCTTCCAATTCTTTAAGTCCGCCATATTCACGGACAATAACCCTTCCGCCTTCCGTAAGATGGATATCTGTAGCCTCCGGGTAAAGGGCCAGCCACTGTTCAATATGTTTCATAGTCACTCCCATAAGAGCGCCGCTTCCTCAGGCGGGACGGCGCCGCTTTCCATTAACCGCAAAAGGGATTCCTTCAGGGAATACTGTCCCTGCTTTCTCATACATTCTGAAAACTCTTCGGCTGCCGCGTTTTCATGAAGCAGCCGCCGTTCCTCTTTTCCTATTTCCAGCATTTCAAAAACACCGGTCCGCCCGTCTGCGCCTTTCCCCCTGCAATGATCACAGCCCTTTGCCATGTATGCCCGTCTCCCGATAAACGCTTCAGGAAACAACTTTTCTTCCGCCATTTCTCTTGTAATGACCATTTCCTTCCGGCAGGCGGGACAGAGTTTTTTCACAAGCCTTTGAGAAATGATAAGGGACAGCGACGCGGAGAGCAAGTACGGCGGAATGCCCATATCTGTCAGGCGGACAGGCGCCGATACGGCATCGTTCGTATGAAGCGTAGACAGGACAAGATGCCCGGTAAGAGCGGCATGTACGGCAATTTCCGCCGTCTCCCGGTCGCGTATTTCCCCAATCATCACCACATCGGGATCCTGCCGCACAAGAGAACGAAGTCCTTTTTCAAAAGTAAGGCCCGCTTTTTCATTCACTTCCACCTGGGTGATTCCCGGTATGCGGTACTCCACGGGATCTTCCACGGAAATCACGCTGATTCCGGGACGGCACACCAGTTTCAGCGCCGCGTAGAGCGTCGATGTTTTCCCGCTTCCCGTAGGACCGGTAGTGAGAATCATGCCGCTTTTCTTTCCTATTTTTGTGCGGAATATTTTCTTCTGCAAGGGAAGCATCCCGAGTTCATTCTTTTCAATGAAATCCATCTGCCCCGATAAAATCCGTATGACGATCGTTTCCCCGTAAACCGAAGGCATCACGGAAAGACGGAAATCTGTATTTTTTTCATCCCTAATTTCCGAAAAACTTCCGTCCTGGGGAATACGGTTTTCCCCCACGTCCATACCGCCCAGGACTTTGGCCCGCACCGACAGTCCCGCCGCCATATCCGGGGGCAGCCGGTACCTTTCTGTAAGAGTTCCGTCAATGCGGAACCGGACAAGGACAAATTCACGGCACGGTTCCAGATGGACATCGCTCGCCTTTTCCGAAACAGCGGCCTGCAGAATTCTCCGCATGGCAATTTCCGCATTGGCCGCCCGCAGTATTTCCATAATTTCTCCCTTCCGCAGGAAAAGCCCGCGGCCGGTTTCCCACCGCAAGCCTTTCTTTTTACACCTGCATAATGCGCATGATATTCGTAGCAGAAGATTTCCGCCGGTTTATTTCCCCCTGCCTGACCCCTGCCGCGATGACACAAAGGCTGTCCTCCCGAAATTTTTTTCCCTTTCAAAACGGCAGCGGACCGATAGTGCAGATAATTTTCGTCCTTCGCATAGTTCCTCCCGGGACAGTAGAAGTCCTTCCATTTCTATTGCGTAATTGGAATAAAAAATTTACACTTGTATGTAAAGTAAAATATTTTCCGCTTTTCTTTATAGTGTACAAAAAGAGCGGATATAAATAAAGCCTTTTCATTCCTTTGGAAGTTTCTTCATGAACTTTCACGACAAACGCGTCCATCCCGCATTTCTTCTCCTCACCTCTTTTCTTATTCTCATCAGTTACCGTATCATTTCAAATATCATAGCGCAAAACGCCGAAACGGGACGAGTCGGGCAGGGACAGGGGCCGTGGCAGCCACATCCCCGATTTGAATATGGATAATCGTCTACCGCCGCAAACTCATCGACAGCTCCGATATAATGAGCTGCGTCTTCCATGAAATGCGGAATGCCATAAAATGCACAAACACCCTGTGCCGGTTAAGAAATAAATATAGCGCTTATATCCGCTTTACAGCAGTCAAAAGCGTTTTCTACCGTTATCCATACTTCCTTTCCGGTCAAGATTGGGGGTAAGAGGAATCCGTTACATGAAAAAGCAAAAGGAGAATCTCCATGATAAAAATACTGTTCGTCTGCCATGGCAATATCTGCCGCTCCCCGATGGCGGAATTTGTTATGAAAGACCTCGTGGCAAAAGCCGGATTGGAACATTTGATTTCCGTTTCATCCTGCGCGGCGACTTATGAAGAAATCGGAAACGACACCTATCCCCCTGTACGCCGGCTTCTCAAAGACAAGGGAATCCCTTTCACTAAACGGGAAGCACGGATCTTCACGCCTGCCGATTACGAAGAAAGCACTTATATCATCGGCATGGATGATGAGAACCGCCGCGATCTTTACCGTCTTACCAAAGGCGACCCGCAGAAAAAAGTGTCCCTCCTTCTTGAATGGACAGGAGAAAATCGGAGTGTCGCCGATCCGTGGTATACTGATGATTACGAAACGGCCTATCGTGATATAAGGGAAGGCTGCGCCGCGATTCTCAAAAGGGCCATGCCATGATTTCCGTTTACCCGGCTTTTTACAAAGACTTCCGCTGCAAGGCGGACAGGTGTGTCCACTCGTGCTGTATGCAAAACTGGGACATCGACATCGACGAAGCCACGGCAATGAAATATCTCGTCATGACGGGTGAACCGGGTGAAACCATCCGTGCCTCCATGACAGGCACAAAAGGAAACCGCCGGTTCATCATGAAAGACGGCCGATGCCCTCTTTTACAGGAAGACGGACTTTGCCGCATCGTTGCGGAAACGGGAGAAGAAAATCTTTGCGATATCTGTGCCATGCATCCCCGTTTCTTTGTGGAAAATGGAAATTTTGAACTGGCCGGTGTGGGACTTGCCTGTGAAGAAAGCGTGAAGCTTCTCCTGTCCAATTCCACGCCTCTGCTTTTCATGGAAGACAGCGCCCCTTCTCTATTCGACTTTCCCACGCTGCTTTCCGCTATAGGCTGCAGTCTTCCCGAAGAAGCGCTCTCCTATACGCCGACCATCAATGAAACTTACTGCCGGACCATTTTACACGCTCTTTCTCAAACGGAACCTGTCGATGAAGCATGGACGAAGAGGCTCTCCGCTCTTTCCGGATCTTTCACTTCCATGCTGAAAAAGGCGCACGCCTATCTTTCCGAAGCGCCTCTCCCAGAACTGACGGCGGTGTATCAATACATTTTCTACCGCGCCCTGGAAAAAGAACCGTTCTGCGGCATAGACGCCGTCATAACATACGCCCGGCAAAGCACAGACTTCATCTTCATGGAAACTGCCATATTCGGAGATCTCCCTGAAAACATACGGCGCTGGTCGGAACAGATCGAATACGACACGGACAATACGGATATCCTTCTGTCACTCATCACAAAATAATATTTCAGCAAAAAAGCAGATCCCGTTAAAGGACCTGCTTTCGTTTTCCCTTAAAACACCTTTCCTTTTAAGAGAAAAATTCCATAAAGTTTTTTTACTGTATGCTCCTAAACAAAAAGAGGGACTCCACTCCGCTTTTCATAGAGATATCTTAGTATTTCATGCTTGTTTTTGCCAATTCTTCCAGAGATGGTTTCAGATAATTTCTTTCCGCGTCACTGGTTACCGCCAGGATTGCTCTGTATCGATTCTCTTTTTTCATGAAGTATCCCCGGATGTAAAGGGGCACGATGAAACCGTCGGCATCGCTTATGACCCGCGCACCCGCCGTGTACGTATGGTCATTTAAACGGGTAATCGGTTCTATGTCCTGCAGACGCACATGGGCAAAGTCTTCGGGGAGTTTCACAAGGGCCGTTTTATTATGCTCGTGTATGGCGTCCACGATGAGTTCATTAATTGCGGGTTCAGCACCCATCAGGTAAAGGTTCGCCATCATAAGCGCCCCTGCAGACACCATATTTTGATCCTTCGCAAAGAAAGGATCCATTCCCTTTTTATTTTCTTCCGTTTCAGGGAAAGAAAAATTCACGACAAAGGCGTCAAAGCTTCCCTCATCAGAAGCGACGAGAAGCTGGCCCGCAGGAAATACTCCTCCTTTTTCCGTGCTGAACGGAATCTCTTTTCCCGCCATTTTTTTCACAGACGGTGTCATGACGAAAGGCGTATAAACGGCATGATTTCTTAAAGTGATTTCCTTTGTAAGAAAAGGAGCTGCCTGCCTGTAAAGATTTTTCACGACATCTCCCGGACTTCTACGGAAATCGGCAGTCAATTGCCTGTCGGCTGCCGTGCCTGTATCCGCCCCTTTATGGGCAGGTTCTGCAAAAACGGCGGTCATGGAGGAAACGGTAATCCCTGCCGCCAAAAATGCTGTCATGAATCTTTTCATCGAAGTCCCTCCGCGCCTTTTACTAAAACAGGTTCTATAATCCGGCCTGTGGCCTGATTGGTATAAATGGCAGTGGCTCCAAGTTGCCCTTTATCTGCTGACGCGATGAAAAAGACATAAAAAGGCGCTTCCACCCCGTACTGTTCCACAAAAAGAAACATGCTTCCATAAACAAACTCGGTCTGCCCATCTTTTTTATAGACGAAACGATTGTTACTGTCTTCTTTTTTCATGCTTTCCCAGATAGTTTCAAGATTCAAAGTCTGATTCTCTCCAAGGATATCAATTTTTTCCGGATGGGCTTTTTCCATGGCCCTGATGATTTCATTCCAGCCGGCGATATCTTTCTCTTCCAATTTTACAGACATAACTACTGCCTGATGAAAAGCCTCCTTTGTCTCCATTTGCAGCTGAGAGAATCTGCCGGCTGCAAAAAGTTTTCCGAGCTGCTCGGCCATCATTTTTTCATGGACTGTATCGCCTTTTCCAAATAATCCCATCCGCCTGACAGCAGGAAGGATTTCTTTTTCTGCTTTTTCCTGGTTCCACTCTTTCTGCAGTTCTTTTCCCACATATGATTTATCTGCTTCCCGGAGGGTCATCTCATTTCCCAGCGGAAGAATATGTCCGTCCGCCATTTTTAAATCGGATGCCAGAGACAGTCCGCCTGCTGCCAAAGCAAGCGTGAGCGCCATGGCACATATATGTTTTTTCATAAATGCTCCTTTCATGAGCTGTCTTTAATCATTTTCTTTCATTATACCAAACCCGTCATGCAGAGGAATAGATTCTTCACTCTGTGTCACTATCCCGTTTCCCGTCTTTCTCCCACAGCATTCTTGCCTCCGTTCAGAATGACGATTGGAGGAAAAGGCGTCATAATGAGGGAAACGGTAAGCGTCATCCTAAGCGGATGTGAAGGCTCTGTTACCATAGTGAGGAAGACGGTAAGATGTCATTCAGAGCGACAGCGAAGAATCTGCTGCCGCGGTGAGGGAAACCGTAAGCTTGTCATCAGAGTCATAGATTTTTCACTCTGTGTCACATTGCCGTTTCCCATCTTTCCCACACGGCATTCTTGCCCCCGTTCTGAATGACGATTTTAGGAAAGCACGTCACTAACGATGGAGAACGGAAAACGTCATGATGACGGAGAACAAAAGGCGTCATCCAGAGCGAATGTAAAGGATCTGCTACCGTAATGAGGAAAACTGGTAAGGCGTCATACTGAACGAATGTGAAGGATCTGTTACCGTGGTGAGGAAAGCCGTAAGCTGTCACCGGCATAATAGATTCTTCGCTCCGTTTCATATTTCCATTTACCTTTTTCTCATAAAGCATTTTTATAACTGCTCTGAATGACATTTTACGGAAAGGTGAATCTTTTCTGTTTTTTTATCAGTTGATTTCCGGCTTCCGCCAATCATCCAAAGCGTCAGCAAGGGAGCTATCACGCTAAAGCTTTGAGGACGAAAGATAGGCGCCCCGTCACTCCAACCGTCCCATTTCCCCAATTCCTTTTCCAAATTTACACAGCAAAAAACGCCCCCGTAAAGGAGCGTTTTCGTTTTAATTCAACCAGACTAATCAGTTATACTGATCAGCCTCCGAACTGTGCCAGCATGGTGCCTGCCGCTACGGCAGTGCCGATAACCCCTGCTACGTTCGGGCCCATCGCCTGCATCAGCAAGTAGTTGGACGGGTTGTCTTTCAATCCTACCACCTGGGATACACGCGCTGCCATCGGTACGGCCGATACGCCTGCCGATCCGATGAGCGGGTTAATCTTGTTACCCGATGCAATTCTCATGATCTGTCCGAAGAGGACGCCGCCTGCCGTTCCTGCCGCAAAGGCAATCAGACCGAGCACGATGATTTCAATCGTTTCCAGACGGAGGAATTTGTCGCCGGACATTGTCAAGCCGGTGCCTGTTGCCAGGAAGATGGTGACGATATTGATCAGCGCGTTCTGCGCGGTGTCGGACAGTCTTGCCGTTACACCGGACACTTCGAAAAGATTACCGAGACACAGACATCCCATC
>OBVW01001003.1_pt1 | contig 10197 bp, 8 predicted proteins | sample 1495141 | NCBI WGS metagenome assembly OBVW01 (sample SAMEA2580013, study PRJEB22360) | human gut metagenome | biome: human gut; feature: human-associated habitat; material: faeces | place: Denmark | collected 2008/2010
CGCGCAGCTCACGGATCGCGCGGGCATAGGTCGCCTCGCTGATGCCGAGGGCTGCACAGGTTCTCGATTTACGCCACATGAAGATGTCGGTCTGAAAATTGCGGTTTTCCTGCATGAACGCGTACAGGCGCGCGGCTCTTGCAGACAATCCGGCGTTGGTGACAGCGGTCGTTGCGATGAACATGTCCATGCAGTAGGCTCCTTTCTCCGTCATATTTTAAGTTTATATGTAGTTCCTTCTCGTGTTGTGTGAATCACTTCTATATGGTCGAAAGACCGCAAAGCGGCGGTATGGCGCTTAACTGTTCGCAGGCTCAAACCTGTTTCTTGTACGATTTCACTCTGTGCTACGGTGAGAATACCATCGTTATTTGCCTTTGATTTCATAAAGTCATAAATTATTTTTAGATTTCGTATGCGCACGCCGCGCTTCGGCGGGGGAATATTCTTATTAGATGTTTGCATCGTGAAAGTCATCTCCATAGGTCAGTAAGTAGTTGCAGAAAAGAAATCTTCCCTTTGGATGGGAAGGGGTTCCTGTTCATTCGAGACAGAAAACGTGACGCCAAGCTGCTGCATGATGGAATTGGCGCTGCCATACCGGACTTTTTGATTTGTGTCCGAAGGAATAGGATAATAAGGGTCGTTTAGCTCGATTCCCCATGTGGGGTATCTCGGAATATTGCCGATGAATGGATTATGATAGGCACGCATGATAAGCCACTTGCCGCGCTTCAGGCCGCGAATTTCATCGCCGTACATGAGAGGACGTGCAATCATCGTTACATTCTTAGAATCGTTCGGACGGGAAAATAGTGTGCCCTGCCGGCTGTTTACGGAACCGCCGGCGACTGTTTTAGTACCGAGCTTTTTTGAAAGCGATTCAGCAAAATCCGAAAGAGGCGATATGCCGCTGACAAGGATGTTTTGGCAGCAATCCTCGACAATCTTGTAAGCTGCGTTTCCATATCGTAGGAGCAGCTGGAATTCAGATTGTATGAAACAGGTCATCAGAATATTTCGGCTTCGTATGGCACCAAAAACGCCGTCTACGTTTGCTATTTTAGGGTAAATTCCGAATTCGTCAGCAAACACGTATAAACGGCGCTCTAAGCGATTTTCCTTTGTGGAGCTATTAGCATATTCCATGGCCTCATTTAGAAGCTGAGAGAGCGTTAGAGAGACCAATACGTGCTTTGTGGCATCTTCTTCGGGGAAAATAATGAAAGTGGCGACTTTTTTCTCGCAGATATCTTCAATGGTGATTTTTGAATCGTGACAGAGAATCTGTTCTATGTCAGAATCGATGAAGGCAAGGAGACGGCTCATTGCCGTAGACATGACAGACTGAAAGGACTGTCCGGCGGCATAGCTGGCGGCACCGGAGAACCAACGGATTTTGTCGTTTTCCGGAAGTGCATCCAAAAGCAAGTGAAATTTGCTTTTGAATGAGGGCGATCCGTCGCCGTCCTTGTCCTTTTCGCCGGGTATTTTGATCGGCTGCATCAGCTCGAGAAGAATTTTGAAAACGGTGACAATATGGCGTTCTTCGGGCTTGCAGTATTGAGCGACAAGGAGGCATACTGCCGTGACGGCACCTTCAGCAGCATCATAAAAATAAGCGTTTTGGCCTTCCGAAAATGTTTCTTTCGAGTGGATGACTGAGTTTGCAACGATTTTAGCGCTGCGTTCCGCATGGCTTTTGTACTCTTGACGACCGGTTTCTTTCCAAAGATCAATGTACTTATTGGTGATCTGCATGTTGTTGTTTGCGTTGCTGTATTTGGGATTTCGGAAATCAATGACATTGCATGTATAGCCGTAATACTTTTCCGCGATGTTTTTATACATGCGGACAACATCTCCTTTGCTGTCCGTGTTGACAAAGGAAATTCCGCAGGCAAGCGCATATTCTATCTGAGCCACAAGCACACCGGTTGTTTTTCCGCCGCCGGGTGAGGCAATGACTAAAGTGTGCTTATCTCCGGTATCTACAAGAGCGGTATGCTTGGACGGATTGAGGGAAACAACAAGTCCCGGTTGATTTGGAAGATTCTTACCCTGCCTCCATAGCTTCGGTGTATATGGGATTTCGAGCAATGTTTGCCTGAGTTCTCGCTTAGACGCGAAGCTGGCAGTTCCATGTTGTCCGTCTCCGACCTTGTGCTGTTTGATTTTGTTGAGGCTGAAGCCATTTGAGCACAATTCTATGATCGTCATTATCAGCAGTCCTGTTCCGACTATACAAAGAAAAATGATCAAGGCCTTTGGCATGATTCTGAAACCTCCTTCTGAACCAGTTCTTCATTCCAGTCTTTTCCCAAATAGGGAATAAGAGAGGAAACTGTATATCGGTTTTTATATTTGGACAAAAATTTTGCGACGGCGGCTTGTCCCGGGTTTTCCGGTTTATCGGCATCATTGTCGAGGCAAAAACAGATTTCCCGGATATTCCGATTTGTGCGTAGAAAGTATTGTAAAGGAATACCGGACAACCCGCCAAGGGAAAGATATGCATATCTGTGCCATGGCTCATGGCGATGCATCGATATAAAGCTCATAAGATCGATTGCAGCTTCAAAAACATAGAGCCGGGTTGCAGGAGTTACAGGGGTGTAATTGAAACCGATGCAAAAGTTCCCTCCTTCCACGAATTTTCGGAATCTTTTCTGCGAGTATGTACCACGAAGATGAGCAGCACGTGCTATTCCCTCGTGATCATAGCAAACAAAAACGATATTTCCGTTCGTATCCTGATAGATCAGCTTGTCGATAAGAAATTCGGTTATAATATCAGGGCTGATTTTTCTGGATTGATTCAGATAAGCAAACAGCCGCCTGTGATTTTCAGCCGCAGGCGGGAGAAGGAAAAAGAGTGGAGGGACAGAACTCTGTTTCGAGACAGGTTCATCAGGATTGGGGGGAAGGTCTGAATTGGGGGTGGAACTGTAAACGTGTCCGCCGGTCAGGGCCAAGACAGCATCGGGAAAAGATAAACCAAAAAAATTCTGAACGAAGCTGACGGCTGCACCATGCTTTCCTGTACTGTTTTGATACCATTTGAAGCCGGTTATGGTACAACTGTCGTGTACATCCCAAATCACTGTTTTTCCTTTACGGCGAAGGGGTTCACCTCGCTTTAACAGATATTCTGCGATGTCGGCGTGCTGCGCATCTCGAATCTGTTCAGGAGACAGAGAAATATATTTTCGGCTCATTTTGTACGTCCTTTCTAGGGAGTGTTTTGAAAGGTTTGTTCATAGTCGTGCTTTTGGCCGAGCTTTTGGCGCATACGGTTTTGCAGGCGTTGTGTTAAGCTCCGGGCCGGTCGGTGAGATTGAATTTGATTCTGTGCATTGGAGTTTACTGTCATAGCGATAGAACTTAGCAATTTGACGGCTGCATTTGCAACTGCGATTTGTTGATTTTGAATTTGTGCTTGTAGTCGGAACAGGTATTCCTGTGCATTTTCGGCACCATTTTGCATAGCTGTCCAATACCAAACAGCGGACTGTTCTGTATTCCGGGCTGTACCTTTACCATATTGGAACATAGTGCCGATCAGCAATTCTCTTTGCGCATCGGGGTGCAGCTTTTCCAGCTTTAAGTATCCCTGTAGTGCCATGCGGTAGTAAGAATGACTTTGACCGGCGGCACCGCTGCGAATGAGACAAGCTGCTGCGCGATAAGCTGCATATGGATTCTCGATGCTTGCTATGGTGCGATAGAGCTTAAAAGCCTGCATATGGTCTACAGGGACACCAAGGCCATATTCGTGCATTCGTGCTAGCCGCTGCGTAACGAAAACGTCCGGCTTTTCGAGCTGTTGCCAAGTTTCGGCCTGCCGGTACAGGCGGTGCATTTCTTCTGGTTTAGCAGAAATCTTTCCTGTGCGGATCATTTCGGCGATAGAATAGGCGGCGCTTGCACCTTGATCGGGATCGGAGAGACAAGCACGGTAGAAATGAGCGGCTCGCTCGAAGCTCTGCTCGACGCCAAGGCCATCCTGATACATCCGTGCGAGACGCATGTTGATGAAGGTGCCCGGTTGCTCCTTCTGCTGCCAAGTTTCAGCGGCCTGCCGGTACAGGCGATGCATTTCTTCTGGTTTAGCAGAAATCTTTTCTGTGCGGATCATTTCAGCCAGAGAGTAAGCCGCGCTTGCCCCATACTCTGAATCTGCAAGACAACTTCGGTAGAGCTGGGAGGCACGTCCATAATCCTGAATAACACCAAGCCCTCGTTCATAGAGAGAGGCTAGGCGTAAGGCTGTATATGCGTCCGGGGATTCGAGAGCGTTCCATGCATCTGCGGCCAACTGGAACAGGGCTTGTGTTTCCTCCGGGGTTCCCGGACATTTCCCGCTGTGTTGAAGGGAGGCCAGAGCGTAGGCTGCATTTGCTCCGACAATTTCATTGTTGAGACATGTCCGGTAGTAGGTTGCAGCAGATGCCATGTCGATGCTGACGCCGATACCGCGCTCGTACATTCGCCCGAGTGCATAACGGCAGAATACGCTATCTTTCTCTCCACGGTGATACCAAGCGGCAGCCTGTTCATAATCCGGCTCGCCCGTAATATCTCCCCGGTAATAGAGCTTGCCGATATAGTAGGGGGACAAACGATTTTCCCCGGAACGATAGGCGAGCTTCAAATAGGCCAACGCCTTATGAGGATCTGTAGGAACCTGTAGCCGCGAGAGATCTTTGAGCTCGATCCCTTTTATGCTTTCGATTTCTATCCCGGATAAGTAAATGCGCCCGAGCAAATACTCGTATCTTGCAAATTGAAAAGCTCTGCGCTGGCCTGACTGGAGAGAAGAATAGGTATGTTCAGTTTCTTCAATATAAGGCCACTGCTGAATAGCATCTTCAAAAGAAACGCCTTGATCGATCAAATCAATCAAGGCGTTATTATTGCTTTCAAGAAGGGCTGTCTGCATGCCAAGCTTGGCCTGAAGAAGATACTCATTGCCGAGCGGTATATCCTGAAAATCGGGAGCACCGTGCAGATATATTTGAGCCAGTTTGTAGGCAGCCTCTGCATGATTGCCTTGATCCGCCGCAATACCATACCATGTGACGGCTGAAGCAATATCGCCTAAGTCGTACTGACAGTATCTTGCGTAGCGGAATTGTGAATCCGTATGGCCGTTTCTGGCTTGATCGTGAAGGCTTTGAATCTGTTCCGGGCGCATTGCTGCTTTTGGTTTTTCGGGGATATCCTGAATCTGGCGGTCAGAAGTGAGGGCTTCAAAAGCGGTACTATCGCTTGGGTTTTCAAAGGAAATGTCCGGAAGAGGATGGATGGGTATGAGCACTTCTGAACTGTAAGATTTCATGGAGCCTTCGATCGGTTTATTGGAATCCTGAGATACGAATTCGGCTTCCGGAAAGAATTCTGTGGTTTGCTGGGGCAATTTCATTTCCAGCGCGGAACGGATCACTGCATTTTTCGCAAAATAAAGGCCACTTTGCCTTGTAGCGGTAGAAAGCAGCGTTTTATCGGGTTTGGAGCTGTTGTTATAGAATTGGTACAACTGGTTTTGAAGTTCGCCATATTGCGAGAGAAGGGCCTCCATTTTTGGGAACCTTTCAATTTCTGAAAGAATGGCATCAACTTGCTGCTTGATCTCAGGAGGCAGGTATTTGTAGACTTTCCGACCGCCGGGAAGCTGCTCTATCGATGACCGGAGCGCAAGAAGCTGACTTGGCAGAGATGATGCGGCGACTTCCGATGCGGAGATTTGCTGTGCGGCTTTAGACAGTATTTCCATCTCATCTTTGATTTGCTGCTCCAATGTAGCTTTAGGCTCGTAAATGTGTAGAAGATCCTCTGAAAATATTTGAGAGACAAAGGACTGCTTTATTTTTTCGAGGCTGTGTTTTGTCACGAAATTTTTGGAAGTAGGATTTTCTGAATAGAACATGAAATGCATATGCGGATGGTGCTTTGTGTTGTGTACAGCAGCGACCCAATGCAAGTCGTTTATCGGAATGCCAGAATGTACCGAAATATCTTCCTGCGAATCCATTACAACTTCACGCCATGCAGACTGTGTGTTGAAGCCGAGACGATCAGCATCCTCACGACGGAGAGAAAATACAAAGCTGTAAATATTTCCCGTGTGCTTTGAAAAATCTTCTTTAGCCTGTTCAAGATCGGTATGCTCCTGAACAGAAAACAAACCGTGAAGCTGCCCATCCTTTTCTACACCGGGGCGTTCCGCGATGTAGTTGAGCATGATTTTTATCGTATCTGGATCAGCGGCAGATTCCATTGCAACCTCCAATGCATGGGATAATACTTCGCTGGCATTTTCTATGGTGGGGGAGGAGGCATAATCCTTAAATTCCGGGGTAGTCGCAATTTCTGGAACACGCTGCACAAATTCAGAAATACGTTCCCGCTGTGCACGTGTAGCAGGTCTTGTGTCGCCAGCATTTGCGCCATTAGGCCGCAGGCCAAAGGTATAGTCTGTTGCACGGTTTATGAAGCGTGTTGCATTTGCAGCGGTTTGGCATTTCAAATAAGCCTGATATTCCCGTGATTTAACAACATCGGGCGAAGCAGCTTTGAATTGTTCAATAGCAGCTTTTTGCTTTGGTGTAGCAGGAATCATTTCATACTCCGGTGTTGGATTCCATATGACAGTCTCTCTCGTTGCAATGTATTGAACGAGTGCTGCGGCGCTTTCAGGGGAAAAAGAATATTTGCCCAATCGTTCGCCGGTTCTCGCGATATGGAAGTATCGGGCGTTTAATACCATACGCGCACCCATAATCTTTTTGCCTCCTTCATGCGTTAAAAAGTTCTTCGTTGATCGTATCTATCATTTCAATGCGGCCATTCGTTTTCTTTACTGCCGCGACAGCGCGATTGCGAAGTTTCTCATAGTCCGCATTAGAAATATGGATGTCTTCAGCGAGCAATCGTGTTAGCATGTTCAACTCGATTGCTGTTTTAAAAATCAATGTGGCGGTGCGGCTCTGAGATTGCTGTACAGATGCGTCTACTTTTTTTCCGAATGTACTGCAAAGATAATCCAGATCAAATTGCCCGGAGAGATAACCGTGATAAAAAAGAAGGGCTTTGTCGATGACTAAACTTTTGTCTCTGTCTGGATTGAGCTGCTGTAGTGCTATGATCGAATTCAGGGCGGATAATCCATCTTCGCTTAGGTAGACACCGAAGCGCTTTGTTTTTGCCGTTGCCATTTTGCACAACTCCTTTCTGGTGGATTTTTGTAGTGACAAACTTAGTGACAAGAAAAATGGCTTAGTTATGCGCTGCTTCTGGCTTTCTTTCAAAAATTCCGCAAGTTAAGTGACAAAGCCTATTTTTTAGTGACATGGTTTTTTGTCCGAAAACCCGCATACTATGCGGGTTTGTGAACGGGTTGTCACGACTTTAGTGACAACCCTTTATCCTGCATTCAGAAAAAGCAGACAATACGAAGAAATTGCGATTCAGAATTTAGCCAAAATACCGCATGGGAATGCGGTGTTTGTGCAAAATTACCATGAATACGGGGAGGAGTTATCGGTGAACCCTTGGTTGACATCTGTTTTAGAAGAAAAGTTGGCTGATATATCCTGTTTTTCTTTAAAGGATTGGGACGTGCTTTCGACGGCATCCGAGTCGGATAATGGCACATTTTCTTCTGAATCCGGAATTCTTTTTTCGGATTTATGCTTTTTAGAATCTGGCGGAAGACCCGCTGAACCGGCTATGGCTATATACTCCTGAACTTGTTTGGGAACAATGCGTTGGTACTTTTTTTCGAGAAATTTTGCAAGTTCCGCCTTGAAATCAATGTTTTTTTGCTCGGCATACATCTGAAGGGCATCTAGCTTTTGTGCATCGAACACACCCGAAATTGAAATTTTCTTTACCAAGATTAACACCTCATTCTTCAAAAATTTTCGCAGCGGAGCGGCGAGGCCGCTCCGCCTGTAATAGTAAGAAAAGAAAAAAGAGCCTTTCTACTGGGCAAGTTTTTGAATCTAAAATATGCTTTTTTCTCCATAAAACGGTGCGTACTTTTATGAAAAATAAAGTATATCTACTCAAAAAACTGCAAGGGATCGAGCCGGTTTTCCTGATAGCGGATTTCAAAATGCAAGTGATTGCCGGTGGAATCGCCCGTGGTTCCCACGTATCCGATCAAGTCTCCGGCGGAAACATGCTGTCCGACGACCGCCGCGCGCTGCGTTTGATGCGCATAAAGTGTCGCCCAGCCGTTTCCATGATCGATTTTTACAAAGTTTCCGTATGAGTCATGCCACGTGGATAGGGTCACTGTACCGTCCGCCGCAGCGTAGATCGGCGTCATCGCAGGGGCGCCAATATCGATTGCACCATGCGCGTTTTCATACATGTGCGTATACGGATTCCAGCGGGCACCGGCGGTATCTGTGATCCAATCCTTGCCGTATGGAGCGGGTAAAGGCCATTGAAAGTCGCCTTTTCCGGCAACGACGCCGGTTGTAATTTCTTTGATTCTTCCGTTTTCCAGCACCACTTTTTGGGTTCCGTATGGGTGCGTTCCATCGGTCAAATAGGTGATTCCGGGCAGCTGCATCCAGCGTGTCCAGCCTCCTTCGGAGAGCTTTGTCTTGACTACGCCGTCGTGATTTCCCTTCGCTTCGATCACTTCGCCGTTGCCAATATACACGCCGATGTGGCCTTCCATGCAGACGGCAAGGCCCGGAATTTCCGGAATGGAAGCAATATCACCGGAAATTTCTGCGCTTTCCAACATGCCGTTTGCGCCAATATCCTGAAAACCATTTGACCTATAACGGATCACACCGGTGTCTTCATCGATCCATTCGTAGGCTTTTATGAGCCCGATGCAGTCGAAAGAAGGCTTTCCGCTGTACGTTTCAAAGATAAAATTCACTTCGGAATCTGTCAAATTCGCAGACGGATCGGTGCGGAACATCGCCTGTTGCTGACGCAGGAAGGACATGGTAACGTCTTGGCCGTAGGCTCCGTAGACGTATCCGGAACCAGTTTCCAGCGCGTTCATGCAAAAATTGATAAGGCCAATGTTGGTTTTTCCGTCTTCACTGTCGAGATTCCGAAGAAGGATTGCGCGATCCTCATATCCGGACGGCATTTGCGTCGATAAGCGCTCGATCTGTGTGCGCATATACGCGTTTACGGAGAGCCCGAAAGTCGCCTCGATTTTATCGAAAATCGCATCGGAATCCGACAGAGGGGAGAGCTTGTCGTCCGTCACAAAGCAGTCGAGAAGCCGTTCGATCTGGCCTTTCTGCTTGTCGTTTTCCGCAAAGAGCTTGGCGTATATCGCATACAAGAGCTTGTCGTTTATGCGCTGGCCGGAGTCGAAAATTGCGTTAAATTCATTGATCTGTGCGGAGAAAAGCTCCGATACATCGAAGCCAAGATCGGTATAAGTCATTGCGCCGCAGCTGCCAAGCAGCGCTGTAGAGAGCAGAAAAGCAGCGATGCAGACGGCGATAACCTTCTCCCACAGCCTGTGATCGGTGAGTGTAACCGCAAGTTTTGCCGCCAGTATTGGACTGGCCATAGATCAAGCCCCCTTAATAAAAATCGTGTTTTTTCAGTTCTTTTTTGACGATTTCATCGATCTTCTTTTCCGCCCATCGCATCAACTTTTTGGTTGTATAGATCGTGAACGGTAAAGAGACAGCGACGGAAGTAACGATGACGGCCAGTATTCGGCCTACAAATTCTGATTCTGGCATTGAGAATCACCCTTTGTTTTCATCGCGTTCTGCAAGCGCACAGGTATGCTTCAATGGCTTCCGGACAGCTCAAAAAACCGCCGGACGCCGTGCCGGAGAAACCGCCGAATACGGTTACACAGCTCTGGCACTCCAAAAACCAGCGTCCGGTGCGCTGCACAGCCTCCATCGGTTCACCGCACACCCGGCACCGCAGTCCGCGTTCAATTTGCCGGTACGCTCCCGGCTGATCGAATAAAATGACTTTCATTTTTCCTTTTTTCCTCTCTTTCATCGGTCTTTTGCCATCAAAAAAAGCGGAAGTGCTTCCGCTTTTACTTGCCGCCGGCCGTCCCGAACAGCTCTGCTTTGTAAGCAGGCGCACGCACGTGCAGGTGGTAGCGTTCGTTTCCGCACTTATAGAGGCAATGCCCACGATTTGGTATGCGAATAAGATCGTATTCCCAAGGCTGTACATTGA
>OBVW01001006.1_pt1 | contig 10168 bp, 6 predicted proteins | sample 1495141 | NCBI WGS metagenome assembly OBVW01 (sample SAMEA2580013, study PRJEB22360) | human gut metagenome | biome: human gut; feature: human-associated habitat; material: faeces | place: Denmark | collected 2008/2010
TCGTAGGTGTGGGGTGGCGGCTCCCGAGGGCGCCCCCCCACCGGTATTTTTACTATCTCACCGGAGACCGCCGGATGGAGGATATCTTTGAGGAGCTTAAGGACAATGAGTTTACTTTTTTGAGAAAGGATCCTTTAGGGGAATTTTATGATAAGGAGAACATGGTATTCCCCACCCACGCGAGAAGCGGCCCCGACTGGTCCAGTCTCTGCGCCAACTGGATGACCCAGTGGGAACGCACCCTGGATGAACGGTATTTAAAGAAGATCCAAACAGGCAGCCAGGATATCGCAGATACGCCCCTGCGCCTGGTCAGCGGCCCGGACTTTGAATTTGACCCGGCCAGCGCTCATCTGCGCTATATCGGCGAGCGCGCCACCGGAGGAACCCATCTGCAGATCTGCATGGGAGCGCCCTCGGTGTGGATGGAGATGGCCGATATGATGGAGGACGAGAGATGGAAGGATATGATTGCGGAGTATGGCGAGTTTTACTATCTTCCCAGAGAGGAGCAGCTAAAGCGCAGCGAAGGTTCTATTGGGGAACGTCAGTTTACCCTTCCGTTTATGGCGGCCGCTATGGGGGCTTACGGGGCTGTAAGGCGTAAGAATCCCTGGCTGGCAGATACAGCCTGGAGGATTCTGCTTCACGCTATGGTGACGGATCTGGATACAGAGGGATTTGTGATCCATGAGGAGAATAATGTGGGAAACCGGCCGGTTTTAAAGGAAATACCATGGATCTCCACCAATTTTACCGCACAGTGGTGTCTGAATGTGATCATGGTTCTGGATTTTATACGGGAACGTCTGCCAAGGACAATGGAGGAGGTAAAGGCGCTGGTGGCAGGAGAACCACCGGAAAACTGGCATAAGGCGTAAACGGCCTTACGGCCCCAGTTGACGTTGAAGGCAGAGAAAGGAAGGATGGAAATGATCCGATGTGAGAAAATTGACAGAAACGGGATCACCATTACCTGGGATGAGACGCCCGGTGAGACAGAAAGCCGCCTTTACTGGGCGGACCGCAGGCATCCGGGAACCCGTTTTCTACAGGTGAAGGCGGCGGGGCCTGGGGAGGAAAGACGGTTTCATCTCAATAAGCGGACGGATATCCCCCATTATTTTCAGGTACGTTCGGTGAGAAACGGAAAGGAACAGGAGGCTCAGGAGACGTTTGAGACGCCGGTAACTCATGTGCGCCGCCCTCAGTTAGAGAGGCTTGGCCGGGGACTTGTGGCCGTACCGGCGCAGGACGGCGTGTTTTTAAGCTGGAGACTCCTTTTGGATGAGGTGACAGGGTATGAGAATGAAAGGCGCAGCCTGTGCAGTCCGGCCTTTACAGTGTGGAGAAACGGCGAAAAAATCGGAGAAACAGGGGAAAGCCTCTGTTATCTGGATTCGGAAGGCAAGGCGAAAGATCGGTATCAGGTAAGCAGAAGCGGGGATTTGGAGCTTTGCCCCCCTGTGTCCGTCTGGGAAAAGCCCTGGTTTGAGCTTCCTCTTAGAAAACCCGCCGGAGGCGTCACCCCGGCGGGAGAAGCGTATACCTATTCCGCCAACGATATGTCTGTGGCCGATGTGGACGGAGACGGGGAGTACGAGTATTTTGTAAAATGGGATCCGTCCAATTCCCATGACGTTTCTGTTAAAGGCTATACAGGCCCTGTATATATTGACTGCTATAAACAGTCCGGCCTTCTGCTCTGGCGTCTAGATCTGGGCTGCAACATCCGGGCCGGAGCCCACTACACCCAGTTTATATGCTATGATCTGGACGGAGACGGGAAGGCAGAGATGAGCGTTAAGACGGCGCCGGGAAGCCGTATGATCTTTTACGGGCCGGACGGCAGCGAGATACGCTCCCGGTTTATCACCATGCCAAAGGAGGATATAAGGAAGGGCTATGGCCATAATGACTGCTATGTCTGTTCTGCTGACGGCTACCGGGAGCATCTGATCCGCGTATTTCAGAGCTGGCAGGATCAGCAGGAGGTAAAAGATGGCCTGTGGCCTGGGTCTCTGGAGGAGTGTTTTGGCATAGAACCCCGTTTTTCCTATCCTTTAAGCAGAAAAGATGGAGCGTGGCTGGCCGACTATTTTCTGGATGTGTATGCGAAAAAACGCCATGCAAAAAATGACCTTCGCCGCTTTGAAGGATTTATATATGAAGGGCCGGAGTATCTCAGTGTGTTTGCAGGGGACGGACAGGAGATCACCACTATTCCCTTCCCCTTCCCAAGGGAGGATGACGGCCTTCGGTGGGGCGACTACGCCATGCCGCGGATTGAGCCATGCAACCGCTCAGACCGTTTTTTATCAGCGGCGGCTTATTTAGACGGCATCCATCCCAGCCTTATCATCTGCAGGGGGTATTACACCAGAAGCTGTATCGCGGCTTATGACCTGAAAAAAGGGAAGCTTGAGGAGCGGTTTCGGGTGGACAGCGGCCATGTTCCCATGGAAAATCCGTTCTGCAGTCATCCACACGCAAAAAAAGGTTCCAGCACCGTATACGGCTCGCTGGCGGGCCAGGGAAACCATTCTCTTTCCGCGGCAGATGTGGATGGGGACGGATACATGGAGCTGATCTTCGGAGCGGCGGTCATCGACCATGACGGCAGTCTGCTTTACAGCTCCTTTGACCGTCTGCCTGATGGTTCTCTGGCAAAACTGGGACACGGAGACGCCATCCAGGCGGCCCAGATTGATCCCGATCGGCCGGGAATGGAGATTTTTCATGTATTTGAGGGGGCCAGGGAGGCTCCTTACGGCTATGCTCTCTGCCAGGCAGAGGACGGCGCTGTGATTTTCGGGGAATATGCCAGGGAGGATCTGGGGCGCTGTATGACCGGGGCAGTGATTCCTGGACAGAGAGGACTCAGCTGCTGGGTCAACGGAGTTGGAACCTTTGACTGTCATGGAAACAAGGTGCAGGGGGATACCCTGGGAAGCAATATGATTGTCCGGTTTGGAGCAGACTATTCCACCCAGGTTACAGACGGCCCGGACTATCTGGGGCAGGAGGCAAGAGGCGTGGTCAACGACTGGGCCCATGGAGTGATGCTGGATCCGGGGGATACCCTGACCAACAACGGCACCAAGGGGAATCCCTGCCTTGTGGCGGATTTGTTCGGAGACTACAGAGAAGAACTGCTTCTTCGGACCGCGGACAGCAGCGCTATCCGCATCTATACGTCCCTGGAGCCCTCGGATCATAAATTGATAAGCCTGATGCAGGATATCCAGTACCGCTGCGGCGTGGCATGGCAGAATAATTGCTATAATCAGCCGGTATACCCATCCTTTTACTATGCCCCGGATCTGGACGCAGAAGATATTCTCCCCTATATGAAACGCAGGCCGGTGCTCTACCTGGCGGGAGATTCTGTTTCCCAGAGCTATCAGGAGGATAAGCGGCCTCAGGCAGGCTGGGGAGAGTACCTGTTAAAATATCTGTGTCCTGAGGCTGTAATCCAATGCTTTCACAGGGGGGACAGTCCCTTTTTACAGGAGCGGCGGTATCAGTGTCGGAATCTGGAGGTGGATAACTGCTCTATGGGCGGCCGGTCCTCAAAGACCTTTCGGGAGGAAGGACGTCTGGAGGATATCAGGGCTCATCTGAGGCCCGGAGACTACCTGCTGATCCAGTTTGGCCATAACGATGCCTGCGCATCCAGAGAAGAACGGTTCGTGCCGGAGGAAAAGTTTGGCGATTCTCTGGGGCATTACATAAGAGCCGCCAGAGAGGCAGAAGCGGTTCCTGTACTTCTGACGCCTGTGAGCACCTGCATCGGGAAACATGATTTTTCTGAAGAGGCAGAGGAGGTAAGAGGGCGTCTGGCGTCCTATGCGGCAGCCATGAAACGGTTTGCAGATGAAAATGACATTTTTCTCATAGATCTGTTCAGAAAAACAGAAGAAACCCAGAGGCGGCTGGGGGAAGAGGAAAGCTGCAGACTTTATATCACAGACGGCATCCATCTCACCCAAAGAGGGGCCCGGCTGTACGCCGCCATGGCGGCAGAGGCCCTAAGAGCGCGCCTGATGGAAGAACAGGGCCACAGGAACATCATACATAATTTGAATAGGAGGATATAGAAAATTATGGATCTTTACGGCAATCAACCGAAACTGGGGGTCATCTACACCTGCTTTCCAGGAGGCAGACACAAGGCTCTGACCATGAGCTATGACGACGGACGAGAGGAGGACCGTCGTCTGGTCAGGCTGTTTAACCGGTACGGCATCAAGGGAACCTTCAATATCAATGCCGGCTTAAAGCAGGAGGGCAGACGGATCCCGTTAGAGGAGATGAGAGAGCTTTACAAAGGCCATGAGGTGGCCTGCCATACCTTCCAGCATCCCACCATCGCCCGCTGCCCCATCGATCAGACAGCCTGGCAGATCCTGTGGGACCGGAGGCTTTTGGAAGAGCATCTGGGATATCCCGTCCGGGGACTGGCCTATCCCAACGGCTCCTATGATGAGGAGATCTGCAGGCTCCTTCCTTCCCTGGGGATCCGGTATGGAAGAACCGTGGGAAGCACAGACAAATTTGAAATTCCATCCGATTTTACCCGATGGACGGCTACCTGTCACCATAACCACAGGCTTTTAGAACTGGGCGAGGAGTTTGCGGCTCTCTATAAGCGCCAGTATCTGTACCTTATGTATGTCTGGGGGCACAGCTACGAGTTTACGGATCGGAACAACTGGGAGCTGATGGAAACCTTCTGTGAGCGAATGGGCGGCAGAGAGGATATCTGGTATGCCACCAATATTCAGATTGCAGATTACTTGGAGGCGGCCAGACGGGTGTTTTTTGATGTAGACGGCACCATGGCCGTAAATCCCAACGCCTGCAGTATATGGTTTGATATAGACGGCAGGATCACAGAGGTAAAGGGAGGCGAGACGCTTCGATGGTAAAAGGGCCAATCTATACCAATCCATTAAAATGCCCGGAGGATCTCAGGGGATTTCGCTTAGAGGGACAGGCAGAAATGACATTCTCAGAGGAGGGAATGGTTCTTGAAAACAGGCTGTCGCCAAAAGAAGGCCAGAAGGCCAATTTTGTTCTCTGGTGTGACCGGGTATTTCCTGCGGATATCAGGATCTGCTGGGAGTTTCGCCCCCTGCGGGAGCCGGGGCTTGCCATGCTCTTTTTTGCTGCCGGGGGGCAAAACGGAGAGGATGTGTTTGATCCTGCCCTTAAACCGCGGACAGGCATTTACGATCAGTACCACCACGGCGATATCAATGCCTTCCACCTGTCCTATTTCAGGAGAAAGGAGCCTGATGAGCGAGCCTTTCATACCTGCAACCTGCGAAAAAGCTACGGCTTTCATCTGACAGCTCAGGGGGCCGATCCCATTCCCGCAGCTGCAGATGCGGACCGGATGTACCGCCTTTGTGTGGAAAAAAAGGGCGGGAGAATTCGTTTTCTGACGGAGGAGCTGGAACTCCTTCGCTTTGATGACGACGGGCAGACCTTTGGTCCTCTCCTTGGCGTGGGCCGCATCGGCTTTCGTCAGCTGGCCCCCATGGCGGGAGCCTATAGGAATTTGGAGGTGTATACGTTATAGGGCCGCTGCCCAGGTACGGGATCAACCGAATGTGCCTTCTTGACTTTCATACCCCTCAATGTTAGAATAAGTACCATGAATAATAAATGGATAACACTTTTGATTACAGGAATTATGATGATTGCGGCCTGTTTGACGGGATGCGGAAAGAAAGCGGAGCCTGTCAGCAGGTCGTCTTTTTTGCTTAACACATTTGTAACGGTGACTTTGTACGATTCAGAGGACCAGGAGATTTTAGACGGGGCCATGAAGCTTTGCTCGGAATATGAGCAGAAACTCAGCACTACCATAGAGACCAGTGAGATTTATGTCATGAATCACAGGCAGCCGGGAGAGAGAACCTTTACTGTATCGGAGGAGACAGCAGAGGTCATTGAAAAGGGCCTGGAATACAGCCGGCTTTCAGACGGCGCCTTTGATATTACAATAGAGCCCTTAAGCAGTCTGTGGAATTTTACCGGCGCAGATCCCCATGTGCCTTCTGAGGATGCGATCAGGGAGGAACTTTCCAAGGTAGGCTATGAAAATGTATCCGTTTCCGGCAATCAGATTACCTTTGCCAATGATGTCACCACCATTGATCTGGGCGCGATTGCCAAGGGCTATATCGCAGACCGCATGAAGGAGTATTTAAAAAGCCAGGGCGTAGAAAGCGCCATTATCAATCTGGGAGGGAATGTACTCTGTGTGGGAGAGCGTCCGGGAGGAAAGCCTTTTAAAATCGGCCTTCAAAAGCCTTTCGCAGACCGCACAGAGACAGTGGCTTCTCTGGATATCCGGGATCTTTCGGTGGTATCCTCCGGGGTTTATGAGCGGCATTTCGAGGAAAACGGCGTCAATTACCATCACATTCTGGATCCGTTCACAGGATATCCTTATGAAAACGGCCTGACACAGGTGACGATCCTTTCAGAGCAGTCTGTGGATGGGGATGGTCTAAGCACCACCTGTTTTGCGCTGGGACTGGAAGGCGGGATGAAGCTGGCGGATTCCCTGGACGGGGTTTATGCTGTTTTCATTACGGAGGACGGAGAAATTCATTATTCCCAAAATGCTGCGGATTTTGTAAGCAAACAGTGAAGGCGAGGAAAGAACCGTGTTTAGGACAATATGGAAAAAATGTGTGAATTATGAAACCGTCAGCTATCTGATCTGCGGTATCCTGACCACAGCGGTAGACTTTGTCTCCTATGCCGTATTTCGGCGTCTGGAGATGGGGGTGGGAGTTTCCCAGGCCCTTTCCTGGGCAGCAGCCGTGCTTTTTGCCTATGTGGTGAATAAACTGGTGGTATTTTGCAATTATAATTTCAGGCCGGCCTATCTTGCAAAGGAGATTGGTTCATTTGTGGCGGCCAGAGGTATTTCCGGCGCAGCCGTTTGGTTTCTTATGATCGTCATGGTGGCATGGGGAGGAGACCGAGGGTTCATATATGAGATGTTTTGCAAGCTGTTGTCCTCCGTTATTAACATGGCGGCAAATTATGTGTTCAGCAAGCTGTGGATCTTTAAAAAGAAACCAGAGGAAGGGTGAACTTGTGAGAATTGATGAGATAGCGCAGGTAGAACGGGAGCTTGACGCAGTATTGGAGCTTGTTCAGGAACCGGATCAGAGACAGGAAGCCGGGGATGCCAAAGAGGAGCCTATGAGGGAAAGAGACTGGATCAGCACGACAGAAGAGATAAATGAAGCAGACAGAACTGAACAGGGAATGGAAGACGAGGCATGGGATGAGGATGAGGTGTTTACAGAGACGGCCGTTTCGTCTGAGGGCGGGCAAAAAAAACGTCGGGATTTTGCCGTCCTGCGCCCCGGCGACAGCCTGACAGCCGCTTTTTTCATCCCTGTACTTGTTCTGGTGGTGATATTTGCGCAGAGAGGGATCTTTCCCTTTGGTGAAGAATGTTTTCTCAGAACGGATATGTACCATCAATATGCCCCCTTCTTTTCGGAGTTTCAGCACAAGCTGACAAGCCAAGGGAGCCTGCTCTACAGCTGGGATATCGGTATGGGCGTCAATTTCTCAGCTCTGTATGCCTACTATCTGGCAAGCCCCGTCAACTGGCTGGTGATTCTTAGCCCCAAGCAGTTTCTCATTGAATTTATGACCATTCTCATTGTCATAAAGACAGGTTTATCAGGCCTATCCTTTACCTGGTATATCCAGAAGCATACAGGGACAAAGACCTTTGGCTCCTGTTTCTTTGGTATTTTTTATGCCTTAAGCGGCTATATGGCGGCCTACAGCTGGAATATTATGTGGCTGGACTGTATTCTTTTATTTCCGGTGATCCTTCTTGGGCTGGAACGGCTGGTAAAGGAGAAAAAGGGACTGATCTACTGCATTGCACTGGGGGTTTCCATCCTTTCCAACTACTATATTTCCATAATGATCTGTATTTTTATGGTGATTTACGTGCTGGCTCTCGTAATCCTGGATCCTCCAAAGAGCGGGAGAGAGCTGGCAGAAACGGCAGGACGGTTTACTCTTTATTCCCTTCTGGCAGGAGGGCTTGCGGCTGTAGTGCTTAAGGCCACGGCTTCCGGTGACTTTGACTTTCCAAAGACCATAAGCTCCTATTTTTCCATTTTCGATATGCTTGCCCGCCATATCGGGAACGTCCAGACAGAGATCGGGCTGGATCACTGGCCTAATATTTACTGCGGTGTGGCCGTTCTTATGTTCCTTCTTCTCTATCTGGGGAGCCGGAAGATTCGGATGAGGGAAAAAGTGGTATATTTTGGTATGCTGCTCTTTTTCTACGCCAGTTTTTCCGTCAATGTGTTAAATTTTATCTGGCATGGCTTTCATTATCCAAACAGCCTTCCCTGCCGTCAGTCCTTTATCTATATTGCCCTGGTACTTCTTATGAGCTACAAGGTCAGCCTGGAGTTAAAGAATACCCCATGGAAGCATATTCTCTTTGCATTCTGGGGGGCAGCCGCCTTTGTGATTCTGGCGGAGAAACTGGTGGATAATACAGAGCAGTTCCATTTTTCCGTATTCTATGCAGCACTGCTGCTTTTGGCTTTGTATACAGGCTGTATTTACCTGTACCAGAAGGGCAAATGGAATCGGGATGTGCTGCTTTTGGCGGTGCTGACCCTGGTATCCACAGAGGCGGCCGTCAACATGGCGGTGACCAGTATTCCCACCACCAGCCGCACGGCCTATGTAAAGGATAATGAGGACACAAAAGCCCTGGCGGACAGCATCCGTTCGTCTGTTTTTTACCGGATAGAAAAGGGAGACAGCCGTACAAAAAATGACGGGGCCTGGATGAATTTCCCGTCCGCTTCCCTCTTTTCCTCTGTAGCCAGCGCTGCCATGTCGGATTTTTTTAAGATCGTGGGCTGCGAAAGCTCTACCAATGCTTACAGCGTAAAGGGAAGCACCCCCTTTGTTGACGCTCTTTTTGCCACACGGTACGGTATTTATCCCGACCAGCAGCCGGCAGACGGGATGAAGGAACAGATCGGCCGTCACGGCTCTATGTGGCTGTATGAAAATAAATACACGCTGCCTGTGGGCTTTATCCTGCCGAACGATGTGGAGGATAACTGGATCCTTGATTCCGGCAATCCGGCAGAGGTTCAAAATGATCTGTCATCGGTGCTGGGAGTGAGGGATATGCTCATTCCCGTAGAGGGAGTGTCAGATGGAAAGAAACTCACCTTTACTGCGGACGATTCTGGAGACTACTACGTCTATGTTACGAATAAAAAGGTGGAAAAGGTCTCCGCTATGATAGGAGAACACAGCCTTACCTTCGACAATGTGGACCGCGGGTATTTTCTGGAACTGGGCTATGTATTACAGGATCAGGAGGTGATTCTTCAGGCGGAGGATGAGGGAAAGCCTGCCATGCAGGCGGAAATCTGGCGCTTTGATCCAGAGGGCTTAAACCAGGTCTATGACCGCTTAAACCAGTCCCCCTTAGAGCTTACCAGCTGGACCGATACCGGTCTGGCAGGAAGCATTGATTCCCCCGAAGGCGGGACTATGTTTACAAGCATCCCCTTTGATAAGGGATGGAAGGTATGGGTAGACGGCAGACAGGTTCAGACCCGGCCTGTATTTGAGGCATTTTTAGCCGTGGATCTGGCGCCGGGCGAACACAAGATCCGGCTGTCCTTTGAGCCTCAGGGCCTGAAACAGGGCGCAGCCATCACTGGTATCAGCCTGGCGGCAGTGCGTCTGCCGTATCCGGGACAAAAAGAGAAAACGGCATTTCTAAAACAAAAACCACACACGAAAAGGAGACTACCATTATGAAGCTTTGGGGCGGACGTTTTACCAAGGAGACAGATCAGCTTGTACACAATTTTAACGAATCTCTTTCTTTTGACCAGAAATTTTACCGCCAGGATATCAGAGGCAGCATTGCCCATGTAAAGATGCTGGCAAAGCAGGGCATCCTCTCTGAGGAGGACCGGGACTGTGTGATAAAGGGGCTTGAAGGCATCCTTGAGGATCTGGACAGCAAAAAACTGACGGTTTCTGCTGATTCCGGTTATGAGGATATCCATTCATTTGTAGAAGGTACTCTCACGGAGAGGATCGGAGAGGCGGGAAAGCGCCT
>OBVW01001009.1_pt1 | contig 10126 bp, 16 predicted proteins | sample 1495141 | NCBI WGS metagenome assembly OBVW01 (sample SAMEA2580013, study PRJEB22360) | human gut metagenome | biome: human gut; feature: human-associated habitat; material: faeces | place: Denmark | collected 2008/2010
ACGCTCAATTTTCTTCAATTCCTCAATGCCGATGATTCTGCAGTCCGGGAGCATTATATGCACATCTCCCAGGTTGACTGCAGTACCCTCAATTCTCATTTTTGGATAGCTCACCAACACCGAGCATTCCTGCGCTATTCTATGTGCGTTATCTGAGATAATCTTCCGGACTCTCTTCTGATCTGCCACTGAGGTTCGCTTACCGTTGACCGGTATCTTCCGGAACTCAGTCTGCATCTCAGTCTCTCCTTTGTATATCCGCTCATACACGTATAAGAAACCTCTTGCCATGTCATTTATCCTTTCTCTTCGTCCGCTACAATCTTTGCCTTTTCTCCGGTATCTTTGATTTCAAGCATCACGCCAGGCTTCAAATATGCGATTGCTACCGGATGCCCGAAGAAATCCTTTGCGGCTCTTCTCAGCTTTTTCTCATACTTTGCCATCTTCTTTGCAGCGTGCGCTCTTACCCATTCTCTCGCAAATTTCATCTGCTCCATATCACTCTCCGGTGTATTCATTCTGCCTCCTTACTTTCTGTTCGGTTTCTTAATTCTTTCAATCTCCTGCAGGGAAGGTTTGCCTACGCACTTCTCCATCCCAGCCGCCAGTTCCTTTGCTCCTGGGTTGTTCTTCTCGACTTCATCTGCCAGGTGGCGCAGGACTAAAACTATCAGTCCCGCGTCGTTCTTGGCGTATGGAGATATGCTGTCGATAACCCTCTCTGAGTAATACTGCAGGCCGTGGCTCACCAGGTTCATTGCCTGCTTGGTCTTGCCCTTTGCAATCAATTCATTGCCTCTGTCCACATAACTGCTCACTCTCGGTTTCATCAGTCCCATATCTACTCCTCCGGATCTTCGTAATCGTAACCTTCTGTGTCTGCATCGCCCAGGATGTCGTCTGTAATATCCTCCGGCTCTTCCTCGTTAGGTTCCTCGGCCGGTGTATCTCCCGGCTCTCCGTTGTTCTCTTCTGACGGCGTTTCTTCTGCAGGTTGGGTATCTGTTTTCTCGGTCTCCGCAGGCTTCTCTTCATCTGCCGGTCCAGGTAACGCCGGTCTTACATCTGCATCGATGTATGTACCGTCGATAATATCCTCGTTTCCTTCACCTTCCTGCTTCTGACCTTGCATGAAGTCTGAATCAAAAATCGTTCTCTGCTGGGTGTTCGCAATCGGCTGTAATACATAACAACCAGTCTCTTCATCCATAACCATCTCCATCTCGTTATTGAGATTTCCACCTTTCTCGTCGGTAATCTTTACTGCAGATGTGACTTTGTGCTTGAACTGCGGCTTGCTAATCTCCCTGGACTCTCCCTTGATATTCGGGTCATAGTTCGGGATAAACTCCTTTACCATGGTAACGTCAATCTTAATTGTCATACTTCCTTCGTTGGACTGCTTCTCAATCATGTTTCCAAGAAGTCTCTGCAGAACAAAATTCATATCGTGCTTCATATTCTCGAAGGTATTGCTGTCGAAATCCAATTTCTTGTCAAAATCATTCATCACTTACTCTCCTTTGCAATCTTGCCGTATTTGATATTGTTCTCATTCATAAAAGCAATCAGTTTCCCCAGCTGCTCCTTAGTTCCGTCTGCAAAGAAACGTACTCTGTACTTCTTTTCCTGCTCAGGTTCTTCTTTTGGCACAAACGGATCAACCACCTGCGCTGCTGGTGCCGCCTGTGCCTCTCTAGCTACTGCCTGGGCGAATGCCGATTTTTCAATAGACTCAATCACCTTACTCATTTCGGACTGAGGTTCTGTCTGTTCGACTTCTGCGGCGGCTTCCTGTGCTTTCTTAGCTTCTGCCGCTTTACGCTCCGCTTCTTCTGCCTCACGCTTTGCCTGCTCCTCAGCTTCTTTCTGCTTGCGGATTTCTTCCTGGCGTTTTCTCTCAGCTTCTTCCTCGGCCTTACGGCGCTTGTCTGCTTCCAGTTTTTCTTCCAAGTCTGCCAGTCTCTTGTTCTCTGCCAGTGCCTTGCTGAGGTCCAGGGTCTTGATATACACATCCTTCGCATTCAACTTATACTTACTATCCAGGCTGTCGATAGTCTCCAAATCTGTCTTAACCGTGTCGATCTTGTCCACAATTTCCTTCTGTGCGGTTGCCAGCTTATATGTCTGATTAAGGTAACGGCTGTCGAAAATCTTTTCAAACGGCAATACCTCGGCCAAATCTCCGATATTTTCATCGTAGGTAGCCTTGATAGCCTCTTTCTTTTCTTCCTTCTGTTTTTCCTCGAACGCCTTTACCTGCTGGTCGATCAGTGCGACCGGCTCATTGATAAGTGCCGTGATTTCATTTAACTCTGCCTCGAACACTGCATAAGGTTTATTGATGATGTTCTTTACCTGCTTTCTTCTCTCCTCAATAGCCTTAATGAGCTTGTTCAGCTCTGCCCTGTCATTCTTCGCTGCCTTAATGTTTTCCTCGGTGTAAACCACATTCTCGTAACCAGCAATCTTGGCTCTTACTGCAGCCTCCAACTCTTCCTTGTTCCACTGAATGCGTCTGAGAAAACCATCCTCTGTCGGGTTAATCAGTCTGAACTCCATTTTTCCTGCCGGTACTACCGCTGTCTCAACAACTTCTGCTTCCACTGTTTCAGTTTTCTTTCTTCCTGCCATTGTCTACCTCCTAAATTTGATCCGGTCCTACGACCTTTATCATCACATCAACCCTCGGCGTTTCTGAGTAAAACTTCCTTACCTGTGCATCCACGACTGCCGAATCATCGTGGTACGCTACCAGGTTTAGACTGTCGCAAACAATCTTGCCGATATTATCCCAGTCCGGCTTCTTGGTTGGTCTGATCCTGTGTTCCAACATTTCCCTGCGTTTCTTCTTGCTGGTGGACTTCGGAATTTCGTAATATGCAATTATCCTTACATCCAGCATTGCCCCTTCCGGAAACATCTTTCCTTTGGCTGCTTCGTTATAAAACAGCTTCACCAGGTTTTCATAACTGGTGGTCTCTTTCGGAGTGTACGTCTTGACATACGCCCCTGCTCTTGAAAACTTCGGTCTTTGTTTCCCGAATGGCTGTCCCGGTATTGTGAAACGAATCTGCTTCATATCTTCATCCACTTTCTGCCTCCTATGCCTTGTCGCCAATCTCGGCCGACATCTTATCCGTCACCTTCTTGGCTGTCACCTTCGTTTTTCCGCTTGCTGCTTTGTAGAGTTCTGCCTTATCTGTGCCTTCCTCCACATACACCTTCAAGTAGTAATCTAACTGCTTTCCGGTCTCTGTCTTTTTTCTCTTTCCTGGCCCGACGGTATAACCGTTCTCGTGCAGGATTGCCGTAACCGTCTTGCGATCTTCCAGCTTGTCAATGCTGATTTCTGCCACCTTAATCAATCCCATGCTGTCATTCCTCCATTAAATTCTTCATGGCATCGAACCTCTTCGACGCCGCCTTTTCTCTCCAACTTCTGCCTGCAAACCTTACCGGAAAGCACATCTCAAATATTCTGTCATAGATACGTCTGTATCGGATGTCCTCTGACTCCTGCATATCCTTCAATGTCATATTCGTAGTGAGGATCAACGGCTTTCCGGATAAATACCTGCTGTCGATGATGTTGTACACCTTCTCTAACGCATAATCGGTACTTCTCTCTGCTCCCAGGTCGTCGATAATCAACAGCTTTGCCGCATTCAGTCCCGCCATTATTCTTTCTTCCTCGTCGGGGTTGCCCTGGATGTTCTGCAGTATCTTCACGAATGATGTCATAACCACCGGGATCATCTGATTCAGCAGCTCATTCGCAATGCAGGCGGCCGTGTAACTCTTCCCGGTTCCGACCGTCCCCCAAAACAACAACCCTTGGCGTTTCTCGTACATTTCGTCAAACCTTTTCACGTAATTGCCTGCGAGGTTGTAGATTTTCTGATTGTCTCCGTCAACCTGGTATCCGTCCAGCCTTGCCGCTTTCAGCTTGGCGTCCATAAGGCTGCTGGCTTTCAATCTTTCCAAACGCTGCATTTCCTGTCTCATCTTTTCTTCCTCTTCCTTGCGTTTGTTCTCCTCAACCTTGCACTTACAGATACATGGAACAATTATCTCCCTGCCGCCGGTAAAATCCGACGCTGGCAACCTGGTCTGCTTTTTGGTTCTGCAGACTCCGCAGTAAAGCAGTCCGTCTTTGCCGATGTAGTCGCCCTCATTCTGCTCTGTCTCGAATGCTTCTGCAGGTAAAACCTTCTGCAAATCCAAATTCATCGTCACTCACTCCTTCCGAACGGATTCTCGTTGTCGTCGTACTCTGCTTCGCTCTGTGCCGGCTTGTCCTTTGGCAGATAGTCCAGGAACGGCGTTGACTCTCCTAAGAATGTCTTGCCATGCTTTATGTACATTGTCTCTGTTCTCTGCTTCTTACACTGTGCCGCATAGTTCTTTACCGCTTCATACAACTGCTCGTGGGAGAAGCCATCTTCCAGGCGGGCCTTATACTTCTTGTATGCCTGCCCTTTATCAACCTTCCTCGGGTATGCCTCCCACAGTTCCTCGAAATCCGTGGTGTAATTACCAATCGCCTTATTTGACTTCTGTTCTGCAGGCAGTACCGGTTCTTTCGGCTCCGGAAGTTCCGGCGTTTCTGTGCTTTCTCCTGCCAATGCTTCCTTCTCAGCCTTCATGCGGTTGTAATATTCTCTCTGCCTGTCAGCCTCACTGGACGACTGGCCGATGAAGTTCTGAATATCCATCATGTAGATTGCTCCGTTATCGAGCATCTCGATTAAATCCAGCTTCTTGAATACATCCAATGCTTTCTCGACGGTGCCTACCTGGTGCCCTGTCAAAGTTGCCAGGATTTCCGGCGTGTACGGAATCACATTTCTATACATCAACCTGCCGGAATTGCTCAGGCTTTTCAGATAGAGTTTCAGCAGGATATTACTGTATAAATATCCGTCCTTCATGCTCTCTAAAATCTTCATCTCGTCCGTGTCGAAAAAGTCCTCTTTCAGCTTTAGGTAGTAATACTTTCTGTTGTCTGCCATTCAGTCACCGCCTATCTCCTTAAATGCCTGCTGTTAAGTCCATAATCGAGATTGGCTTCTTTAAGACTCTGTTGTGTCTGCAGCAATCGCACAATTCGCATCTGTCCGGCTCAACCTCTCCATTCTTGACTCTGAGGATTCTTGGCATATTCATCTCTACCATGTGCAATGCCTCCTGCAGATAGTTGTCTGTTACGTGGATAATACGGATGTCCGGCTCTGTCTGCTTCGTTGCTCCCGCAATAAAGAACGGCAACTTCTCGCCGGTATTCTGTCTCACGATTTCCTGGTAGACCGCACCCTGGATGTCGTAACCCCAGTAACGGACAAAATCGAGGTAGCCGATATCTTTTACCCACTTCAAATTCGTAATGGATGCCATAACCTTCAAATCAACGATAGCCACTCCCGGAATGTATGAGTCCATCTTGATCTTCCACTTAGCTCCGAACAGTTCTCCTGTCATAATAACCTGCTTCTGGCCGCTCATATACTTCATTAAGTATTCGTCTCGCTCGATACGGGCGATGATTTCCTCTGCCTGCTTGTAGTTCGCCTTTAACTCTCCATTCTGAGTGAAGATTTCCGGATTGTCCTTTTTGAACTGTTCCAGGCTTCCCTCAAAATAACTGTCTACATAACTTCCTACCAGCAGTGCTGTACTCTTTTCGTCCTCCCAGCGTCCGTTCAATTTCTCCATTCCGTAGAACTCGCAAGGCATCTTGCCGTAGGTTCCGGCAAAATCCTTGTACACCGATACGCTCATGTACTCCTTGTTAGCCTCCTGGCTATAATAATTTTCTGATGTCAGCTGCATTCTTCTTCCTCCTATTCAACCTCTTCCAAATCTAAGCCACCGATCTGCTGTTCCTCTTCTTTCTGCTCGATCTTATCAAACGGGTCCTGCGCCTCTACGATGTCCGGCTGGTTGTCACCGTAACTTCCATCGCCGTCCTCGTCGTAAACTTTCTGATCGTCCTGGATTGCTCTCTGCATATCCACTGACAAAATACCCCACTTGCTGAGGAGCATCTTGATAACCGTCTTTAATGCCATTGCCTCAAAATCTGTCGTCCACTTACTGCCCTTCTTATTGTTTTCCAGGTCATATCTGTACGCTGTCGAATACTTTCGGGCATGGTTCTCAACCTCTGCCGTTGTCATAAACAGTTCTTTTCTGAAACCAGTCAATAACTTAAACCAGGCATAGTAGCCAGCGATGTTCTCTGATTTTCCTTCGGCTCTCTGCGTACACTTTGAAAAGTCTGTCACAAACTCAACCTCTCCGGTAATCGGATTATATGAAACCAGCTCATCCTTGTAGACAACCGAGCAATTCATCTTTTCATAATATCCGGAGCGGATTGCCAGCTGGATAAATCCCTTGTACATCATCTGAAACTGTGCTTCCGGATGTTTCTCCCACTGTCTCGTCTGCTGATTGTATTTATTGTTGTTGTAAGGTACGATTGCCGCAAACCCCAAATTACTGTCAATCGGTAAATCGTAGGTTGCTGCCACAAACGCCGCACTCATGATCGTTGTTGCCGGGCATTTCTTTAACTGTGCTGATCCAGCAACCACATTCGTAATGGATGCCAAAAACTGCGGTGCTTTCTGCCCTAAGACTTCCGTAAATTTCTTCTTTACTGCATCCTGAGAAATCATGCTCTTAACCTGCGCTGCTACACTTAACTGCGTTCCCTGCTGTGTTGCCACTGCATTCTGTTCTGCCATACTATCTTTCCTCCTTTTCTGCTTCCGTGAGACTTTCGCCACACAACTTTAATATTTCTTCTGTGCTCATATCATCCACGCATTCTTCACAAATCTTCCCTTCCGGAGAATCCCAAAACTTATCTCCTGCCAGGATTCCATACCCGCATTTCACACATTCGTGAACCGGTACCGGCTCTGGTGCGTTCGGGCATCTTGGATGGCATGGGTTCATACCGCATTCTGCACACATATTCCTTCTGCCTCCAATCTTCTCAAAAACGTCGTAGCATTTACCGAGCATCTGAACAGATAGTTCTTAACCTCGTCCTTGAATAACAACGGCAGGTATTCCTTTCTGTTCTCAACCTTGCATATATCCATCTTCCTGTTGCACAACCATAAGATTTGCTCAGCCTCTTCATCTGAGATGTGAATTTCTTTCTCTCTGTACTCGTCTACGATTTTCTGCAACTCTTCGCTCATAGGCTTTCTCCTCTCTCCATTCTTCGATGAAGTCCGGCAGGTACATTCTCGCCTCATTTACAAAATATCCGACGATCATCACCACTGGTAAAACCAGCCACTCACCGCCGTAGGCTTTATATCCTCTCTCGATGTACGCTGCTTCAACCGATACTTTTGTGAGAACCAGTCCCAGGCTTACCCAAAACCAATACAGTCTCACAAATCTTCTGACTTTCTTTCTAAATCTTCTCATACCGTCTGTTCCTTTCACTTATAGAAGTGGTGCTTGCCGTACTTGAAAAGAAATTCCAAATTCTCGCTGTGCCACTTACTGTCGCTCTTGCTCTCAAAATACAAAGCGTCCTGGCTTTCGTTCCAATGGTCTACCTGGATCAGCTTCAATGCTTCGTAGCACTCCTCGTCCGGCTCTACTGCGTCGTATCTTCCGTTTGCTACTGGACTGAACTGGTTCTTCTGAAAAATGACTTCCTCGATTGTGTCCGGGAACTCATTGCTCCAAACTCTGTTGAGTACTACCAGCATAACCAGTGCCTTTCCTTTCACGCCTTCGCTCTCAGCTTCGGCCATTGCTATCTTGCACAGCAGGTAAGAATCGTCCTTGTCCCAATCCATACTTGCAATCAACGGTTCTTCTGTCTCAACTGCCTTTGCTGTCTCCGTTGGCTGTGTTGTCTCTTCAACCTCCGGCATATACGTCGTCTCTGCCACTTTCTCTGTGGCTATGTAGACCGGCCAGCTTTTTTCTTTCTCCTGCCCGAGCGTTTCTGAAATGCCACTTACTGCAAAACAGGCAGCTCCGACCATCGTTGCCATTCTTGCCGCAAACAATATTCTTCGCTTACTTGCTTTCTTCAATTCTGAACTCCTTTCCGGCGTTGCTCCGGCTTACTTGCCGTTCAAATACTTCTCTCCGGCAATTTTCATTTCGCTTATTACCTCTGCCATCTTTTCGAGCTGTCCGATGATTTTTTCCAAGGCTGGTAATTCATCCTTTGTGATTTTCCCATCTGCAGTTATCTCGATCAGACTGTCCCGCATATTCTTCAATGAATCCTCATTGAAGTTCTGCAAAAGCCTTAATGCAATTCCTTCTAAACTTTTCTCTTCGGTTGCCAGTGGTAGGAATCCGTGTACCGGGCATTCTCGCATACAGTACCCAGTAATCAATTCCGGGGCGTTGTAGAGGTCAGCCATAAGCACCACCTTGTCCACCGGGACAACCTTCGTATTGCCAAGCTCGTAATCTGCCAATGTTGAAACCGATATTCCCAACAATTCTGCAGCTCCTTCACGGCTCCATAGCCTCTCGTTGTACGTTGCCGCCTTTTTCCTGGCCTGGAAATACATATTTGTGTTCTCGTTTGTAGGGCCTCTTCCCATTTCTTGTTACCTACCCTTCCGCTATAATTTACTTATCAGCTGGAACAGCGACCAGGTTGATTCCGAGCAGGTTGTTCACCCCGCTTACGATTGCTTCGTTCATCATCTTGCCGTTAATTACCAGTGACAGCCGATCCCTGGAGACATCCAGCTGCTTCGCCAGCTCATTGACGGTCATGCTCTGTTTTACCAGTTCCACCTTCACCGTCTGACACCATTCATCGGACGGTGTTTCGGTTCTCTCCGGCAGTCCTTCCGTTCCAAGCACTTCGTTGATCTTCTCAGCGATTACCTTGTAACTTGAATTGGAATATCTGCCGTTGACTACCTGGGAAACAGTCGCATTGCTGTAACCGATTTTTTCGGCCAGCTGCTTCAATGTCATATCGTGGTCGATTACTGCTTTTTTAACAGCTTTGCCCCACTGTGATGTTTCCTGCTTCATGCTTGCGTTTCACTCCTTTCTCGCATTTGTGTAAAAACTATTTATCTTTTCTGATTTGCGTGCTATAATGTAAGTAAACCTCTTTACAAACTCGCAAACAGACGCACGAAATACAAGCACAATCTCTCGGCTCGCAACTTTGAGTTGTTTTGTATTTCATATATTTATTATAGCACGTATCTGCGAGTTTGTAAATGTTTTTACTCTTATTTGCGTATTATTTTTACCACGGAGGTTGCCTATGGAAATCATCGAAAGAATCACTGAAACCCTTGAAAAAACGGACAAAAAGGCTACTGATCTGTGCGACCGCCTCGGCATTCGGACATCTACGATGTCTACCTGGAAAACTCGCAATAGCGACCCTCCAGCGAAATACATCAAACCGATTGCAGACTTCCTTGGCGTGTCAGTTCATTACCTATTGACCGGCGAAGAGGCTCCTGCCCGCAAGCTCACCACTGCAGAGGAGGACGAACTTCTCGAATTGTACCGGGCATTGCCACAGAACAAACAATTTGAGTTTATCGGGGAACTCAAGGGATTTCTGAAAGCCTATACAGAGTCTCAGAAATACCTCGACAAAGAAAAAAGATTATCAGTTTAGAATGGTACCGACTTTACGGCCGGTACTGAGGAGATGTGCCTATGAATAACAAATACTTTGAGCTGGCACGCAATGAGGAGAGGTCCGGGAACGATGCCGCTGCATTGCTTCTTTATCTCTCCTCTTTTTGTGACAGTTGCAATCACGGCACCAGGAACCGCTCCTACGGTGTCGTAGCAAAGATCCGGCACCTGCAGCACCGGCTTATGCTCACTGACCTGCAGTTGTTCGGATTGGTTCACTCATACGGTCCGCTTACGGACTCTGAGTGCAAGAAACTTTTAGACTGTTCCATACGTGGTACCGGTATCTCCGGTTACGCCTATGGATATTAACAAATTCTCAGAGCGTCTTTCGCATTGTATGCAGGAACACCGCTTGAACGGTAACGACCTTGCCGCTCTTTCCGGTGTGACTGCCGCTACAATCTCACGCTACCTCAATGGACTGCGAACACCGACCGTCGATAAT
>OBVW01001016.1_pt1 | contig 10106 bp, 6 predicted proteins | sample 1495141 | NCBI WGS metagenome assembly OBVW01 (sample SAMEA2580013, study PRJEB22360) | human gut metagenome | biome: human gut; feature: human-associated habitat; material: faeces | place: Denmark | collected 2008/2010
CATAATCCTTTTTTAAATGGAAAGCATTTTTATTTTATTACTTAATGAGAAAAAAGGGATTCCTGACTTTTATTTAACTTTATAGGCAACTATAAAGCTACGTAATTAGCCCACAGTAAAAACCATCAGAAATAAGCACGAAATTATACAAAATCAAAAAACCAACTATAAATCGAATCTAACTATAGATTATCTGAAAAAATAAATGAATAATTTAAAAGTTTAGATACAACAATTGAGAGAAAACGATGAGAAATATAAGCAAAATAAATACAGCTCCAAATATTTACTTACAACTTCGTGCCTTTAAAGTAGCTAATAAATTCAAACTACCCAAACAGAAAATAATTTTAATGCCTGCTTATTCAAGTTTGGCGAACATCTAGGATTAGGCCAATTTGGAATAGAAATATTTTAAATAACTTGAAATATACTTAAAAATCCTCATATTTATAAAATAGAAAATTCACTTATGGTAATATCAAAATGTCTATCAGATGGGAAAATATCAAATCTTTAAAAGGTTCTCAAAATAATGCTTTTGAAGAACTAGTATGCCAATTGGCACACCACGAATTTCAATCACAAGGAAAATTTACCAGAATTTCTGCTCCTGATGGCGGCATTGAAGCAATGTGTAAATTTTCAGATGGCTCGTTATATGGATGGCAAGCCAAATATTTTTTGGGTTCATTTTCATCATCACAATGGCAGCAAATTGAAGATTCTTTTAAGGAATCTTTAAAAAATTACCCGCAGCTTACAAAATACTATGTTTGCGTCGCAACCGATAGAGCAAATGCGAATGTATCTGGAAATAAATCATTTCTAACCAAATGGGAGGAACATACCCAAAAATGGAAAGACTTTGCTCAATCACAGGGGCGTGAAATAGAATTTGAATTTTGGGGAAGTTTTGAATTATCTGATTTGTTGTCAAAACCTGAAAATGCAGGAAAAATATTCTTTTGGTTTAACGATAATGAGTTATCAGATAAATGGTTTGAACAATACAATAAACAAGCTATTAACAATCTTGGTGTACGTTATACACCTGAAATCAATGTTGATTTACCTATTGCAATGCAATTAGAAGGCTTAGCAAGAACTCCTATTTTTAAAGAACATCTGAATAATGAATTTCATAAATTATTAATAGGGATTAAAGAACAATACGAATATCTTTATCTCTATAAAGAGTTGGGTAACTATTTTAAACCTGTACATGAACTTTTAATTAATAAACTTAATTTATTAAATGTTGATGACTTGGAAACAACTATTGACATTCATCTGATGACTCAAAAAATTGATGAATTGATAAAATATCTTGAAGACCTTTCCAAAAACAATTTAAATAAAGAACAATCCAATAATAATGACTACAATCACTTTAGAAATTTTATCAATGGCTTAGAAGATATTATTCAGCTATTAAACTCATCTAAACTATCGTTATTTAATGGTAAAGTACTTGTCTTAACTGGGCCAGCTGGCTCTGGAAAATCTCATTTGTTAGGAGATTTTGTCCAAAAGAGTCAAGATTCTGGAAAGTACGCCCTATTGTTATTAGGTCAAGATTTTACTGAGAAGTCGAATGTTTGGAACCAAATTTTCAAACAATTAAATCTCAATAATATAACACCTGATGTTTTTTTATCTGCTTTGAATAGTATAGGTGAAATGCAAAAAGAGCGGGTTATCTTAGCCATAGATGCTTTAAATGAAGGCGAAGGAAAATCTTTGTGGAATAACCAACTCAATGGGTTGATTGAATTGGTATGCCAATATCCAAACATTGGACTGGTTCTGAGTGTACGAAACAGTTATGAACATATTGTTTTTAATCAATTAAACACAAAAAATAAAGACAAATTATGTTATGTCAAGCACTCGGGATTTATGGATAATGAATTTGAAGCTATTCAAATATTTTTTCCTTACTATGGTTTACAATTACCCAGTATCCCTTTGCTTAATCCAGAATTTTCTAATCCATTGTATTTAAAACTATTTTGTGAATCTTTAAAGTATCAAGGGGTAACCTGCGTTCCAAAAGGCCATAAGGGATTTAATCACATTGTAAAATCCTATTTAGATGGTATTGAAAAATGCATTTGTGAACAAATTGAGCAGGATATTGGCTCTCATTTAGTTAAAAGGGCAATTAATGTAATTGTGCAATTACAATTGGAAGAAAATAAAGAGCGTTTAGATTATCTTACAGCTAAAAGAAAAGTTCGTGATGAGTTAATAGAAGACATTGCAGAATCAGATGCCAAAAGATTTCTTGATTACTTAATTAAAGAAAATGTAATCAGTAAAAACGTTTATTCTTATTATAGTAAAGATGAAGAATATATTTATTTTAACTATGAAAGAATTGGAGATTACCAAAAAGCTAATTTAATATTAAAAAACATTAACAATAAAGATGATTTTTTTCAATGGCTAAATACTGCTCAAGGGAAAGCCCTATGCAACAGAGTTGCTTTTGATAGAGGTGTGTGGGAAGCATTAAGTGTATTATTGCCCGAAAAATTTGATTTTGAAGTATTTGAAGTGATTGATTGCTCAAAAGATTGGTCTTGGTTTGAGATTATTGTAGAAAATCTCTTTTGGAGACAGCCTGAAACAATTAAGATGCAAAAACTGCAACATTTTCTTAATAATCATCAATATTTTAATCAAGCAACTTGGACTAATGTTTTGTATCAACTTGCTACTGAAATTAATCACCCATTAAATATAAAGTATTTACATAACAAGCTGCATTCTTTGTCTTTAGCGGATAGGGATGAGGTTTGGACTGCTTTTATTGCATTGGAATCTTATCAATGCCTTGCAATTGATAGATTATTGACTTGGTGTCATAAATCAAGTGGACAAGAAAACATTGAACCCGAAGCATTATTGTTGGGTTCAATTGCTGTCAGTTGGCTATTTACTTCCACCGACAAACAAAGTAGAAATAAGTATATCAATGCACTTGCTTATTTATTATGGAATAGATTGGAAATCGCATTAAAATTATTTAAAGAATTTAATACGGTTAATGACCCTTATGTTATGGAAGGTATTTTATCCGCTATTCACGGTGCGGTTGTCTATTCAGAAAATTTATCAGGTTTAAAAGTACTTGCAGTAGAGATAGATAATCAAATATTTAATAAATCTGAAACAGAAGAAATTTATCCTAATGTTCTGGTTCGTGATTATGCCCGCCACATTATTGAGTATTCTTTACAAAAAGATGATTATTCATCAGATGACTTCAAGTTAATTAGAGAAAGAATTACACCACCTTATAGAAGTTCTTTCCCTGATATTTTTCCAAGTAATGAAGATATTGATAAAAAATATCATTCTGATGGGCAAAAAATAATTATTCATTCAATGACAACTGAGTATGGTCGTGGTATATGTAGATATGGCGATTTTGGCAGATATACTTTTGAAGCTACATTCCGTCAGTGGGAAAGTTATAAATTTGGCAATATTATTAATGTTGATCTATTAAGTAATTATGCTTGCCAAATGGTTTTTGATCAATTTGGTTATGATGATAAAAAGCACCTTAAATTTGACCAAAAAATCAAAACAAGATATTGGCGAAGAGATGAGGATAGCAAAATCGAGAGAATTGGTAAGAAATACCAATGGCTGGCTTTGTACGAAATTTTAGCAAGGGTAATGGATAATTTTCCTGCATTTGTTGATAGATATAATGATAAACCAGAACGTGACTATGTAAGAAAGTTAGATGGTTTTTATTTACCTAAAACTCAAATAAATATTTCACCGCCAACCAGAATCAATATATTTTCTCAATACAAAAATCAAGAACAATTCAAAACTAAACATTATTTTACTTTTCAAGATAATGAATTGATTGATGATTGGGTGCAGAATAATGATTTTCCTGATATTGGCAATCTACTGGAATTGACGATTAATGGTGAAAAATGGCTTGTTTTAGAAAGACACGATGATTTTCATGAGTCAGCAAAATTTGGGAAAAAAGAAACTTATGATATTCAAAAGTGGTTACAAATACGCAGTTATTTAGTTAAGGATTCTCAATATTCAAGAGTAAGTTCTTGGTTAAAACAACAGGACTTTATGGGAAGATGGATGCCAGAATGTAATGAATATTATGGGACTAATATTCATCAATTTTTTGCTGAAAATAAATTAAATGAATGGCAAGAAATTTCTCAATGTAGAGAAATTAGATCACCTTCATTTAAAGTGATTCCGAGTGTAGATTTCCATATTTGGGAATCTACTTATGGTAATGAAGGCATTTCATTTTATGCACCTATTCCTATGATTTATCATGGAATGAAAATGAAAAATTCCATTAAAGATGGTTATTGGATTGATTCACAAAATAATTTGGTTTGCTTTAATCCGCAAATAAATGAAAAATTTCAAAACAGCTTACTGATTAAAAAAGATGAATTCTTGAATTTTTTAAAAGAAAATAACTTAAAGTTAGTCTGGAGCATTTTAGGTGAGAAGCAGTGTCTAAAAAGTAAATTTTTACAAAAACTTTCAGGGGTTTATTATCTGCATGGTAAAAATCAACAAGTAAAAGGTGATATTTCAAATAACATACGAGAGATTCAATATTATGGATATGAATAATAAACTTAAACACTCTTCAGCTATTTGCTTTTGTCGTTCAATACTTCTGTATTTATTTGCAGAACCTATTGTTCTGCTGATGTGAGTATTATATGCTGTCCAAATAATAGATAAAGATGGCTTTTATTGAATTATATTTTACTAAAAGGAAATAATTGTCAGAGATATGGCAGATATAGAATGGTTGAGGATAATTTGCAAAAATTCATGAAATTTTAACCGCTCTTTGCCTCTCAAAAAAGAACCTAGACACCTAATTTTAGGTTCGGATTATTATTCAATTTCGTTATAACTAAAAATCAGTACATATATTTAACAATTCTTTCGTTTTTGCTATGTGCTTTGCTACATTTTTACCGTCTTATTTTCACTAGAGGTACAACTATGCAGCATCGCGATCTTTATCCCCACGAAATCTTACAAGATGTTATTGATAAAAGTTATGCTAAGTCGGAAGGACACCTAAAAACACTGGCTATTTTAAGTTTTTTAGGTGGCGGCTATGTGAGTTTTGGTTATATGGCCTATTTAAAAGTAGTGAGCGGTATTCCTCCAGAGTGGAGTGGGCTATCAACATTACTTGGTGCGGCCGTGTTTCCTATTTGTTTGATTTGTATTCTAATCGGTGGTGGTGAATTAGCCACGGGAAATATGATGATGATGGCATTAGGTCGTTTAACAAAAAGAGTAAGCCTTAAAAAATTATTTCGTAACTGGATTGTCGTGAGTTTAGGCAACCTGCTCGGTGCGCTGTTTATGGCATATTTCTTAGGGCATTATGTCGGTTTATCAGAAGGTGCTGCCTCTGCTAAAACCATTGCTATCGCCGAGGCTAAAGTGCAGATGAATTTTGGTCGCGCCTTTATTTCTGCTATTGCCTGTAACTGGATGGTCTGCATGGGTATTTGGTTCTATTTTGGCGCCAAACAAACCTCTGGTCGTATCCTAGCCATATGGTTCCCAGTGATGATTTTTGTGCTTATCGGATTACAACACTTTGTCGCCAATATGTTTATTATTCCTGCCGGGATTTTTGCCGGTGCTAATGTGACTTGGAGCCAATTCTTCTTCAATATGATTCCTGTCTTTTTAGGCAATGTCACGGGTGGTGCAGCATTTGTCGGCGCATCTTATCTTTATGCCTATCGTCACTTATTAAAAGAAGATTATTGTATTTAGTAAACGAAAATCTGACCACTCTTTATAATAAAAATCCCCTAAATGCTTATCTAGGGGATTTTGCTTTAAATAATGGGATGTTTATTTCAAACCTTTTTTAACCAAATCTTCATAACCGCCATGGTTGGTTACATTGGTATAGCCTGCATTTTTCAACTCAGTGAGTGCGGCTTCAGCACGGCGACCGCTACGGCAATAAAGATTGATCGGTTCATCTTTATCTGAACCAATCGCTTTAACACCTTCAACGATTTTATCGTGTGGAATATTCACTGCATCTTGCAAATGACCTGCATTAAACTCCTCGGCTGAACGTACATCAATCCAAACGCCTTTTGCTTTTTCTGGTTGTACTACGCTTTGTTCTGTTTGTGGTGCAGTATTCGCAGAAGCAAAAAACGGTACAGCAATCGCTACCGCAGAAAGTACAGCTGTGAATAATTTTTTCATTATTCAATCTCCTATTAAATAGAAATAATATATTTACCTAAATAAATTTAGGGGTTATGTAAAACTAATAGTCATCATACGCCCAAATATAAAGATAATAAACTGTAAATGAAGTAAATTTTAAGTAAAATTTTCGTAAAATTTAACCGCACTTTGTGAACTTTGAGGTATAAAATACATTCAGCCATTTAAAATTGTAAGACTACTCCTAAAAATAAGCTCTCAATAGACGGAGATATGATGAGAAAAAAATAAAAAAATGTTACTATCAACAAATAGTAAATTAATTCCATTTAATAAAAAATATGAAGAATAATCTATTGAAAGCAGTTGATTTCTTCTGCGGTGGCGGTGGCATGAGTTATGGTTTACAAAATGCGGGCATTCAAATTCTCGCAGGAATTGACTATGAAATTAGCTGTAAGGAAACCTATGAGGCAAATATCAAGAACGCCAAATTTATCCATGCAAATGTTTTCGAATTAACAGAAAAGGAATTAGAGAGTACGCTTAATCTTTCCAAAAATGATGACGACTTAATATTGATTGGTTGTAGCCCATGTCAGTATTGGAGCGTTATTCAAACCAGCAAAAAAAAATCCGAACAATCTAAAAACTTATTATCTGAATTTCAACGATTTGTCGAATATTTTACTCCAGGTTATGTCGTTGTAGAAAACGTTCCTGGTGTTTTTAGTCGTCGTAAAGAAAGCGGTTTGGACGTTTTTATCGAAAAACTGGAATCTTTGGGTTATGTTGTTCATTTCGATATTCACAATACGAAGAACTATGGTGTACCACAAAGCCGAAAACGTTTTACATTAGTGGCAAATAGGGTTACAGAAGACAAGCTTGAGCCGATTGAGTTACAAGATAAAGTATTGACTGTTAGGGATGTTCTTGGCGTAGAAAACGGATTTCCAAAAATACCAGCTGGGCATCAAGATGGAAGCGATTATATGCACAGTTGCGCAGGGCTTTCCGAGATCAACCTACAACGTTTGAAATTGATACCCAAAGATGGTGGTAACCGTTCAGCGTTCGCCGATCGTCCTGATTTGCAATTAAAATGTTTTATCGGAAAAGACGATAGTTTCAAAGACACTTTTGGTCGATTATGGTGGGATCGACCCGCTCCAACCATCACAACCAAATTTTTCAGCATTTCCAACGGTCGTTTCGTTCATCCTGAAGAAGATCGTGCCCTATCTTTGAGAGAAGGCGCAACATTACAATCTTTTCCTAAAACTTATGTTTTCAAAGCAAACAGCAGAGATAAGATCGCACGATTAATAGGTAATGCAGTTCCTCCCCAATATGCGGAACAAATTGGTAAATCGATTGTTTATAATACTTATAAAGCTAAATACGGAGGATGAAATGACTAATACAACAAATATTCTTGAAATGAGATTTGATCCCAATGTAATTACGCATTTAGGGATACAAATGTACTCTACACTACCGCCAGTAATTGCTGAGTTAGTGTCTAATTCCTATGATGCAGAATCTGAGGAAGTAAATATTTTTTTAAATGATGGAGGTGATGAGAAATCAATTGTTATCGAAGATAATGGTCACGGAATGAGCTTTGAAGAAATTAATGATAAATTTCTAGTTATTGGACGAAATAGAAGAAAAGAAGAGAAATCGGAAAAAAGTAAAAATGGAAAAAGAGATGTAATCGGTAAAAAAGGGATTGGTAAATTAGCTTTTTTTGGCATTGCAAGTATAGTTGAAATTACAACCATACAAGATTATAAAAAGACAACTTTCTTATTGAATTGGGATGAAATGCAAGCTCAAAAGGGTGACAATAAAGTTTATCAACCTCAAATTTTAGATAATAGAAAAGAAGTATCTCAAGAGTCAGGAACTATTATTAAATTAAAGGGGATAAAAAGGAGAACAGGATTTTCAGCTGATGATCTTGCTTATTCCCTTTCAACATATTTCCAAGTATTTAACGAAGAAGATTTTAGATGCTTTATCTATCATAATGATATTGAGAAAAAAAATCCATTAAAGGTAACTAATGAATTACGCTATAAAGGATTAGAGTCTTTAGTTGAATGGAATTCGCCTTGGGATGAACTAAATTTAAACACTGATGAAGATAATAAAAGTGTTAATTATTTAGATAAAATAACAGGAAAATTAATTGCAACTAAAGATGAAACTGTTCCTGAAAGAATGCGAGGTATCGCACTTTTCTCAAGAGGTAAATTAGTTAATAAATACTCATTTTATAAATTATCAGCAACTAGTTTTGGTTATTCATATATAACAGGATGGTTAAACGTAGATTTTATAGAGGACTTTCCTAAGGATGCTATTTCTACTGTCAGGGATTCATTAAACTGGGAACTCGATGAGACCAAAAGACTAGAGGAAACACTACAGATAATGATAAAAAAGTTCTATAACTTTCAAAAAAGTAAGAGAGAGATAGATAAGAAAGAAAAAATTAAAAAAGATCTAGGTATAGATCTAGATGCCTGGTATCAAACTTTACCTAAACATGAGAGAGAATTAGCGCAAAAAATAATGAAACAAATCATTAATGCAGAAGGACTGGAACGAGAAAAAGCACATAATCTGATAAAGTTTGTACAAGATTCATATCAATTTGAATCATTTAAGGAATTAGCCTCCGATATTGGAGAAGAGGATTTTAAAGAGCCTGAAAAGTTAATTCAATTAATGAAAGAATGGCAACTAATTGAAGCTAGAGAGTTTTATAAACTAGCAAGGGTAAGATTAGAAACAATTATTAAATTTGAGGAGTACATTAAAAATAACGCTAAAGAAGTTCCTGTGCTTCATAATTTTTTAAAGCAATTTCCATGGCTATTAGATCCTAGAATAATGTCTTTTAGAGATGAGGTTACATTTTCAAAATTATTGCGAGAAAAATATCCTGAAACAGAGCTTAATATTAATGATAGAAGGATTGACTTTTTATGTCAGCGGTTTGCAAATAGTGTATTTATTATAGAGCTGAAACGACCTAAAACTAAACTAAGCAATAAAGAATTAGATCAAGCTCTTGATTATGTCACATTTATTGAAGATCATCTGGGTAATGAAAATGGCACAAAAGTATGTTGCTATCTAATTGGAGAAAAATTAGCTCAGGATAAATCGGTGGAAAGAAAAGCTCGCTCATATAGAAATGATGGTAATGTATATGTAAAAACTTATACTGAATTATTGGCAAATGCAAAAAGTTATCATAATGAATTTATTGATAAATATGAAAAACTACGAACCAAATGACTAATATTTTTTCCCAAAAAAACGTTCTGAAATCATGTAGAAAGTAGAAATACTAAACCAGATATATTGATTAGAGTATTTTCCTCTTTTATTTTAAACTTTAAAGACAATCTTTTCAGATTGTCTTTTTTATTCGATTATTTCTTCACAGGCTCTACTTCACCCACCGCTTTCTGAGATTTCTCATCCATTTCCACTTTAATATTATGATCCACCACCACATTCATATTAATGGTGATGCCTTCCTTTGGGGTGTCCAGTTGAATGGTCGGCGTGCAGGCCGTGAGCGAAAACATAGCCGCTAAAATAAAAAAGTGCGGTTGAAATTTAAGGTATTTTATCATTTGTCTTTGTCTAATTGCTTATAAAGTTTATATTGCAGATTTTGTTCAAATTGCGAGCCATAGTCAATCATATTCCACAATTCAAACATATTTTCTTGGTGCGTATAATTTAACGTTATCGGATTATTAGTTCGCTTGGTTGGATTAAATCCGCTGATACTTGCACGCAATGTCATTTGTCCTTTAGGATCGAGCGTCACCGTC
>OBVW01001019.1_pt1 | contig 10065 bp, 9 predicted proteins | sample 1495141 | NCBI WGS metagenome assembly OBVW01 (sample SAMEA2580013, study PRJEB22360) | human gut metagenome | biome: human gut; feature: human-associated habitat; material: faeces | place: Denmark | collected 2008/2010
CATAAAGAAGACCTCTTTTCTTTCTTGAATTAGCAACTTTATTGTATTGCAAAAGGGATCTTCTTTTCTACTGTATAAAAACACCCACTAAAACTTTATACCAACGAAATCAAAGTTATTCTTACATGCAGAAATACCATTGTTTTCCTGTTTCGCAAAGGCAACTGCACTCTGGTACTTCAAGAAAGCAATGGTATTTCTCTATTTTTATTGCTTCCTCCATGTGGGAGCGGTCTGCATGGATCAGATTGACAGACTTTCATTTACTATATAATTCTTCTGAGTGACTGTCCAATTTGATATTACAATTTAGTAAAATATTTCATCAAAAATCTGAAAAACTTTGTGTGCAAAACAGGAATTTCTCTTCTATTCCTTATGAAAAGCCGCATGTAAAAACGCGCCCGCCGAAGCATGACGCGTTTCGTGTAAAAATCAAATCAGAATTTGTAACGGGCCCCAACCATCCATGCACGTCCCGGCTGTGGAGCAGCCCCCAAACCGTTATATTCAGAATAGGCATTTTCATAAGACTCATTCGTCAGATTCGTTACAGACAAGTATAAGTTTATATTTTTCCTTAATTCATAGTTCATATTCCAATCCAGTACAAGGAATTGATTATCAGTATAAGCAGTTGTATCCATTCCCGTATACCAATTGACCAATAATCCGGAATAGAATTTATTGTTCTCATAAGACAAATTCATCGTAAAATGGTTTGCCGGACGAAGCTTGTTGATTTGCGTGTTTACATTACTCAATTCACCAAGCCCTACATCTGTGTATTGAACACCATCCTTCGCACGGTAAGTATCTTTAAAATGCGTATAAGCAAGCCCTAAATTCCAATGGTCATTAAACTTGTGATCCACGGTAATATTAAAAGACTGTTTATCCTCTTTTGCATTTACATAACATGTCAGTCTATGTCCCGGAATGGAAGGATCATCAACAGAATACTGGGTAATCGCATTAGACATCTTTGTCCAGTCATAATGAACTGTGACCTCGGTATTTGGGCCAATTCCCTTTCTCAAACCAATTGTCCAGACATCGCCTTTCTCATCTTTCAAAGCTCCGCCGCCATAAGCATCGGTAGCATAGTCTTTTCCTTTGATTGGGCGATAAATCTTCGTCCATCCTGCATAAGCACTGAAATCATCAGAAAACATGTATTCCGTATTGATTACAGGAGTAAATGTGCTGACATCTCCACGATGTTTAGAATCAACATAAACGACATTGCCGGAACCATCTTTTACGATTTTCCCTGAAGAATCACGCTTAGCCTGACGTGTCCCGCTAAATGAATTATAGTGGGAATAGCGCAGTGCAGGAGTAACATCCCACTTATCATTGACATGAATCTTATCCTGCACATACCCTGTCAAAGTATTTCTTCTATACTCTGTATTTTCTACAGGACCGTAGTCATTCAGCAATTTCATAACAGACTTGTCATAAGTAACAGAACCTAAAACATCATGTCTGCCAAAGGACTTGCCTAACTGCAGCTGAATACCATGATTTTTCTCCACTTCTTTATCTGTCAGATCATCCCATCCGGCAGGATGATAATTTTTGATAAAATTTGACCATGCAGCGCTGCCGGGAAACGGCACATAGGATCCATCATCCAAAATCCAGGACGGATAACGATCAATACCCCAATAATCATGGTGCTGGCTATACACACGGACAAAGCTGTCCATGCCATTATCTTTTTTAAAAGTATAAACTACATCAATATCATTGCTCTTATATGCATTGTAGGAACCGGAAAGTGCATCTAATGAAAACAGATTTCTATATCCCGGATTATCAGTATTACCAAATCCCCCCGGCCTCGTCGTTCTTTCAATAATACGGTTCCAATCAGCTTCATTCCAATATCTCCAGTCACGGGCTGTAATCGGATAGCCGTCTTTTCCATTTTTGTGGTTATACCAGATCTTCAGATTTTTATCTCCGCCCAGCTCTTTATCCAAACGGACATTGACGCTGTCTTCTTTATACGAAGTACCGTTGTATGTATGATTTTCACCGGTAATACCATCACGATACTTGCTGTCACCTGACATATTTCTGCTGGCAGAAATAAAATACCGCATTGGTTCTTTCTGATCAGTCGCACCGGATACATTCACACTATAAACATGATGTCCCCAAGATCCTGTAGATAAATCCAATGCCCCTGCCACATGATCGGTTCCTTTTCTTGTAATGATATTGATAACTCCACCTGTAGCATCAGCACCGTAGACAGATGCCCCCGGTCCTTTGATAACCTCAATTTTATCTACGTCTTCCATTCCTATTAACTGATTAAGATCGACCATAGTCCTGCCGCCAGCTGCATTACTATCACCAAATCTATAGCTGGCTGCATTATCCACACGGCGGCCATCTATGAGAACAATAACTCTTGAATCCCCATTGATAGCCATACTGTTATTGTAAGAATTATAACCATACTGACCGCCACGATAACCGGCATTTGTAAATGTCACACCGGGAACGCGTTTAATCGCCTCTGTTACATCTGTATAATGACGTTTTTCAATTTCTTCACGGGTGATAACTTTCACATCGCCGCCCGTACGGTAATAAGACTGTTCTGTAACCGTGTCCCCGAATTTATTCTTTGTCTTATCCGCTTCAACCACAACCGCATCTAATGTATACACATTCAAATTTTCATCAAATGCGGCATATGTGGAAATTCCGCCAAAACAGGCCGTCAACGCCAGCGTGGCGGCAAAAGCTGATTTCATACCTTTTTTCATGAATACTCTCTCCTCTGAGCTTTACCATCTTGAACCATTAATATAACTGAATGAATAATCTTCTTTCGTGGCCCAGTCTTTCCATTCCCCTGAAAAGGGCCCGAAATTAAAAGTGACTTTTTTACTTCCGTTGGCCGGTAATTTCAATATGGGCAGTCTTTTCGGATGCCCGATGAATTGAAATGTTTTCCCATCAGTTCCTGTAAAAGTAATCTGGAGAATCATTTCATCAAGCTTTGTAACCGTCAGGTCACTTCGTCTGTTATAAAATGTTCCCCGCACGCAAAGCTCTCCATGCTCCATCCAGACCTTTTCCGTACGCCAATCCAAGATCATCGTATCTGCCGAATGTTCCGCAGCAAAAGCCATATGAGACAAGCATAAAGACAAAATCAGAGCAGCGAAAGCCAAAAGCCATTTTCTCATAACTTCCTCCTTTCTTTAATCACTAACCATCTGTGAAAATCTTATATTCCATTTTCCTGCCGGCCTGACCTTGTTTCGACCGCAGGAAAATAAGGAATCTTCTTAAAAAACAGAATGCGTACCCCGCACAACAGGTATCCCCGCTTTCTTAAAAATAGCAGTGATCATCTCCACCTCTTTACAAAGAGTCTTACTTTCCCCGTCGCTGCAGCAGCAAATTCCCAAATGAACTGCGTCCGGATGTATTTCCAGAATCCTCTCGATTTTTTCATCAAGTCCTTTATCCTGCCGGGGAAAATGCCCGCACCCGCTGCACTTCATAAAGGCGGACACCTGCAATTCTTCATCTCCATATTCACGAAAACGATGGGTCCGCCCATTCAATGCAGAAAAACATCCTGCGCCGGTGCAGACGGTCTCCGCACGGGGGCAGGTCAGCATAACAATCTTCTTCATAGGCGTATTCCTTCATATTCACACTTTAAAAATAATATCAGTTTAAAAATTCATTTATTCCCGTTATCCGTAAACTCAATAATTATTAAAATTATATCATATATTATTTATCATATGAACGCTTTAAGGTAATCTTTTAACAATAATCCATTTGTTTTCATCTCAATCTCCTCTTTTCATGAAATGAAGTCCCCGTTTCTTTTGTTCCTATTGCATAGCACCGCTCCCTTTGTTATAATTTGAAAAGCATGGGGGTATAGCTCAGCTGGGAGAGCGTTTGAATGGCATTCAAAAGGTCAGCGGTTCGATCCCGCTTATCTCCACCACGCATTTAATCCACCACATCTGTTCGATGTGGTTCTTTTTATTCATTCCCCTCACCGCAATAAGTGACTCACTCGATTTCATGCGTCACTTTGTTCCTTTGAAATCGGTTCCCTACTTAACCGGTTCGATCCCGCTTATCTCCACCACGTATTTAATCCACCACATCTGTCCGATGTGGTTCTTTTTATTCTTTCCCCTCACCGCAGTAAGTGACTCACTCGATTTCATGCGTCGCTTCGCTCCTTTGAAATCGGTTCCCTACTTTGTCGTTGTCTCATTTCACTGTTTCAGCGTCACGTTCCAATTTCTCCGCTTCACCGACATAAGTGACTCACTCGATTTCATGCGTCGCTTCGCTCCTTTGAAATCGGTTCCCTACTTTGTCGTTGTCTCATTTCACTGTTTCAGCGTCACGTTCCAATTTCTCCGCTTCACCGACATAAGTGACTCACTCGATTTCATGCGTCGCTTCGCTCCTTTGAAATCGGTTCCCTACTTAACCGGTTCGATCTCAATCATCTATATCACAATAAAAAAGGTCACATCATTGCGATATGGCCTTTTGGTTTTATTAAATTTACTCACCCGGGTAAAATCAGAATTCGAATCGGGCGGAGAGCATGAATGTCCTCGGCATGGATAATCCGAAGGTGGTGGAACTCCCTCTTCCCATCCAGTAATCTTTATTTGCCACATTGTAGCACATGGCGCTTAAAGAAACGGGGATTCTCCCCAAACGTGTTTTGTAGTTCACACCCAGGTCAAAGGTGGTGTAAGACGGGATTTTCGTTTTTCCTGACGGCGCATTGGAATTATCGATATAGGCAGCGTCATTCCAAACGACTCTCCCTATGATTCCCAGGCTGTCGTTCGGTTCGTAAACGAGTCCCAGTACGCCGCTCCAGTCTGCCACGCCGTTAACGAAGCGGCCGTCGTTCTTCCCGCCCTGCGTTTTATCCCGCTTGGCGTCAATGTACATCAGCCCGCCGGTCACTGTCCATTTCGGTGCCAATTTCCCATTGACTGTCCATTCCACGCCTTTGAACTTATCTCTCCCGTCAGCAGCGCGGCGGTACTTACCGCCTCCCACATCTATATCAATGACATTTTCCTGATCGATATAGAAATAGCTCAAAGTGGTGAGAAGTCCGCCGTATTTATACTTCACACCGATTTCTTTCTGCCTGCTCACCGACGGTGCCAAAGTTTCTCCCTGGTTTACGTACTTGTTGTCATTGGAAACAACACCGCCCCTGGAAAGACTTTCCGTCTGTCCCGCATAAAAAGAAAGATGGTCATTTGCTTTGTAGGTAATTCCAAAAGTCGGGAGCCAGTCATCATTCCGTATGAGCTGCCCTTTGATCTCATTTCTGAAATGTTCGTGTTTTCTGGAAACCGCCAAAAGGACATCCCATTTCCCGTAGGTAAGAGAATCGGCCAGTGTAATGCCTGTATTGATTTCCGACCAGGAAAGTTTTGCTTTTCGGAGCTGAGGGATATAGAAACTGTTTGTATAGGCCGTACCGTCATAAAGATTGCCTATAATATTCCCTTTCACGCTGTTATTTGTGTCATTCCAATATTTAGCGCCGGAGCGGTCAACGGCAAGGGACATATGATGTTCCACTGCACCGGTATGAAATTTTCCTTTGATTCCTGTCTGGAAATAAGAATTCGTTCCTATTTCATTCTGTGCATTGGACACATTGCTGCTCATGAAATTTCCCTTTTCGTCAAACTTCAGGGCAGAGCTGGAATTGTACTTATTCCCGCTCCTGCGGTTGACGCCCCAGTTCACGAACCAGCTCCAGTTATCGCTGAGTTCTTTTTCGTGATTCAGGGTAAGAAGCCAGCCGTGCATCCACTTCGTAGTACCGTCAAAATCATAATCCGTATTGGAATCCGGTGCGGAGGGAAGGACATCGGATTTACCGCCATAGGTGAACCAGCGCTGCCCTTTATTCACACGGAGATCGAAGGACCCTGCAAAAATATTCGTAACGGATGTTTTCCCTTTGCGATCAAGGTTAACGAAAATATTTTTTCCTCTTTTTCCGCATGGCGGAGTGCCAGATCGCCATCCATGTATTCACCCATGACACGGACACCCCATTCGCCATTGGCGCCTGTCCTGCGGCTTACATCAATAAACTCGCCAAGGTTGCTTCTTCCCGAAAAGGTTTGCGTATAGTTGAAAACAGGAGTCTGCCCCGCTTTTTTCGTAACAATATTGATGGTTCCCGGAGCAGGCGTGGCGCCACTGTTGGTTCCATTATTCGACATGCTGACTCCATTGACGCCGGCATTCGGTCCCGAAGTAATATCCATTCTTTCGATGATGTGATTCGGCGGGCCGTTGAACTGGTAAAACAGGCTGGGGATCCCGTTCAGCATCATATGGTTTCCATTCATATTGATTCCGCGCATGGAAAAATCCGTATACATGGGAGACGAAGTGCTGGAACGGATAGAAGGATTATTCTGGAGCACATTGGCCAGCGGCTGGGACGGATCACTGAACGTTTCCAGTGTTTTTTCAGTCATACTCATTTCGGAGTAAGGAATATCCATAACGCTTTTATTTCCCAAAATCCCTAATTTGGCAGTCTGATTTACAAGCCCGCCCGGAAGCACCGCCACATTCCCTTCCCTGTCTGCCGTAACGGTGACTTCGTCTATCTCGTACACGGCACCTGCGGTCACAACGCCAAGCGCTGATGAAACCAGCGCAGAAAACAGCGCTGCCGATAAAATTTTCTTTTTCATACGTTTCTCCTCTTTCATAATAAAAATAACGGTGTTAAAAACGTCTTTCATGGCCTGCGATTTTGATTTCCACCTCCCTGATCCGATCCGGCTCAAAATGTAAAGAATGCGGAAATCAATTCTTTTGTATACGGAGCCGCAGGACTGTGGAAGAGTTTCTCCGTTTCCTCCATTTCCACCAGTTTCCCCTGATTGAGTATTCCGATCCGGCGGCAGCAGGCGCGAAGCAGGTCAAGGTCGTGGGAAATGAAAAGATAGGAAATATTTTCTTCTTCCTGTACCTCTTTCAGTATCCCGATGATCTGCGCCTGTACGGAAACATCCAGCATAGAAGTGGGTTCATCCAGAATCAGCAGCCCGGGTTTCAGAAGAAGAAGCCGCCCGAGGCATACACGCTGCAGTTCTCCTCCGGAAAGCTGATGGGGATAACGGTGCAAAAGTTCTTCTCTCAGCTGGAGGCGTTTCATCATATCATGGATTTCCTGACCGCGGGAAATATCCATTCCGTGTATCTTCGCCGGTTCTTCCATGGATTCCCTGATTCTCATTCGCGGATTTAAGGAAGACGCAGGATTTTGGAAAAGCATATGCATTTGCCGCCGCCTGCGCCGGGCTTCCCTTAAAGATGTTTTTGTCAGTTCTTTTCCCTGAAAGACAATGTCCCCGCCGTCTTCACGAAGCAGACCCATGATGACTCTCGCCAGCGTGGATTTCCCTGCTCCGCTTGCCCCTGTAATGCCCACCGTTTCCCTTTTCCCTACACAAAAAGAGATATCATGAAGTATTTCTTTTTTCTGCTTACGGATAAATCCCGTTTCCACACTCCGGGAAATATGTTCTATAGAAAGAAGTGTCATAAGCCGCCTCCTTTCCGGATACAGCGGACGTCATGGTCTTCTGCAAGCGTAAGCATTTTTTGCTTTTCATCGCAGGAATTTTTCCTATACGCCGGGCAGCGGGATGCAAAAATACAGCCGCAGGGAAGACGGGAAAGATCAGGCGCGATACCGCAGATCGGCTGCATGCCCCTGTCGGGAGCTGCGGCAAACAGGCCTTTCGTATAGGGGTGCACCGTATTTGAAAAGATGTCTTTTGTCTTCCCATATTCAATAATCTCTCCCGCATACATAACCGCCATAAAATCGGAAAGACGCTCCGCTAACCGGAGATCGTGGGTGATGAGCAAAATGCCCACACCTTTTTCCCTCAGTTTCCTGAACGCGTCCGCCGCCTGCCGGCGGACAAAAGCATCGAGGCCTTTCGTCGGTTCATCAGCAATGAGCCATTCAGGACCGGGCAGTGTCATCATGGCTGTAAGCACTCTTTGCGCCATACCGCCGGACAGGCGGAAAGGATAAGTATCCCACACACGCTGGGCATCAGCAAGACCGAATTCTTCCAGCTGCCGGATACCGTCCGCGGTTGTATCTTTCCCATTCCGGTAAAAATGCACCCCTTCCATCATCTGTTTTCCCACTTTCATCATGGGATCCATCGCTGTCACCGGATCTTGGGCAATCCACCCGATCCGTGCGCCGCGGACAGAATTCAATTCTTTTTCGGATAAAGAAAGAAGGTCTGTATTTCCAAATAAAATTTCCCCGGAAATACGGACAGATGATTCCAATAACCCCATAACCGCCGCGCCGAGGATAGATTTACCGCTTCCCGATTCCCCTACGACCGCCGTGATTTTCCCGCTTTTCAAGATTATATCCGCATCCCGTAGAACTTTTGCATCCCCCTTTGGCGAAGGGAAAGAAACAGACAGATTTTTAATTTGAATATCCACTTCTATCCCCTCCTTTCTTCCGGTGATTTTCTAATCTGCAGATTATCCCGCAAAGCGTCTCCCAGTAGATTAATCGATAGACAGAACAGGGTAATTCCCATGCCCGGAGCCAGTATCATCAAAGGATAAGAGCGGAAATAGGTCCGTGCGTCGCTGATCATGACCCCCCAGTCCGCTGTCGGCGGAGAAACACCGAGTCCCAGATAGGATAAAGCGGATGCCGACAAAAGAGAGGTTCCCGTTCGTAAGGTAAAGAGGACAATCAGGACAGGCAGCAAGTTGGGAAATATATATTTCCGCAGGATATACCGGTGCCCGGCGCCGATGCTCCGTATCCCTTCCATGTATGTTTCTCCTTTGATACGGAGCACTTCATTACGGACGATACGGGAAAACCCCGTCCATGACGTCAATGTCAAAGCGATGATAATGCGGAAATCATTTTCAGGAAGAATGGCTGCAATGGCAATCATAAGGCTTGTCCCCGGAAGTCCCTGAAAAAGCGCCACAAGGCACTGTACGGATTTATCCGCCAATCCCCCGAAATACCCCGACACCATGCCCAAAGATAATCCGAGCGCCATGGTACAGAATGCGGAACAGAATGCAAAAGCCACGGAAGACCGGGCGCCATAAATGACCCGTGAAAGAATGTCTCTTCCCAGGGCGTCTGTTCCAAGCCAATGAGCCGCGGAACTGTGCTCCAGTATTTCTTCAGGCGATACGGCTGACGGGTCATATGGCGCGAGGAGCGACGCAAAAACGGCGCAGAGGATAACGGCGGATGCGATAAAAATGGCCGCTGTGTAAAGGAGCCTGACGGCACTCTTATTCCCTTTCATAGGTCGCCCCCTTTCCGCACCGACGGATTGAGAATGCCGCACAGGATATCCACGAGGTAATTAAATGTAAGGAAGACTGTACCGCTTACAATGACATACCCCTGGATAACGGGATAGTCACGCCCCCATATGGCGGCCAGCACATAACTGCCCAGTCCGGGAATGGAAAACAGTTCCTCAATGATGACCGATCCACCGAGGATGGCGCCGAAGAAAGTGCCCAGCATCGTAATGACGGGGACAAGAGCATTGGGCAGTACATGTCTTTTCATGATAAAAGGCATGGGCAGCCCTTTCGCCCGTTCTGTCGTGATGAATTCCTTTCCTGCCACCTCCGTCATGGACGTCTGCTGAAGGCGCATGACAGCCGCCGATGTTCCCGCCGCAAGAACGAAAGAAGGCATGATCATCTGTATCATGCTCCCGTACCCGCCGGAAGGCAGGAGCCTCCACTCTTCAGAAAAAAGGAGCATGCATAAAATGGCCAGAAAGAAAGAAGGGACGGAAATAAAGAAAAGAGCACCTGCACGAAGGACTATTTCCCCTGCGGTGTCTTTTTTCTCTGCCGCCCAGATTCCGGCGGGTATGCCGATAACCAGTACCCAGCCGATGGCCCACACCGCGAGATGGGAAGTAATGGGAAAACGGCGGAGTATTTCCCTTTCCT
>OBVW01001026.1_pt1 | contig 10020 bp, 6 predicted proteins | sample 1495141 | NCBI WGS metagenome assembly OBVW01 (sample SAMEA2580013, study PRJEB22360) | human gut metagenome | biome: human gut; feature: human-associated habitat; material: faeces | place: Denmark | collected 2008/2010
CGGAAGAAAATACGGTGATCCGGCACATGCGATTGCATCAGGCAACGACCTGATTATGCCAGGCAGTTCCGGAACCGTAGATGACATCGTAAAAGCAGTTTCCAAAGGTATTATTCTGGAAGAAGATGTAAAAAGGAGTGCGGCCAACGTGTTGAAAGGAATCATCAGCAGCCGTATTTACCAGGGGTATTTAAGGAAGCAGAGAGAAAGCGGAGTATAATCAGTAAACAGATACACACTATATTCACAAAAGTTGACTTCGAACGAAGTGAGAGGAGAAACTTGGGAATATAGTGTGTATCTGTTTGCGTCCGGGGAAAAACAATATTTTTGTTCAACAGTTAAACTTTAATTCATCAAATAAACATATTTTTTCCACATACTTTTCAAACATCCCCCTTATATTGTTAACAGATTGAGTTTAACAGGAGGAAGGAAATTTGATAGAAGTAAAGAATCTTACCAAACGTTATGGTAACCATCTGGCGGTAGATCATCTGAACTTCACCGTAGAATCCGGTAAAATCTATGGATTCTTAGGACCAAACGGTGCAGGGAAATCTACGACCATGAACATTATGACCGGTTATCTGGGAGCTACAGAGGGACAGGTGCTGATCGATGGACACGACATTTTAAAGGAGCCGGAAGAAGCCAAGAAGAATATCGGTTATCTGCCGGAAATTCCGCCGTTATATATGGAAATGACGGTGCGGGAATATCTGGAATTCGCTGCAGAATTAAAAGGAATTAAAAAAGACAAAAGAGAGCCGCAGATAGAAGAAGTTATAAGACTTGCAAAGCTGAGAGACGTAGAAAACCGGCTGATCCAGAACCTGTCAAAAGGTTATAAGCAGAGAGTCGGACTTGCACAGGCAGTTCTGGGATTCCCGGAGATCATTATCCTGGATGAGCCGACAGTAGGCCTTGACCCGAAGCAGATTATCGAAATCCGTGAACTGATCAGGAAGCTTGCGAAGAAACATACCGTGATCTTAAGTTCTCACATTCTTGCGGAAGTCTGTGATTATATCATGATCATATCCGGAGGGAAGCTGGTCGCCAGTGATACGACCGAGAATCTGGAGAATATGATGAGTGGCAAAGGTCAGATCGAGGTGGAAGCAAAGGCTTCCAGGGATGAGATGGATCATATTATCCGCCGGACAGGAAAGATCAAAGAAGTAAAATACCGCACCAGTGCGAGCGGCATTACAACTGCGCAGATTATAGCAAAAGGCGGGGAAGATATCAGAGAAGAGTTATTCCTTGCATTTTCCCATGCAGATGTACCGATGCTTACCCTGAATCAGAGTAAGACAACACTGGAAGAGATATTTCTGGAGCTGACACAAGGGTCAGGCAATAGAATGATAAAGGAGGAGAAGTAAGATGAGAGCCATCTATAAAAGAGAGTTAAGATCCTATTTTCATTCTATGATAGGATATGTATTTATCGCTTTCCTGGTAGCTTATACGGGAATCTATTTCCTGGTGTATAACCTGAACTATGGATATCCGTACTTTTCTTATGTATTGTCAGGGATTCTGTTCGTATACCTGGTAGCAATTCCGATCCTGACGATGCGTTGCTTTGCAGAAGATAAGAAGAATAAGACGGATCAGATGTTACTGACAGCACCGGTCAGCCTGTTCGAGATCGTGCTTGGAAAATATCTTGCAATGGTAACGATCACGGCTGTACCGTGTGTGATCTATCTGATCTTTCCACTGATCATTAAAGCGCAGGGGACGGCATACATTAAGGTAGACTATTTGGCAATCCTTGTGTTCTTCTTACTCGGATGCGTATATATTTCCATTGGAATGTTTGTCTCTTCATTGACAGAAAGTGTGATCATTGCGGCAATCGGCGCATTCGGTATCCTGCTTCTGACTTATCTCTGGAGCGGCATCCTGAACTTTATCCCTTCGGCAGCATGGGCAAATGCATTGGCAGTTGCGGTGTTGTTGACGCTGGTCGTACTTGCAGTCTGGAATATGACGAAAAATGTCGTGATCAGCGGGGTACTGGAGCTGATCGTACTGGCAGGAACACTGATTACTTACTTTGTAAAGAAAACAGTGTTTGAAAGTCTGCTTTCCACAGTACTTGGCAAACTGGAACTGACAGAAGTATTTTCCAATATTGCCGATAACCATCTTCTGGATGTGAGCGGGATTATATTGTACCTGTCACTGATCGTCTTGTTCTTCTTTTTGACGATGCAGATGATTCAGAAGAGACGTTGGAGTTAGGAGGAGCATAATGTTAGAAAAAATCAAGAAGTCATTCCGGAGTGCATCATCGAAAAACGGAAGTTACAGTGTGGGAATGATCGCACTTGTGATCTGCATGGTGATCGTTGTCAATCTGATCGCAGGTCAGCTTCCGGAGAATGTTAAGAGCATAGATATCAGTGATAACAACATTTACGGAGTATCAAAGACTAGTAAAAAGGTATTGAACAAACTGGATAAAAAAGTAACATTTAAAATCTATGCAGAAAAAGATTCGACAGATACAAGGATCAAATCATTTATCAAGAAATATACGGCATTGTCTGATAAGATCAGTGTAACATGGATCGATCCGGTCCTGCATCCGGCAGCACTTACGAAAGCAGGGGTAGAGAAAGATACGATCGTAATCTCCTGCAAAGATACCGGAAAAACGAAATCTGTTTCTTTTGATGATATTTTAGTTTCGGATTCTTATTCCTACTATACGACAGGAAGCAGTTCTGCATCTGAATTCGACGGAGAAGGTCAGTTTACAAGTGCGATCAATTCGATTACAAGTGAACAGACAGAGAAGATGTATTATACAACAGGACACGGAGAAGCAGCATTTTCAGATTCTGTGACAAAACTGTTCAGTAAGAATAATCTGACGACAGATGAAGTGAATCTGATGATGACAGGTGAAATTCCTGATGATTGTGATCTGTTATTCATGGATGCTCCATCAAAAGACATTTCCGATGATGAGAAAACATTACTTCTGAATTACCTGAAAAAGGGCGGAAAGGTATTTATCATTCTTGGAGATCCTGAGGATGAGACACCGAATCTGGATGAAGTGCTGAAAGAATATGGTATGCAGGAAGCGGACGGTTACATCGCAGATATGCAGAGAAGCTACCAGGGCAACTATTATTATATTTTCCCGGAGATCACAGCAACAGACGATCTGGCCAATAATCTGGAATCCGAGATGGTTCTGATGATCAATGCACATGGTCTGACTACAGCAAATCCGGCAAGAGATACGATCACAACAACGGCGTTTATGCAGACATCAGATAATTCCTATGCAGTGACAGAGGATAAGCAGGAAGAGGGAACCTATACATTAGGAGCAGTTGCGACTGAGCAGATTACATCTGATGATTCATCCGACAGCAGCTCATCCCAAACCAGCCGTCTGACGGTAATTTCTTCAGAAAGCATGATCAATTCACAGATTACAGATACTTACACAACACTGGAGAACCTGGATCTGTTCATGAATGCGGTGACAGCTAACTTTGACAAGACAAAAAATATAGCAATCAAGGCGAAGAGCCTAGAGGTAAGCAACAATACGATGCAGCATGCGGGAATCATCAGCATCCTGACAATCTTCGGAATTCCGCTTGTAATCCTGATCTATGGATTCATGCGCTGGTGGAAGAGAAGAAAAGTGTAAATTAAGAAGATTTATGGACAGAAAAGGGGAAATTTGATGAAACAGAAAAAGACAATGCTCATCATGGTGATTGTGCTTGCGGTCTTGCTTGCGCTGTACGGAGGATTAAAAGCCTGGAACAGTCACAGTGAGAAGCAGAAGAAGGCAAAAGAGGACAAAGAAAAAGTCAGCCTGGTAGATGTAAAGAGTCTGAAGTCATTTGCCTATGAAAGCGGCGGAAGCAAGATGAGCTTTACCAAAGATGATGGCGAATGGGTATACGATGAGGATGACGGGGTACGTCTGAATCAGAGTACGATCAAGAGCACGGCAAAAGAGATTACTGGACTGACAGCGGTCCGCAAGCTGAGTGATCCGGATGAGAAAGCAGATTATGGACTGGACAGTCCGGATTACACTGTTACCTACACAGCCAAGGACGGAATCAAAGGAACGATTCAGATTGGTAATGCGGCCGGAAACAATTATTATGCAATGATCGAGGATTCGGATGCGGTGTATACCATCTCAGGTACACTGGTATCGGATCTGGTATTCGACCTGTCATCTCTGACGGAGAACGACACACTGCCATCGATCAGCAGTGGAAACCTTAAGAAGGTAGAGGTAACACAAAACGGTAAGACTACGACTTATAAGAAAAAGAAAGAGCGGGCCGAACTGGCAGGCGGATGGGGAACCATCTCACTTACCCAGTGTGCAGATTATAATGTAAAAGATCTTGCAAAATATGGTCTGGATGAAGCAAACCGGATTACGGTAACGACAACTTATAAGGATAGTACTTCAGGGGATAAGAAGACGTGTACTGTCTATGTTGGAAATGTAAATGGTGATAACCGTTATGTACAGCTTAAAGATTCCAATATGGTATATGAGGTCGGAAGTTCAATCGTAGAAAATATGATGTCGGTAGATAAATAAAACATATCAATAGAAAGAATTTGGAATTTCAGAAAAAAGACGGAAACAGCACAGAAAATGTGCCCTCCGTCTTTTTCTGATTTTTGAGAAAAATGACGAAAAGTTTTCACATAATTTACAGTACATTTATTGCCTGAAAGTATAAAAAATGGTATATTATTAATAGGTTTGTTGTGAAAATATACAAAAAACCCGGAAAAGAAATAAGTAGGAGTGATAAAAAATGTATCAGGAAGAATACAAACGCTGGCTTGCGGCAGATCTTGAAGATGCAGATCTGAAGCCGGAATTGTCAAAAATTGAGGGAAACGATGATGAAATTAAGGAACGTTTTGCAGTAGCACTGAAATTCGGAACAGCCGGACTTCGCGGTGTGCTTGGCGCAGGAACGAACCGTATGAATATTTATGTAGTACGTCAGGCAACACAGGGACTGGCTAACTGGGTAAAGACACAGGGCGGAACACAGACTGTAGCAATCAGTTATGACAGCCGTTTAAAGAGTGATGTATTTGCCAAGACAGCAGCAGGTGTACTTGCAGCAAATGGAATCAAAGTAAGAATCTATGATGCACTGATGCCTGTACCGGCACTTTCATTTGCAACACGTTATTATAACTGTAATGCAGGTGTTATGGTAACAGCTTCTCATAACCCGGCAAAATACAACGGATATAAAGCATACGGACCGGACGGATGTCAGATGACAGACGATGCGGCTGCAATCGTATACGAAGAGATTCAGAAGACAGACGTTCTGACCGGAGCAAAATATATGTCATTTGCAGAAGGTGTAGAAGAAGGATTGATCAGATTTGTAGGAGATGACTGTAAGAGAGCACTTTATGATGCGATCGAATCCCGGCAGGTTCGTCCGGGACTGTGTAAGACAGCCGGATTAAAACTGGTATACAGCCCATTAAATGGATCAGGTCTTGTTCCTGTAACACAGGTATTAAAAGATATCGGAATCACAGATATCACAATCGTTCCGGAGCAGGAATATCCAAATGGATACTTTACAACATGCAGCTATCCAAACCCAGAGATCTTTGAGGCACTGGAGCTTGGACTGAACCTTGCAAAAGAGTCAGATGCAGACCTTATGCTTGCAACTGACCCAGATGCAGACCGTGTAGGTATCGCTATGAAGTGCCCGGATGGATCTTATGAATTAGTAAGCGGTAACGAAGTCGGAGTACTTCTTCTGGATTACATATGTGCAGGACGTATCGAGAAAGGTACAATGCCTGAAAAAGCAGTAGCAGTAAAATCTCTCGTATCTACACCACTTGCTGATGCAGTAGCAGCTCATTACGGAGTAGAATTAAGAAACGTACTGACAGGATTCAAATGGATCGGAGACCAGATCGCACAGTTAGAGGCAGCAGGCGAAGTAGACAGATTCATCTTTGGATTTGAGGAAAGCTACGGATACCTTGCAGGACCATATGTACGTGACAAAGATGCCGTTATCGCATCTATGCTGATCTGTGAGATGGCAGCTTACTACAGAAGTATCGGCAGCTCTCTGAAACAGAGACTGGAAGAGATCTATGCAGAGTACGGACGTTACCTCAACAAGATCGACAGCTTTGAATTCCCTGGACTCAGTGGAATGGACAAGATGTCTGGAATCATGCAGAACCTGCGTGAGAATGCACCGGCAGAGATTGCTGGATACAAGGTAACAGAAGTAACAGATTATACTAAGACAGAAGAAACAGGACTTCCTGCAGCAAATGTATTAGTTTACAAGCTTGAGAACAATGAGACAGTTATCGTACGTCCTTCAGGAACAGAGCCTAAGATTAAGATTTACTACACAACACTTGGTAAAGATCTTGCTGAGGCACAGGCTGAGAAGGACAAACTTGCTGAGGCATTGAAACCAATCATGGCATAGGAGTCTGAGGCAGGTTCTGGAAGACTTGGAAATTGTGTTATAGGAATTTAAGATTGAAATAAGAGAATAAAAATAAGTGTACAATTCTTCGGTGGAAGAATGTACACTTATTTTTTATTGCCATGCATTCGTAAAGAGCTGCCAGTGGTAAGTCCTGTAGATACAAAGTATGTAAGATACATTGCTACTTGCAGGAACTACTATGTATATGCTAATACGTTAATTTCCCTTTGGTGCAATCCGCTGTTTCAACCGCTGACGCCGTACAGGATGCGTAAATGCAACTCTCTGTGCTGTAAAGATCGAATTATTAAAGTTAAAGATAAACGATACAAAACATACAACCGAAAAGAATGGGAGCATATTATATCCGAAACTTTCCACGCCGACCAGGATAGCTGCAAGCAAAGTATTTGATCCACTGCAGAAGACGGAAGCGAATCCAAGAGCTGCACCGAACATCGGATCAAATCCGAATACCGGTCCAAGTACGTATCCTAAGCAGGAACCGATGGAAAACAGTGGTGCAACTTCGCCGCCGATGAATCCGGAGGAAAGTGTCAGAATCGTAAGAGCCATTTTAAGAATCCAGTCATATGCGTATATATCGTCTGTAATACCGTCAAAGCACAGAGCAACCAGGTTAGAGCCAGTTCCGGAGTATCTTCCCTGATGAAAGACCATCATAAGAACTGCGATAACAGCCCCCATGATCAGAACCTTTTTTACAGGCGAAGAAAAACGGAAGGCGAATTTCAAACGCAGATATCGGAGAATCAGTGCAAATAAAGAACCAACGATACCGAAGCACAGTCCCATAGCTGCCAGTTTTAAAAGAAAAACGGCGTTGTACGTAGAAGGATGATAGTTCAGGGTTTCCAGTATATTAATATGAAATTTCCGAAGTCCGAGCGCTCGTGATGTAAATGCTGCACTGATGGAAGCTACTGTTGCTGGGATCAAAGCATGATATTCCAGCTTTCCGGCAACCAATACCTCCAGTGCAAAAAAGATTGCAGCAAGCGGAGTACAGAAAAGTCCGGAAAATCCGGCAGCCATACCAGTGATCAGGAACATCTTCCGGCTGTTTTCGATATCAATAGTCTTATCGACCAGACGACCAACATTGTTGGAAACAGCCGCACCAATCTGAACAGCAACACCTTCTCGTCCGGCACTTCCTCCAAACAGGTGTGTTGTCCAGGTTCCGATGACGGATAGTGGCACCATACGGATTGGAAGTTTGGTGTTTTTACCAAGGCCGACGTGAAAGACCATCTTCATACCATTGGAGACAGATTTGCCAAACTGGTGATAGATGAACCAGATGAAGACGCCGCCAAGAGGCAGGAACCAGATCAGATACCAGAAGTATTTCGTCCGGATAGCGGTACAGGCATTAAGTCCCAGTCCGAATGCTGCATCGATGATTCCGACGAGAACACCGATGACTACTCCGGCAATAGCCAGGATAAAAGTATCTTTATAGTATTTGTAAATGTGTTTGAACAAAGCTTTAATCATAATAACCCCCAAAGATAAATTCTCTCGTATTTATTATAACTTGTATGGCGGAATCTGCAAGCAAATATATTTTTTACTCGACAATTTATATACTATGTGATACAATCGGGTTAAGCATTATAATTCTATATTTTCATTGGCATATACGCCCTATCAAGAACTTATGCATTTCGCATTCTATGAATTTTCAATGCTTGTAACCCAGAGAGATTTTATACAGGCAGAGAGGAATTGTAGATTCATGCTAATGTACAGATAATAAAGGATAGTGCTGAAATGGAGGCAGAGTTTATGAAAGCAGAGGAAAGAAAATCATATTGTCAGCAGCTATTTGAAAAATATAATATAGTATAAATTTTACGAGGAAACTAAGATGACATTAGAAGAAGTAAGAAATGAAATTGATGAAATAGATACAAATATGAAGCCATTGTTTTTAAGAAGAATGAAATGTGGAAAACATGTAGCAGAAGTAAAAGCTCAGACCGGAGGAGATGTATTTGTTCTCGAAAGAGAACTTGAAATCATTGAAAAAAGAGCCACGGATGTGGATCCGGAGATTCAGGAAGAATATAAAACATTCCTGAGACACTTAATGAGCCTTTGCAGAAAATATGAATATGAATTATTACCAGAGATGCAGGAAAAAGTTATGACGGCAGCTCTGGCGGCAGCAGGACTGACAGCTGAGACCGAACATACACAGGTAAAGATTGGATTTACCTGCCCAAAAGAGACAAGTGATCTGAACCTGTTCGTGAACATGACAAAGTTAAATGGAATCCAGATAGATGCTATGAATCTGATGACAGAAAATGGAATTCAGAAAGTAACCATGACACTGGATGGCAAGATCATGGATGCGGGAATGCGGTGTCTGTTGTGCCAGATAGGGAAAGAGGCAGAGGAGTTCCGGATTTTAGAATTGTTTTAGTAAATGATACCATAACAAGTCATAAATGAAAAGCCAGGAAGACATTTTACATAAAATTCAGAATACCCTCTTGCAATCTGAAAAAACATGTGCTAACATTTAAAACAAATTTTAGTATAGTAAAGCGATGAAAGAGACTCTGGACTCTGGAACCTGACAGGAATGTGGTGTCACCGACTGAGAGCACTGCTTGGGGAATGAGGACAATAGGGAACACTCTGGAGCAGACCAGCTGAACAAGTAAATATGGTAAAGTTGAATGAAAAGTAGGTTGGTACGTAGACTGCACGTTACGCACGAAAAGAGGAATCTTAGAAAGCACTATACAGCTTTGAGATTCAATGCGGGTGGTACCGCGGATAACGATGATGATATCCGTCCCGGGATACAAGTATGTATTCCAGGGCGGATTTTTATGTTTATAACCGTTATTCGTCCCGGGAAGAAAAGGAGGAAAAGAACATGGAGTATTTAACAGGTGTAAAGCCAAAAGAGACAAAAGAAATCAGTGAATTACTGGAACAGGCAGAAGCAGGAGCAAAGGTAAAAGTCAATGGAGCAGTGCATACGATCCGTGACATGGGAACTGTTGCATTTGTGATCTTAAGAAAAAGAGAAGGTCTGCTTCAGTGTGTCTATGAAGAAGGCAGTGCTGATTTCGAACTGAAAGATATCAAAGAAGCAGCAACAGTCGAAGTAGAAGGCGTCTTAGAAGAGAATGAAAAAGCACCAAATGGAATTGAAATCCGTATGGAGAGCGTAAAAATCTTAAGTGAGCCGGAAGACGAGATGATGCCGCTTGCAATTTCCAAATGGAAACTGAACACATCTCTGGAAGCAAAACTGAACTATCGTTCCATTTCCCTTAGAAATATCCGGGAGCGTGCCAAATTCAGAATTCAGGAAGGACTTACAAGAGCATTCAGAGATTTCCTTTACAGCCAGGAATTTACAGAGATCCATACACCGAAGATCGGAGCGAAAGGAGCCGAGGGAGGAGCCAACATTTTCAAACTGGAATATTTCCACAGACCGGCAGTG
>OBVW01001035.1_pt1 | contig 9944 bp, 8 predicted proteins | sample 1495141 | NCBI WGS metagenome assembly OBVW01 (sample SAMEA2580013, study PRJEB22360) | human gut metagenome | biome: human gut; feature: human-associated habitat; material: faeces | place: Denmark | collected 2008/2010
CGCGGAGCTTGAGCTTTCAAAACCCCCTGTCACAAAGCCGCCGCCATGAAAAAATAAAATAAGCGGTGCCACTTTTCCGTCATAGCTGTAGGTACGAAGCAAGATATCACGCCCCTCAAGATGGAGAATGCGATCCATCGTATTGCAGCTTCTTCCCTTGTAATACGGATACATTTTTTCTTTTTTACGGCTCTTCTCGTAGTCTTTTGTCATATCACCCTGATGACGTGACATTGTTCGAATTGCGGCTCTTAAAACTTTATTCATAAATGGCTGTATTCCTTTCTGTGGTATGCAGTCACAAAAATCTTATAACTTGCACAGTGTAAAGTGTGCCTCGCCTTCACGGTCGATTTCCATCAATATATATGTGTGGGCAAAACCATCCTGACGCGGCAGAGTTAAACTTCCTGGATTTAAGATAGTGACATCCCTTCCCTGATTGATAATCGGCACGTGAGTGTGACCATACATTGCGATGTCTGCTCCACGAAGAAGTGCTGCCTCTTTTAGTGTCTGGATTCCGAAATTTACCTGATAACGATGTCCATGTGTCAAAAAGACGCGGTACTTTCCGATTTCTATTAGCTTATCCTGCGCAAGATCAGATGAATAATCACAGTTTCCGCGCACAATATCAACAGGGCAGCCTGCTAAGCGTGCTATCTCATCCTGCTGTCCCTCTGAGTCACCAAGATGAATCAATCTGTCTGGCTTTCCTGTTCTGGCTAACATCTCCTTAAAATAATTAAGTCTTCCATGTGTGTCACTGACAATCAGAATGCGCTCACTCATTATTGCTTTCCTCTTTTTGCAAAATTGCCTTCATGGCACGAAGTGCTTTTCCTCTATGGCTGATCTTGTTTTTCTCTTCTGCTGAAATCTCTGCCGTTGTCTTGCCAAGCTCTGGCACATACACAATCGGATCATAGCCAAAGCCACCGCAGCCTGCCGGTGTCTTTGCGATTACACCCTCGATGGTTCCGCGTGTGACAGCGGTATGGCCATCTGGAAAGCTGGCTGCAATCACACACACAAAGCGTGCACTTCGGTCATTCCCTTCCACTCCATCAAGACGGTCAATGATAGACTGATTTTTGATATCATATGATGTGTCCTCACCCATATATCTGGCTGAATGTACACCTGGTTCTTTATTTAAATAATCAACCTCCAGACCAGAATCATCAGCCAAAATGATGCCATCAGTATATGGACGAAGCGCATTTGCCTTAATCAGAGCATTTTCCTCAAATGTGCTGCCATTCTCATCGATATCGACCTTGATGCCAGCATCCTTAAGAGACGTAATCTCATAGCCGCTTCCTTCCATAATCATGCGGATCTCACGCATCTTTCCCTCATTTGTGGTTGCGAATAATATTTTTTTCATGGTGTTTTTTCCCTTATTCTTTCTTACTGTTCTTTTGTGTATGCCTTCAAACATATGTTGCACTTATATTTGTCCTGCGCAGACTGCCAGCTTGTACCTTTCATGCTGATGTAGCCCTCGTTTCCACTCAGGTTTGCAATGACAGCGCCATCCTTGCTTGTGTACTCGACTGCTACAGGTCGCTCACTGCCTGGTGTGCGCACGTAGACGATCACTGCATATCGATCACCATCTGATAAAAGCACTGGCTTGTCCAATTTGACTGTGTAATACCCGGCATTTGAAAAACTGCCAGATGCCGCCTTTTTCTGGAATGTCAGATCAGCCTCTCCTGTCACCTTATTTACCACATAAACTTCATAGCTAGTGTCTGGTGCTGTGGCATAAAAACCAACAGCTTCAAGCACCTCTTCGCCATTTGCAGTATAAAGATTTGCAAAGTAAGCTTCCTCGTTTCCATAACCAAGCTGTCCAACCCATCCGCACTTATCTGACTGGTAAATTCGATCATAATTATCTGTATTTTCAATTTTTGTGTAGGCTGCATTATAGATGCCGACGTTGGAATCATAATAAGACACCCAAAAATATCCGCCGTCACCAAAGCCAGTTCCCCAGCTGTTCATGCAAAGCCATGCACCATTTCCCTCTGGCTGTGTACGAAAATTTGACGCGGCATAACCATCATCCCAGCCAACAATCAGCGTATCATGATTTATTTTGTTCGTTCCTATATAACAGTATGCGTTCTGTGCATTGTTATAATATAAAGATTCGCTGTTTTCACCGCTGACCTCACAGTAGATAGATGTCTGGACACTTCCATACAGATAAACAGCCCGCTTAATTGCAGATTGATCTTTTGACGGAATAATCTGAATTTCCTGCACATGCTTGACTGCCCTTAATGATGTATCAGTTTTTCCATCACCGTATGGGTCATCTTCTTCACGCACAGGTCCTTTCCATGAGAGCAGATACGCCATCGCCATAGTGTACTCACCGCCCGTATCCTGTCCCCAGGTATATCCATTATTCAGACTCATGTGATCAACTGAGAAATGCCAGCTTTCCTCCGGAAGAAGTGCTGCCTCTAATGCACCGACTGATGCAAATGCCCAGCATGTACCAAGCTTTCCCTGATTCATAACTGGCGCATCAAGACCATACAGCCTTGGGTCAAATGCTGAAGGAAGCTTAGAGGCTTCTGGACGGATATCAGTAAATCGAATTGTATTGGCTGATGCATCCCACTCGACCTCATAGTCAAGTCCCTTCGCTACTACATCTGCACTTAAATAGTAAGATCCTCCCTGAAAAACAAGTGCATTCGTGATCTTTTCCTTTTCACCATTGATTACGATCTCTTCTTTATTTTCCTCTGCCTCTATGCTTCGGTCATTGCGGTATGCCTTCAGTGTTTTGTGATCATAGATTCCTACATTGCAAAGAAAGACATCGCGAAGCGTATCCACTGGAATCATCAGTTGTCTGTCATCTGCCATATATGGCTGTATATCATTCTTTGCCAAGCGCTTTCCATCCACGCTCAGACTGATTTCCTTTTGGTTTGTCTTTGCTGCAATCAGCTCATTCCATTCATCACAAACGCCTGCCTGCGTATAGCCGCTTCTAACTGTGCTTGTTGTCTGCCTTTGATACAGACAGACAACAGCCAACACTAACAGTGCAAGAGCTGCGGCAATATACCACTGTTTATATTTCACTCGTTCTTTGTTCCCTTCTCGGCGGCTTCGGGCCGATGTACTGATAATAGTAGGTCTTAATCATTCCGTTGTAAATTTTACGGTTCTTGTCCGCTTTCTTGCCAATTGCATTCTGTGCATCCTCATAGGATGTGATTAAATACATAGACCATGTGTCCAGCTTGGTAAAACGATCACCTATTGTACGGTACAGCTCTGGCAAATCTGCCTTCTCCTCAAGACGCTCGCCATATGGCGGATTCGTGATAATAAAGCCATACTTTCCAGGATGGGACAATGCGCTTACAGGACGCTGCTGCAAATGAATCATATGATCAACACCGGCACGCTGTGCATTCTCTCTTGCCATGCGCACAGCAGACGGATCAATATCGTATCCCTGAATATCTGTCTTTACAGACAAATCTACAAGATCATTTGCCTCGTCCATAGCATCATACCAGGTTTTCTTTGGAATCAAATTTTTCCAGCTCTCAGACAAGAAGCTTCTATTCATGCCTGGCGCCATATTCGCTGCCATCATAGCTGCTTCGATTGCAAAGGTACCGCTTCCGCAGAATGGATCAACAAGAATACGATCCTTCTTCCATGGGGTCAGCATAATCAATGCACTTGCAAGTGTCTCACTGATTGGTGCCTTTGTTGTACTCTGACGATATCCTCTCTTATGAAGACTCTCTCCTGTGGAGTCGATGCCGACGGTGAACTCGTCCTTCATGGCAAATACTCGTACTGGATAAGATGCACCTGTCTCTGGAATCACCTCGGTATGGTATGCACTCTTTAAGCGCTCTACGATTGCTTTTTTCATGATGGACTGGATGTCTGATGATGAATAAAGCTTACTCTTTACGGTGGATGCCTTTGTTACCCATACCTTGCCATCCTTTGGAATCCACTCTTCCCATGGCAGTGCCTTTGTGCACTCAAACAGCTCGTCAAATGTGCGCGCTGTAAAGCTGCCTGCCTTTAACAGGATACGCTCTGCGCTGCGAAGAAATACATTAGCGCGGCAGAGCGCTTCCATATCTCCTATAAAGGTTACTCTTCCATCTTCTGTTTTGCTGATATCATAACCAAGATCATCAATCTCTCTTTTTAACACCGCCTCTAATCCAAAGTGACACGGTGCAATTAATTCGTATGTTTTCATTTAGCCTCCAATTTTGTGTTTTTATATTTGCAAGCCAGACGTTTTTCCTGCAGCATTTATCATACAATAGCTACATATTGCTGAAACGACGGTATGCCTGCAGCCCTCCATTTACGGAGAGCACATCATAGCCGTACTGGCTTAACTTTCTGCCTGCGAGAATACTGGTTGTACCCCACTCACAGTATAACACTAGAAGGCGGTTTCGGGGAAGTCTTTTCTTGTAATCTTCTAAAAAATCATAAGGAATATTTACGGCACCCTCGATATGACCCTGCTCATACTCTTCTTTTGTGCGAAGATCGATCAGGTAGGCACCTGATCTTCTATAATCATCAAGTGTACTTGCTGCGATTAGTCTCATGAAAAGCACCTCCGAAAATTTCTTGTCTTTTCAGACTATGCTATACTTTATTCTATGCGTATGTTACTCGGAAGGTCTATGAAAGGCAGCATCATAAGTTGATGTTCACGGACATGGTTACGAAAAGCCCTTCGGTGATGGTTTCGTCGGCGCCCCTTGTTCCCGCAGCGCTCTTTCGGTAACGTTGACAACTCATTAATGTCTTGGTATAATTTAACAAAATTATCGGAACGGCGGTGATGACCATGAAATTTAAAATTGCAATCTGCGATGATGAGCAAAATCAAATTGACTATATGGCTTCGATTGTTGCATCGTGGAGTGCTCACGCAGGACATAATTGCGAGATACGCACGTTTACATCTGCCGAAGCTTTTCTATTTGAATATGAAGAAGATAAGGCATTTGACATTCTTCTGCTTGATATTGAAATGGAAAATATGAACGGCATTGAACTTGCTAAGCGCATCCGCAAAGATCACAACCGTGCTGAAATCATTTTTATTACTTCGCATTTTGAGTTTGTCTGGGAAGGTTATGAAGTGGATGCGCTTCATTATCTGACGAAACCGCTCTCTGCTGAAAAACTCACGCAGGTTCTGAGCAAAGCCGCAGACAAACTTTCTGTCGAACGCCGTCGGTGGTAATCTCTTGCGATGGTGAAACGCTCAAATTATATGAATCAGATATCCTCTATGCAGAAGCCTTTCTGCATTACATTGTCATTCACACAAAAGACAACGAGTACAAGATCAAGGAACCTATATCTGTGTTTGAAAATAAAGTAAGCGATGATTTCTATCGTATTCACCGTTCTTACCTAGTTTCGCTCAAATATATAACTCGAATTTCTCGTACATCCGTTACTATCGGAAACTCAACCCTTCCTCTTTCCAGAGGAAAGTACGACGATATCAACCGAGCATTTATCGAGCATAATTGAGAATCGAGGAAACTTATGAGAAAGAAAACATACTTAAAGCTGGTTGACTATCAGACGGAACAATCTGAAAAACACTTAAATGAAGTGCGAAGTATCCACAAGGAAATGAGAGGTTACAAGCATGTTCAAACATTAAAAGGTCAACTTGAGGCTGGAGAAATTGAGCGTGCGCTTGCTTATATCGAGCAACTTGACACGCAACTAATGCAGGTGGATACTCTGTTGAAAACTGGTAATGTATCTCTCGATGCCATTTTATCTGCAAAGATCGCACAGGCAAAGGCAGAAGCTATTACAGTTACCGTGAAAGCCAATGTGCCAGATATCCTGACAATTTCAGATTTGGAATTGAGTATTGTCATTGGGAATCTGCTTGACAATGCGATTGAATCCTGCCGTACCGTCACAGAAGAACGATTTATTCGTATTTTTATTTCTATGAAAGGAACAATGCTTTATTTTTCTATGCTCAACACAGCAGGTCCAAAGAAGAAAAAGACAGGTTCTTTGTTTGCAACCCACAAGGACGGTGTTCACGGGTTCGGTTTGCGCCGTGCCGAAGCAATCCTTGAAGAACATGGCGGCTGGGTCAAGTACAACAGTGAAGACGGTGCTTTTACTTCGGAATTTTTGGTGCCAGCCATCGAGTAATTTGCAATTCATGCACAGACAAAAGCATTTGGTGCACAAATTTATAATCGTGCAACTTCGTGTGTTAGCATAGGTGTATAGATAGGAGGTACGCGAATATGAAAAAAACTAACAGAAGTTCGCACGATGAATTAAATCTCACCAATTATTCGGCAATGAAAAACATCCTATATTGCCTGAATAATACAGTCAAATGTCATTCTCCGCTTTTGTGTTTGTGTTCTTTAAAAATACTGATTGGCACGTTAATTCCAATTTTAACAACCATTCTGCCCAAAATAGTAATCGAGATGATTACTGCAAAACAAAGCGTATATAAATTGGCATCTGCCATTCTCAGCTTTATGGGCAGCCTTGCCATTCTATCTGGTGCTGACAAATTTCTGACTAAGTTGATTTATCATCAGAAATTCAGAATGAACACATTTTATCTCAAACATGCGGCACTGAAAGGATTGACAACTGACTATATCAACCAAGAAAATGGAATTTTTCGGAAGCTTCAAACAGAAAGTTTTGAGTGCTGTAACGGAAATTACTCTCCGCTTTCCAATATATATGAAATTTTGATAAAACTCTGTACCAGTTTTTTGGGATTATTTGTTTTTGGTTCTATGCTCATTCAGGTTCACTTGGGAATCATTATTTTTCTAATTATAATAACTGTAATCAGCTATTATTTAAATCAAAAAATCATTGCATGGACAGCTGCAAATAATAAGGAGCGGATTGGTTATCAGCAGCGACTCCACTATATTAACGATATTTCTGGTGATATTCGTTCTGCAAAAGATATTCGTCTATACAAAATAGCTGTATGGTTTTCCGATATTTACAACACCAATATGAAAGGAATTGCCGACTGGTACAAACGATTTACACGCAAACTTTTGGGTATTGCAGTATATGACAGTAGCTTAGCTTTCCTTCGTGAAAGTATTGTTTATTTCTATCTACTCTATCTTATCTGGAATGGTCAAATAACGGTTGCAGAATTTGTCATGTATTTAAGTGTTGTTACTAACTTCTCGTCATGGCTTGGCAATATTTTTTCAGATTTATCCTCGCTTAACCAGATAAATTTGAAAATCAATTATTTTCGTTCCTACCTTGAATACCCAGAAACATTTAATCGAAACAATGGCGTAACAAATTCGGTGGACGATTGTCCAAAAGAAATTGAACTCAAAAATGTGAGTTACCGATACGAGGGTGCAAATCACAATACATTACAAAATATCAACCTGAAAATAAATCCCGGTGAACATATCGCAATCGTGGGATTAAATGGTGCAGGCAAAACGACACTTGTTAAGCTGCTATGCGGTTTGATTGATCCGACAGAAGGACAAATATTCTATGATGGCATTGATATCCGCAAATACAATCGCACCGCATTTTATAGACTCTTTTCTGCTGTATTTCAACAATTCAGTATTCTGCCTGTGACCATTGCGGAAATTGTTTCCGAAACTACGCCAGAAAATATTGATTATAATAAAGTGAAACGCTGCTTAATTGTCGCAGGGTTATGGAATAAAATCGATCAACTGACCAATGGTGTAAACAGTCAATTTGGAAAAACAATATACGACGATGGTGTCGAATTTTCCGGCGGCGAAATTCAGAAATTGTTGCTCGCGCGTGCAATGTACAAAAATGCTCCTGTTATGCTTCTTGATGAACCTACAGCTGCCCTTGATCCCATTGCAGAAAACACATTATATGGAAATTACAATCAAATAAGTTTTCAAAAAACGACTGTATTTGTTTCGCACCGACTGGCAAGCACAAGCTTTTGTGACCGCATCATCCTGATTGAAAACGGAAAAATCTGTGAGGAAGGCAGTCATAATGAACTGCTTAAGCAAAACGGAACGTATCGTATGCTTTTTGAGACACAAGCAAAATATTACAAAAATAATCTCGATAAAACGGAGGTGGCAGAATGAGCAAAATTGCGCTTACCAAAAGAGTTTCTATCACCATGCGCGGATTTTCAATCTTAAAGCAGTACTGTCCTGGGCTTGCACAGGGAAAGGCTGCGTATGAATTGATCAATTCCATCCAGCCCTTCATTTCCGTTTGGTTTACTGCTCAGATTGTAAACGAAATTTCATCACAAAGAAGATTCAATACAATTTTGCTTTTTATTCTAGGTGCAGTGTTACTCAACTTTATCTGTTCTCTCCTTAAAAACATACTCAATCACGTCTGCAACGAAAAAGAGGCACAAATGTGGAACTGGTTTGAAAAAATATTCTCAGACAAGCAGATGTCTCTTGATTTCGTTGATCTGGAAAATGCCGCAATCCAGCATCAACGACAGGAAGCACAAGAAAACCTCTACATGTTCGGTAACGGTCTGGCACAGCTCTTTTGGGGGATATCCGCACTTGTACGAACACTCGTATATATCATACTCTCTCTTGCAATGACAATCTCTTTGTTTCTTTCTTCATCTGGAAACCGATTTATTGATCATCCTATCTGGATACTCATTATCCTAGTTTGTATTGCGATTGGTGGTTTGAGCAAGTCCAAAGCTACTATCAGCGAAAACGATATCTTCATGGAGTATTGCAAAAACACAGTTTGGTTTAATCGCGTCTTTCTGTTTTTTGGCAAAGAACTGTATATGAATCCAGAAAAAGCCAAAGACGTTCGCATATACAGTCAAAACACGGTTGCTGAAAAAATGCTGGATAAACTCATCTCGCACGAAAAAGAGAACCAATCTGATATCGTCAAAATGGCTCTCTATCCTGCTATTGCTCAAATCATCATTGTTTTTGCAAATGCAGTTTGTTATCTGTTTGTGGCATCAAAAGCCTTGTTTGGTGCTTTTGGCGTCGGCAATATTGTACAATATGTTGCTGTTTTATCAAGACTCGGAGAAGGCTTACAGGAATTGATGTATCTCTTATCCGATAATGAAGTATATTGTACCCACCTACAAAACCTGTTTGCGTATCTGGATTTGCCAAATCATATGTATCAAGGTTCGTTAACTGTTGAAAAAAGAGATGACAACGAATACTATGTGGAATTTAAAAATGTTTCGTTTCAGTATCCAAATGCAGATTCCTATGCGCTTAAGCATGTGAATTTAAAATTTAAAGTTGGTGAAAAATTGGCTGTTGTTGGAATGAATGGATCTGGCAAGACCACGTTTATTAAGCTGATGTGCCGCTTATATGATCCAACCGAAGGAGAAATACTGCTCAACGGTGTGAACATCAAGAAATATGACTACAACGAATACACTTCCATTTTTTCGGTCGTTTTTCAGGATTTTCGTCTTTTTTCCTTCTCTCTTGGGCAAAATGTCTCTGCCAGTGCTTCTTATGATGAAGATAAAGTGATCGAATGTTTGAAGAAGGCCGGATTTGCCGAACGTCTCAACTCATTACCAAATAAGTTAAATACGTTTCTTTACAAAGATATTGATGCTGATGGCGTAGAGATATCCGGCGGAGAAGCACAAAAGCTTGCTCTTGCCCGTGCTCTCTACAAAAATGCACCGTTCATCATCCTTGACGAACCGACTGCTGCACTCGATCCAATTTCAGAATACGAAGTCTATAGTAAATTTAATGAAATCGCAGGAACCAAAACCGCTATCTATATCAGTCACCGTCTTGCATCATGCCGCTTCTGCGACAAAATTGCTGTATTTCATGAAGGAGAAATCATTCAACTCGGAAGTCATG
>OBVW01001039.1_pt1 | contig 9926 bp, 12 predicted proteins | sample 1495141 | NCBI WGS metagenome assembly OBVW01 (sample SAMEA2580013, study PRJEB22360) | human gut metagenome | biome: human gut; feature: human-associated habitat; material: faeces | place: Denmark | collected 2008/2010
ATAAATTCCCCTTTCTTTCATGTGTTGTCTGATTATGACTGGTTGCTATTATTGTAATACGGATGGGGAAAAAAATAAACATGAAATCTCTAAAAAATTATAAAATAAAAAGAAAGTAATTCTTCGTTTACAAATATTTTAGAAATTATTAGCACTCAACTCTTGACAGTGCTAATAAGCAGTGGTATAACTTACATTGTGAGCAAACAAAGCAGTAAACAGCGAAAGCTGATAAAATATCAATGATCACAAGGAGGAATCCAGATATGAAGTTAGTACCATTATTTGATAAGGTCGTATTAAAGCAGTTAGTTGCAGAAGAGACTACCAAGTCCGGCATCGTTCTTCCCGGCGCGGCAAAGGAAAAGCCACAGCAGGCTGAGGTTATCGCAGTTGGCCCGGGCGGTGTGGTTGACGGCAAGGAAGTGGTTATGCAGGTAAAGGCCGGCGATACAGTAATCTATTCCAAGTATTCAGGAACAGAGGTTGAGCTGGATGACGAGAAGTATGTGATCGTAAAGCAGAGCGACATTCTGGCAGTAGTAGAGTAATCATTTAAAAATACTGACTTATTATAATTTGGAGGTTGATTGACATGGCAAAGCAGATTAAATATGGCGTAGAAGCCCGCAAGGCACTGGAAGCAGGCGTAAATCAGTTAGCAGATACCGTTCGCGTGACATTAGGACCGAAGGGACGCAACGTAGTTCTTGACAAGTCCTTTGGCGCACCGTTAATCACAAACGACGGTGTTACCATCGCAAAGGAGATCGAACTGGCAGATGCATTTGAGAACATGGGCGCGCAGCTGATCAAGGAAGTTGCTTCCAAGACAAACGATGTAGCAGGCGACGGAACCACTACAGCTACCGTACTGGCACAGGCCATGGTAAATGAAGGAATGAAGAACCTGGCGGCAGGTGCAAACCCGATCGTCTTAAGAAAGGGTATGAAGAAGGCTACTGACGCAGCAGTTGAGGCAATCAAGGCTATGAGCAAGCCAGTGGGCGGCAAGGCTCAGATCGCAAGAGTAGCAGCTATTTCCGCTTCTGATGATGAGGTTGGTACAATGGTAGCTGATGCTATGGAGAAGGTTTCCAAGGACGGTGTTATCACCATCGAGGAATCCAAGACCATGAAAACAGAGCTGGATCTGGTAGAAGGTATGCAGTTTGACAGAGGTTACCTGTCCGCATATATGTGCACCGATATGGATAAGATGGAGGCAAATCTGGACGATCCATACGTTCTGATCACTGACAAGAAGATCTCCAACATTCAGGATCTGCTGCCTCTGTTAGAGCAGATCGTAAAGATGGGCGCAAGACTGCTGATTATCGCTGAGGATGTTGAGGGTGAGGCTTTAACAACCCTGATCGTGAATAAATTAAGAGGTACTTTCAATGTAGTTGCTGTTAAGGCTCCTGGCTACGGCGACAGAAGAAAAGAGATGCTTCAGGATATCGCTATCCTGACCGGCGGTACCGTAATCTCCGAGGAAGTTGGTCTGGATCTGAAGGATGCTACCATGGAGCAGTTAGGCCGTGCAAAATCCGTTAAGGTACAGAAGGAAAATACCATTATCGTTGACGGTGAGGGCGACAAGGAGGCAATCGCCGCAAGAGTGGCTCAGATCCGCAAGCAGATTGGCGAGACAACATCTGATTTCGACAAGGAGAAGCTGCAGGAGCGTCTGGCTAAGCTGGCAGGCGGCGTAGCTGTTATCCGTGTAGGCGCTGCTACCGAGACAGAGATGAAAGAAGCGAAACTTCGTATGGAGGATGCGTTAAACGCAACCCGCGCAGCTGTTGAGGAAGGCATCATCGCAGGCGGCGGTTCTGCATACGCACACGCTACCGTTGACGTGCAGAAGGTAGTAGACGGTCTGGAAGGCGACGAGAAAACCGGTGCTAAGATTATCTTAAAGGCACTGCAAATGCAGGTCTGGAAGGCGCTGTGATTGTAAATAAGGTAAAGGAGTCTGCAGTAGGTCAGGGCTTTGACGCATACAACGAGGAATTTGTTGATATGATCGAGGCTGGTATTCTGGATCCTGTAAAGGTTACAAGAAGCGCTCTGCAGAATGCTACCAGCGTTGCGTCTACTCTGCTCACCACTGAGTCTGTAGTTGCAGCAATCAAGGAGCCGGCACCAGCAGCACCAGCAGCACCTGATATGGGCGGAATGTACTAATTTCCGGTTTCAGGAAATAATTTCATATAAGAATCAAGTAAAGGCTGCGGCTTTGGGAAATGCTCCCAGGGCCGCAGCTTTTTTTGTACAGGCAGAAGAAGGAGGCTTTCTGGAAAATGATTGCGCTTAATGAAAATGTAATACTTCTGTGCTTTTTTGTTGGAGTGAATTATGATATACTGGAAAAAGTTTGATAAAAGTGTGCCATAAAGGTCTCCCCTATATCTGTATTTTCAGGCATGGTATCGGTAAAAATCCAGTCTGCGCCGGTGTGTTTTATGCTGTGATTTACGCCCTGCGGACAGCAGTCTGATTTTGTATTTCATTGCAGAGAGGGAGATTCCTTAAAAATATAAAACGGAAGAGGTATTTAACATATGATACGAAACAGATGGAAGTCACTTCTTGGTCTCTGCAGCGCGGCGGTTCTGGGCCTGTCTCTCCCCGCTTATGCAGTAACGATCACACCGCTGGATCCTGGCACAGGCCAGACCTCATCACAGGAAACAGCAGCGCCCGCTGCTCCGGGGAGTACGGGGCCGGGAAATACTTCCGGGCCGGGAAGTGTTTCCTCGCAGGAAAATACGCCTGCACAGGGAAATACTTCCTCGCAGGTCAGCACAGCTGACATAGCCCAGCCGTCAGTGGCTTTAGCCGGGGCTGTGCTGATGGACGGAGCAACGGGCAAGGTGCTGTTTTCTAAGAACGGAGATACAAAGTATTATCCAGCCAGCATAACAAAGCTGATGACAGCCCTGGTGGTGGCTGAAAACTGCAGCCTGGATGACACTGTGACCTTCTCTGCGGCAGGTACTACCAATCTGGGGTCCGGCGCTAGCGCCATATGAATGACAGAGGGCGATACCATGACGGTTCGTCAGTGCCTGTATGCCCTGCTTTTAAAATCTGCTAATGAGGTGGGAAATGCTCTGGCAGAGCACGTGGCAGGGAGCAATCAGGCTTTTGCGGATAAGATGAATGCAAAGGCGGCCGCCCTTGGCTGTACCAACACCCATTTTACCAATCCCCATGGTTTAAATGACCCTGACCACTATACTACGGCTCACGATATGGCGCTGATCGCCAGAGCGGCCTTTCAGAATGATGTGGTAAAAACCGTGGCGTCTACCCGTACATATACGCTCCCCGCCACGAAGAAAAATCCTTCCGGTCTTACGGTTACCATGGGACACAAGATGCTCAATCCCAGTGATTCCAGGTATTATGAGGGAATTATCGGAGGAAAGACGGGATATACCTCCAAGGCAGGAAACACCCTGGTTACGGTGGCGGAACGAAACGGCGTCCGTATGATCGCTGTGGTGATGAAGAGCCAGTCTACTCACTATACAGATACGAAAGCCATGCTGGATTACGGTTTCAAACTGGCAGAGGCTGGAGTATTAAGCGAAAATGGGGCGGGCAGTTCGGGAAACGGGAATGGATCGGGCAGTACAGGGAGCCAAACCTCTTCTCAGGGATCTGCTGTCAGCCCGGTTACAGGCACATCCGGCGGTCCTGGAGTGACATCGCAGAGAGGATGGGTAAAAACAGATAAGGGATGGAATTTTATCAAGGATAACGGAGCCAAGGCCTCCGGAGAATGGGTTTCCGATTCGGACGGCACATATTGGATCGATTCTGATACCTATATGGCCAAAGGCTGGCGTCAGGTAGAGGGGAAATGGTATTACCTCCGCTCCAACGGTGCCGTTGCCAAAAATTACTGGGCCGCCGGACAGGACGGAACCTGGTATTATTTGGGATCTGATGGAAGTATGCTTACCAGCACTACTACGCCGGACGGTTACCGGGTAGGGGCGGACGGTGCCTGGATCCGGTAATGGGCTATGGCGTTCCCTGCCAGAGGATTGCAATAATCCTGAAGGGAGATGCCGGAATCGGCACAGAATTCTGTTTTAGGGTATAAAACAGGCAGTCTCTTAAGATGAGGGACTGCCTGTAAATATTACATACGGAGAATGGAGATAATGGGATTCGAACCCACGGCCTCTGCGTTGCGAACGCAGCGCTCTCCCAGCTGAGCTATATCCCCATATGAATGATTATAGCACGATTGAGGAAATTAACAAGAGGAAAGTTCAAAACATTTTAGAGGCTGAAACTGCCTGAAGAAATGAAAAATTCCCACAAAAAGGGGGATGGCCCGGGGTACGCTGCTTTCACAGGTACTGCCGGGCCCGCGTCATCTCTGACTGTCTCCACTATACCATGGACGCATATAAAAATCAATGGTAGTCAGGGAAACTTAAAAAAACGTAATAAATTTGTAACAGATGGCGCAAGATTCTGCTGTTACTGCATCTTGTTTACAAAGGATTCACAGTCGGTACATTCCTTCTTGGTAGGGTTCATCTCGTGGGTGCCGATGCGGATGGTGTCAAGGGTGCAGTAGTCCATGGCGTCAGCATGGTGGGTGCAGTTTTTGATGGTACACTGGATACATTCGTTGGTTTTGTTTGCGTTCATGGATGTTCCTCCTTTAATGAAAACGCGCGCCCATATGGGTGCGCAGAGGGTTCAAATAAGACCCTCTGATCGGTAAGCTGCCTTATAAAGTATCCGCAGGATCCGGGGAAATATACAGGCGCAGAGGAGCATTTGCTCAAATGGGCAAAACTCCGATAAAACTATTTGAAAAATATGAGCTTTTGTTATATACTATAGATTACTATAGGTTTCTATAAAATATACAAAAAGGATGGTTTAACTATGGCATTATTAGAAACATGGAGAAATCTGGCATATGGTGACGGCCTGGATGATAAAAAGAAAGAAGAACTGTGGTCTGGATATTTCCAGATCGAGAAGGGCATCTATGAGCAGATCCTTTCCGCTCCTTCTGAGACAGTTACGGGCACGGTAAAGGAACTGGCTGAAAAGTACAACACAGAGATTCTGATCATGACCGGTTTTCTGGATGGCATCAATGAGAGTTTAAAGGGCTACGAAAACCCCATTGACACAATGGAGGAGGACACAGAGGTAAAGATCGAAATCGATCCTGAGAAACTGTACTACAATATGGTAGAGGCAAAGGCCAGCTGGCTTTATGAGCTTCCTCAGTGGGACAGTATTCTGCCCGCTGACAAGCGCAAGGAGCTTTACAAGGCGCAGAAGGCTTCCGGCACCGTGCGCAAGGATAAGAAGATTTTCCCAAATGATCCCTGTCCCTGCGGAAGCGGCAAGAAGTACAAGAAGTGCTGCGGTAAGAACGCTTAAACAATAGAAGGTACGCCGAGCGGACGTTCTATGGCCACGAATAAGCTGCACAGACTGCCTGCCCGGCATTCCCGGACAGGCAGTTGGCGTTACAGGGGCTGTTGAACCGGTCCCCGGCTGGAATACAGACGGAGAGAAGCAGATGGAAGCATATACAAGCTTTGCACAGGTCTATGACCTGTTTCAGGACAATGTTCCCTATGAGGAGTGGGCCGCCTATCTGACGGCGCTGTTAAAGGAATACGGGGCAGAGGACGGCCTGGTGTTGGATCTTGGCTGCGGCACCGGAAGCATGACCCAGCTGCTGGCAAAGGCGGGCTACGATATGATCGGCGCTGATAATTCAGAGGAAATGCTGGAGATTGCCATGGAAAAACGGGCGGCAGCCGGACTGGATATCCTTTATCTGCTGCAGGATATGCGGGAGTTTGAACTGTACGGCACTGTCCGCGCTGTGGTCAGTATCTGCGATTCCATGAACTATATCCTGGATCCGGATGATCTGGTTCAGGTGTTCCGGCTGGTGAATAATTATCTGGACCCCGGAGGCGTATTTATCTTCGACCTGAATACAGAATATAAATACAGAACGCTTATGGGGGAAAATACCTTTGCTGAGGACCGGCAGGAGAGCAGTTTCATCTGGCAGAACTATTATGATGAGCAAGAGCGGATCAATGAATATGATCTGACGCTTTTTATCCGGGAGGGGGAGCTGTACCGGAAGTTTGAGGAGACCCATTTTCAAAGATGCTATCTGCTGAAGGAGATTAAAGAAGCGGCCCAGGCGGCCGGGCTGGAATTTGTCACAGCCTATGACGCATTTACAAGGGATCCGGTAAGGTCGGACAGCGAACGGATCTATGTGGTTCTCAGAGAGCATGGAAAGACAGAGAAAGGAAGATAACGATGGCAGATTATGTAGTAAGAGCGACAGCGGCCGAGGGACAGATCCGGGCCTTTGCGGCTACGACCAGGGATCTGACAGAGGCGGCCAGACAGGCGCACAACACAAGCCCTGTAGCGACAGCGGCACTGGGACGGCTGATGACAGCGGCTGTTATGATGGGATATGATATGAAGGGAGATGCGGATATTCTGACCGTAAAAATCCAGGGGGACGGCCCTATCGGCGGTCTCGTGGTGACGGCAGATGCCCATGGCGGCGTGAAGGGCTACGCTTTTCACCCGGAGGTCATGCTTCCTCCCAATGACAAGGGAAAGCTGGATGTAGGCGGCGCGCTGGGAGTCGGCGTTTTAAGCGTCATTAAAGACATTGGCTTAAAGGATCCTTATGTGGGACAGACGATCCTTGTGACGGGAGAGATCGCAGAGGATCTTACCTATTATTATGCAACCTCAGAGCAGACCCCATCTTCCGTGGCTTTGGGCGTTCTGATGAATAAGAACAATACGGTTCGTCAGGCCGGCGGTTTTATCATTCAGCTGATGCCGGGCGCTTCGGATGCAGTAATCGATGCTTTGGAGAGCAGGATTAAGGAGATCCATTCCATCACCACACTTATGGATGTGGGGAATACGCCGGAGATGATCCTTGAACAGATCCTGGGGGATATGGGGCTTGAAATCAACGACAGGCTGCCGGCACGTTTTTACTGCAACTGCACCAAGGACAGAGTGGCAAAGGCGCTGATCAGCGTGGGGAAAAAGGATATTCAGGAAATGATCGACGATGGTAAGCCTATTGAGGTGAACTGCCATTTCTGCAACAGGAATTATACCTTTGATGTGGAAGAATTAAAGGAAATCCTGGAGCTGGCCAGAGCATAGAGATGGGCGTATGCCTGTAGGGCAGTTTCCAGAATACAACAAGAGCCGGTCTTTCGACTGGCTCTTATCTTTAATCATTTGAAATTCAGATATAACTTACTTCAACTTTCTATCTAACCGATATATGTTTGAAAAAGGTACACTGTTTGTTCATTGATTATAATTTGGTTACGTTGGTAGCCTGAGGACCCTTAGCTCCGTTTACTACGTCGAACTCAACCTCTGCGCCCTCGTCTAAGGACTTGAAGCCTTCCATGTTCAGACCAGAGTAGTGAACGAATACATCGTTGCCCTGCTCGTCAGAGATGAAGCCGTAACCCTTCTGGTTGTTGAACCACTTAACTGTACCTTTCATTATGATACCTCCAAAAAAATAAAAAAAATGTTGAGCTGCAAGTAATTTCGCAACTTCCATTAGAATATCACAGATCTTTCCAGGTGTCAAACATTTTGTGTATAAACTGCGGCCCGATTTTCCTGTATTTTCGGGCTTTTATGAAAAGGAGAATCCATGAAACTGATCAATATATGGAACCATTTTAAAACCATTACAACCCACCGGATCCTGGTGTGCAGACACTGCTTTCGGATCGGACTTTATCGCCAGGGGCTGATGCATGATTTGTCAAAATACAGTCCGGAGGAATTCTGGACCGGCGTGCGCTACTATCAGGGTGACCGCAGCCCTAATGCGGCAGAGCGGGAGACGCTTGGATATTCCAAGGCATGGCTCCACCACAAAGGGCGCAATAAGCATCATTACGAATACTGGATTGACATTTCCGTACATAAGGAAGAAGGGCTGGTGGGGAATAAGATGCCGCTGCGGTATGTGGCTGAGATGATCTGTGACCGGATCGCGGCCTGCGAGGTGTATAAAGGAAAAAAATATACCAGCGCCGCGCCTCTGGAATATTATGAATTTACAAAGAAATACATAACCATACATCCAGAAACGAGGGCGCTGCTTGAGAAACTTTTGATTATGCTAAAGGAAGAGGGGGAGGAAAAAACCTTCCGGTATCTCAAAGGGCTTTTAAAACAGGGGGATTATTAACCGGGCGCGTCTGCGGCGCTTCTTATATGCTGTATTGTTTTCGGATCTGCCGCACGGTGATCCAGCCTACTGCGACAGCTAGAATGCCGGTAGCAATATTGCTTACTGCCATGACGATACCGGCACTGATGTCTCCCAGATCCGTAAAGTTCTGTAAGGCCCAGAGCACCGGAACCCGGAAGATGAAAACGCGGCTGAAGTTGATCATCAGGGAGATCCGTGTCTTTCCAAAGCCATAGAGCAGGGCCATAACGGAGGCGTTGATGCCAAGGGGGATTGCTCCCAGAGCCTCCATTTTATAGATGGTGCAGATCATTTTCTGAAATTCCGGGTCTCCCCCTGCAAAAAGGCTGCTGATAGGCTCCAGAAAGATCAGAGTCAGGCTCATAAGCGCTGCGCCGATGGCGATACAGATGATGAGGATACAGCGAAATGCCTCCAGGGCCCGTTTGGGAAGGCCGGCCCCCAGACTTTGGCTGATGATAGCGGAGCCGCCTTCCTGAAAGCCGTTTTGGGGATTGGTGGTAATGCCGCCCAGGTTATTGGAGATTCCAAGGGCTCCTACTGTTAAAGGACTGTATACAGTACACATGGAGTTGACCACTACCTTTCCGAAGGAGAATGCCATCTTCTCAATGATTACAGGCACGGACAGGAGGATCATAGGCCGCACCACCCGCCGCTTTAAGGAAATACTCCTGACAGCAAAGGAAAATGCGTTTCCTTTTTGGCTCAAATGATAGATGGCGGCGGCAAACATAAGGCACTGGGATATAATGGTTGCTGCGGCGATCATATTGATGCCGCTGTGGAACCCGTATACAAAAAGCGCCGTCAGACTCAGCTTCACCAGGATTACGCCCATATTCAGATGGAGAATCCGCCTGGAATTTCCTCTGGCCCGCTCAATGGCTATGTAGACGCTGTTAAAGAAGTTCAGCACGGTACCGATGAGATCCAGGATAAAGTAGGTGGTTCCTTCTGCGATAAATTCCTCCGGCGTTTTGGCAAAGCGCAGAAACTGGGGTGCGAAGGGAATCAGGATCAGCAGGAGTCCGCCCCCAAGGATCCCACAGAGGGCAAAAAGGGTGCTGACCCTTCGCTTGACTAGTTTAAAATCTCCGGCTCCGTAGGCTTCGCTCACCTTGATGCTGGCTCCTACGGCCAGTCCGCCTCCAAGTGCGGAAAGCATCAGGTTGATCTGGGAAAGATAGGCCACAGAGGAAACGGAGGATGCTCCGATATAGGAGGCCATCATGGAATCAAATATCTTAAAAAGCTGGTTCAGGCTCTGATAGAGAGCCAGAGGGGTACATACATAAAATACCACCTTCCACATATTGCCCTCCCGCACAAAGGCCCGGAAAGCCCGGTCTTTTTCGGTCAGATCAGCGGAAGGTTCACTGTTTGCTGGCATGGCTGTTTCCTTTCCTGGTGGGTTCCACATTATTAAAGAAGCTCTTCTTCAATGATAGCCACGGCGTCACGGATACAGTCAGGACAGGCCCGCAGCACATTTCCGGTATCGACTCCCTTTAATTCCCGGCAGACAACACTTGAATTTTTTTCCTTAAAGGCCTGGATACAGGCTCTTGCTTTCTTATAGGTAGCGCCCTTTGAGTCAGGCTTCTCGGAGACTATT
>OBVW01001044.1_pt1 | contig 9901 bp, 9 predicted proteins | sample 1495141 | NCBI WGS metagenome assembly OBVW01 (sample SAMEA2580013, study PRJEB22360) | human gut metagenome | biome: human gut; feature: human-associated habitat; material: faeces | place: Denmark | collected 2008/2010
GGACAAGAATCCCCCGTCCCAGGCCCCCCAGAGCGGCAGCCGATACCCACTGCCCCATCTGGAATGCGAGAAGGGCAATGGCAATAGACGCTATCGTGGCGATCCCTGCAGCAAGCCCGTCAAGGCCGTCAATAAGATTAACCGTATTGATAAATCCGATGATCCAGAAAATAGTAAGCGGTATGGAAATAAAGAGAGGAAATTCAATAATCCCCACATAGGGAAGATCAATCCAATCAATATTCACATCAAAGAATATCACAAGCACAGCGGCGGATAAGATCTGCCCGAGAAGTTTCACCTTGGCGGGAAGAGACACGATATCATCTGCAATCCCCACAAAAACAAGACAGGTCGCGCCGATCATGATTCCTGTCATTTCATAAGTAAAGCCCACCGTAAGAATGACGGATACCATAAACCCTGCGTATATGGCAAGCCCGCCCAAACGGGGGACCAGTCCGTGATGCACCTTCCGTGCGTCCGGCTTATCCACGGCGCCGATCTGCACCGCGAAATTCTTTACGGCCGGCGTGAGAATAAACGTCACGGCAAGCGCGGCAAGGAACGTGAACGCGTAAGCGAACAACGAACCACCTCCCCTTTCTATGTATATGGTTATTTTAGCACAACTGATGAAATATTGTTGCCTGTCCTGCCTCAGGGGACGGTGTCAAGTTGTTGTGGGTAAAAATCTCTTTCACAAAATTCCTCTCAATTCCAATGATCAAATCCGTTACCCAAATAGTTCTTTAAAGACCCGGTATTTGGCACTTTCCAATCCCGGCAGCATATATTCATTCCCTCCACTGGCTAAATCACATTTACGTGTCTTTCGTTCCATTTCATTCTTTCTGTTATGAAATGACCTCCTGTCAAGTGTGTTTTGAAATCACCATTGTACAATTTCTATACTAAACACAGGAACAGAACCTCAACTCTAACAGTTCTCAGTCTTGGCTACTCTGTTATTCGTGGATTAGTTACCTACGGATCAATGGTCCGCCGTGAATCTTGCTGTCTCATAGTATGAATCATAATGTTTCCATCACGACAACAAAGAAAGCTCACAAATGATTTGAACCTAAATGCTCCCCAAGACTCTGCCTCTATGTTTAGTATTCAATATGTTTGTTTTCTCAGATAAAGTCTTTTCATCTGCCGGACTGTCCTTAAAATATTTAGTCGGCTCTGCCATAGACCTCGCCGTGGCAATAGTGTAGGTAGCCTTAACGGATGCTTCCAAATTTTTACTCATAGTACATATCTTGTCATCATTTCCCAGATAAAACACGAGGGTTCTCTTGCTATAGCTGTTACCGATTTGCTCTGGTTGACTCCTCTGCTTAACGTAAGTTTATAAGATCTTCTGCGGAGCCGTTCATTGGCTTTATCCGCATAGCAATGATTTCCGGTGTACATCCTTTCTGTCGTTTCTTTAAGGTGGCGGACTTTTTACCTACAGCTCCTGTCGTATAGCTTTGCGATGCCTCTACCAGCAGACGACTCAAGTACCTGTTTCCCGCTTTCGTAATCCCGTATCTGTTAATTGTATCGTCACTGGATTTTTCACAGAGGACAAATCCTATAAATTCCGAGAATTGCTTTGCTGCGAGAAACCGTTTAAAGTCTCCAATTTCCACAATCAACGAAAGAGCAGTGTATTTTTATCCTAAGGAAGCAAACCCGGATTTTTGACTTCTTCCTGTTATCTTTCGTCAGATGCCAATTCCTCAATCTGTATATCAAGGCAGGCAATTTTCTGATCATTCCGCATCCGTATCATCCGTATATATTCTTTTATTCGATCAGCTGTAGAATTTAGGGCTATAATTTCTCTATAGGTATAAAATGCCAGGCAGCGGACGATATCGGTAGCATCTTTCCTGTCTGTCTTTACTTGGTTGATGTTCATGATTTCCATCGTTGTCGGTGCCAATATTTTGCAATCCACTCTGTAATCTTTGAATTGCTGATGGAGAGAATCCCCCGGCATCCTGCCTCATATCCATAAACAAAAGCAACTTCCTCATCATATTAATTCCTGACTTTCCCCATATATTTTAGAATCAAATTGCAATCGTCCGGAATGGTTTGTACGTACTGATCCTGATCCGTATCGCAACAATAACAGCACAGTGTAGAACTTCTATTATGGACATCCATCTATACCAATATAAATACAGTATTTATATTGACCTCCTTCTGTATATGGTAATCTCAACCCCGGGTTAATTGGGTTAACTTCAGTATACGGGTAAATCCACGTTGCTACAAACTAGAGGTCATTTCATATTGTCTTATAAGCGCTGGCGGTGGATGATTCAGGGATGAAGGAAACATGGCTGCTGCCATTCTCTTACAGCCAGGTAAAAACCCGTGACAGGTGACTATCACGGGTTAAATATTTCTTTTATTCCATTATTTAATGTAAGCGGTCGCTTTCAGCATGAGCATATTATCCATCTTTTTGCCGCCCATATCTTTAGCGTTAAAGCCGTAATCAGCTTCTACGATAAGGCCTTTCATGGGCACATAAGACGCTTTGGCGAGGAAGAACTTGGCGCCGCCGAAGTTGTTGTGGTCGTTGGCAGGGTTGCCGTCGGTCAGGGCGTCCATCTTGTCGGCAAAGTAGGCAGGGACATTTTTCATGCCGTGCCAGTTTTTATATACATGCCCCATGTACTGGTCGGCGATATCATTGCCGGAGCCGCCGAAGTATGTGCCTGCCTGGCTGTAAATATAATCTATGCCGATGGAATAAGATCTGGGTTTGAGCACGTCTGCTGTTCCGTAGGAAAGACCGTAATTGAAGCTGTGCGGCTTCTCGTTATTCAAAGGAAGGACACGGAGATTCTTGACAAATTCGCCGTGGATATTCCATTTCGGTGTGACGTAGTAGGAACCGGCAAAGCCGTAGGCCTCGCAGATGTGTCCGACAGGACCGTTTGCTTTCATGGCATACGCATGGAATTCCCATTGATCCGGAACCTTGTAAATATAGGAGGCGTAAGTGACCGGCACGTCTTCATCTTCGCCCCAGTCCATTACGACATCTTTCCCCATGGGATAGAGGGTGTCATTAGCGGGATTGTAGTACATGGTGCTGGCGGAAACGAGGGAGTTCAGATTGAGAGTCCCCAGCTTGGCAGCGACCGCCTGTGCCAGCTGCGGATTCTGCGTCTTGATGAGATTGACGATCTTTCCTAAATTATTTTGCAGCTCTGGCAAATTATTGCTGCTGTTGATCAGGCCGGTGGCTTTTCCCAGTACGCTTTTGAGCGCCGGGTTGGCGGCAACGGCAGCGGCCACCACTTTGTTGGTGGAAAGCTCGCCAATCAGCTTGCTCTTGGCAATCGGCGTGACTTTTATTCCGTGCATCATGGGACCGGTATAATTATAGTTGATATTGGTGGCGCGGCCATAAGCGATTGTCAGACGGCCTCCCTTTATGTAGTCGCCGAAAGTGATGAAGGCGCCTTTAAATTCACCGTCATAGGTATAGCCGGTAACCCCCATTTTGACGGGGAACTGTCCGATACCGATGAGGTTCTTTGATGGTCCGAAAGGAAGGTTCGTAGTGTCCTGTTTCTTACCGAACTGGAATGTGGTCCAAAGACGGTTCAAATGAAGCTCACCATCGCTGTGTCCGGCGCGGACGCTTTCGTTTCCGTTTTTATCGTATGTGTATTTATTGATATCGTAAGGGTCTCTGCCGTTCATGCCCATGTAAGTCTCAAGCTGCCCGTACAGGGTGCTTCTGTCATTGATCCTGGTCATGGTATTTAAACGGACACGGGCGCCCAATTCATAGTGTTTCTCTTTTTTTTCCGTGAAAATGTTGTCGTAGCGGTCAATGCCCTGTACGCGGAGTTCAGTAATAAGGAATGTTTTTCCTGTTTTCTTTTCCAGTTCGGAAATACGGACGCCGAGGTTGGAAAGATCATTGGCATACTCTCTTGAAAGCTTATCTACGATGGACTGCTGCTCGGCGGTGAGAGAGTCCTTCTTTGCCAGGAGGCGGGCGGTGATCTGTGCCAGCTCGTAGCGGGTGATGTGCTTGTTGCCGCGGAAAGTGCCGTCCGGATAGCCTTCAATGATGTTCCGGTCAGACAGAGAAGCGACAGCTTCATATGCCCAGGAATTGCTTTCTACATCGGAAAACGGGTTGGCTGCGGAAGCGGTCATCGCTGCGCCGGCAAAAAACGTACAGACAGCGGCTTTCAGTATGGTGTGTTTCATTGGATGGATCCTCTTATTGTTCTTGGTGCTTATTCAGATACCAAGATTTAAACGAAATATGAAAAATGAATAAAATATGTCTCAAAACAGACCTATTATATCTGATGGAAATAAAAAATGTCAATGGTTTTAACGCCTGCTGTTAATTGTATATATAAACTGCATATAGTAAGTGTGCAGTTGTCATTTCCGCGCAAAAAGAAGGGCCCTGAAAGCCCCGGAAAGTTAATTTTTAAAAGAAATATTATTTTTCTTTGACCGTATTTGTTTGAAAAATATGGATTCCCTTGAGAATGATGAAAGCAATAAGACAGCCGGCGCCGCAGGAAATGGAAAAGAGGGAAATATAGAAGAGAGCGCCTTTTGTCGATCCCATAAAGAGCGCGGCAATCGGATAGGAAACGAGGCCGCCGATAAGAGAGGTGCCCGCGAATTCTCCAAGGACAGCTGCCCACAGTTTTTTCGTGCGCCTGTACAGGTATCCTGACAGGAAAGCGCCGATCATTGAACCGGGGAAGGCGAGGAGCGATCCGGCGCCGATGATGTTTCTTATAACCGATGTGGTAAAGGCGGCAGAAACGCTATACCGCGTGCCGCAGAGAACGGCGAGGAAGATATTGATCATATGCTGGAGCGGGAAGGCGCGGGTCACTCCCAAAGGAAAGGAAAAGGCCGGTGAAAGAAGGACGCCTGCCGCAGCGAGGAGAGCGGCAAAGATCCATTTCCGCAAAGAGGGACGGCCGTCATTTTCAAACATAATAATCTCCTTTGTAAGAAAATATATTTTCCGCAGATGTTTTTTCCATCATAGCACAAATAAAGATGGAATTTATACAGAGTGGTACAATTTAAGCAGGTGACAAAGGATTAAGGAGGTCATGATGAGAAGAAAAGACAGAGAAGTTACGGAAGAAATGGAAATCAGAAAAGTTCTGGACGAGTGCAAAATCGTCCATCTGGGTTTTCAGGACGGCGGCCGTGTTTTTGTGGTGCCGGTCAACTACGGATACTCTTATGAAGGGGGAAAGCTTACGGTGTATTTCCATGGCGCTGATGCCGGACTGAAACGGGAACTGGCAGAATCAAATCCTGTCATCGGTTTTGAAATCGACAACGGCGGTGCCATGGGACGGGCGGAGAAAGCCTGCGATTACACGGAGTACTACCACAGCATCATCGGGAGCGGGCCGGTGTCGGTGGTAAAAGACAGGGAAGAGAAGAAAAAGATCCTTACGATTTTCATGGAATGCCAGGATAAAAAGCATTTCGAGTTTACCGATCGAATGGCAGCGCATGTGGCGGTGTATAAAATTGAGGCGGACGAATTTGCCTGCAAGGAGCATAACCTGTAAAATACCCTCCTTACCATTATCTGATAAGAAGGGTCCGTGGTGCTTCAAAAATTTATCGTTTCATTTGTATGAAATACTTCGATCAGAGGAAGATATATTTCCCGATGAAGAGGATGGTCAGAATATACATCAGGGCACTGATCTTTTTCCCGTTTCCTGTGAGGGCGTTCATGACAGTGTAAGTGATGATGCCAAACGAGATGCCTTCGGCGATGCTGTATGTGAAGGGCATGGCAAGGATGGCGATATATGCGGGAATGGCTTCGGTGGGGTCGCTGAAGTTGATGCCCGTGACGGCGGTAAACATGAGGAAGCCCACGATGATGAGGGCGGGCGCGGTGGCAAAGGCGGGAATTGCCAGGAAGAAGGGGGAAAGGAACAGGGAGAGGGCAAAGAGAACGGCTACGGTGACGGCGGTAAGACCGGTCCGTCCGCCTTCAGAAACGCCTGCCGCGCTTTCTACGAAGGTGGTCGTGGTGGAAACGCCGAGGCCCGCGCCGATGGTGGTGGCGACAGCGTCAGCCATGAGAGCGCCTTTGATGCGGGGCAGCTTCCCTTCCTCATCAAGCATGTTTGCTTTGGAAGAAACACCGACCAGGGTGCCGAGGGTATCAAAAATATCCACGAAAAGGAACGCGAAGAGGACGACGAAGAAATCAGGGCTCATCACCTTTGAGAAATCAAGCTGCATGAAAATGGGGGACAGGCTTACAGGGGTAAAAGAAGCAATGCCTGCGGAAAGATCCGGCAGAGTACTGAACGCTCCTTTTGCGGGATCGGGAATGTAGAGCCCCGTGAGTTCGCAGAGGATGCCGAGACCCCATGTGAAGAGGATGCCCCAGAGAATATTTCCTCTCACTTTTTTCACCATGAGGATGCCTGTGAAAAGCACACCCAGGATGGCGAGGAGAACCGGAACTCCCACGGTGTGGAATGTGCCTGCGGCAATTGCGCCTTTAAAGGAGAAAAGAGAAACTTTCGTAGCGGGATTGGCGACGATGATATTAGCGGAAACCAGTCCGATGAAGGCAATGAACAGGCCGATGCCTGCCGACACTGCCCGTTTCAGATTGATGGGGATCGCGTTGAAAATCGCTTCGCGTACATTGGTGAGAGACAGGATAATGAAAATCACGCCTTCCAGACAAACAGCGGCAAGGGCGGTCTGCCAGGAATAGCCCATCTGTCCGACGACGGTGAAAGCGAAAAACGCATTCAGCCCCATGCCGGGAGCGAGGGCGAAGGGGTAATTGGCAAAGAGTGCCATGAGAATGGTGCCGATGAATGCGGCAAGGGCGGTCGCCGTAAGAAGCGCGCCTTTATCCATGCCGGCAGCGCTCATGATGCCGGGATTGACCGCGAGGATATACGCCATCGTCATGAAAGTCGTGATGCCCGCCATGATTTCTGTCCTGACGGATGTGTGATTTTCTTTCAGGTGAAAAATTCTGTCCAAAAAACCGGATTGCTGTTCCATAAAATTTCTCCTTTCAGCTTTACCCACAATATGTATCATTATAAGATTTTTACAAGGCGGGGGCAATGGATTTTCTTCTTTCGGTGTATAATCAGGTAGTGGAAATTCTGCGGGAAAGCCCGCTTTATATAAAGGACATATAATGAGTATCTGTAATATCTGCCCGCGGGGATGCCGTGTGCCGCGGCGGGAGTCCGTTCACGGACAGGGTGCCGTCGGTTACTGCCGGACAGGCATGCTTCCCATCGTATCACGGGCGGCGCTCCATCATTGGGAAGAACCGTGTATCAGCGGGACAAGAGGCGCGGGAACGGTTTTTTTTGCGGGGTGCAATTTATCCTGCGTGTATTGCCAGAATTATGAAATATCCGAACTGCGCCGGGGGATAGAAATATCCGTGGAGCGGCTGGCGGAGATTTACCGTGAACTCATCGCCCGGGGCGCGCACAATATCGACCTTGTGACGCCGACCCATTTTACCCATGCCGTTTTTCAAAGTCTGAGAGAACCGCTTCCCGTACCGGTGGTGTATAACTGCGGCGGCTATGAAAGCGTTCATACCGTGGCGTTCCTACGGAAGAAAATACAGTGCTGGCTTCCTGATTTGAAGTACAGTGACGCTGCGGCGGCGGAGAGGTACAGCAGCGCGCCGGACTACTTTGAAAATGCAATGCTTGCCATCGAGCAGATGTTCCGGCAGACAGGCCCCTATGAAATCGGCGCCGATGGTATATTAAAAAAAGGTGTCCTTATTCGACACCTTATTTTGCCGGGGCAGATGAAAAACACGAAAGGCGTTTTGGAATATGTGGCGGAAACGTTTCGTAAAGGGGATGTCCTTTTCAGTCTTATGCGGCAGTACACGCCTCACGGAAGAGCGGAAGAGTTTCCTGAAATCAACCGCCGGATTACCGATGAAGAATACGAAGAGGCGGAAGCGTACATGGAAGCACTCGGTATTGAAGACGGCTATGTCCAGCAGAAAGAATCTTCCGATCAAGGTTTTATCCCCGTTTTTGACGGGACAGGGGTGGAACGCGCTGCGGAAAGCAATACAAAAAAATAAAGCATCAATGAAAAACGTCCGCAGAATGCCGCGGGCGTCTTTTGACATGCCTTTTGATTTGAAACGCTTTTTACTTGTGTAATTTCCTCATGAATCGTTCTTCGTCCACAAGGAAACGGGTGTGCTCCGCCTCACCGATGGCGCCGTTTTCATCAGACGCGGTGATGGTGAAAGATATTTTCTTTCCTCTGACCACCGTCACGGTGGCAGTCGCTTTGATCGTTTGTCCCACGGGGGTGGGCGCGTTGTGACGGACGGCGATGAAACCGCCTACCGTAGTCTGTTTTGAAGGCAGGTACGGCGCAAGAGCGGCGACGGCAGCCTCTTCCATAAGGGCGGATAAAACAGGAGTGGCAAGGACTTGCAGAGAGCCGCTTTTGACGGCAAGGGCAGTGTCTTTTTCCGTGACGGTCCGGCTGGCGGTACCGGCAGTTCCGATTTTGATTTCCATAGGAGTTCCTCCTTTACTGATGGACCTATTGTAGCACGGCGGAGAAAAAGCGGCTATTTTCAGAGTTGTGGTATAATAAACCAGTCATGAAAACAGCGGAAGGCAGCGATGGTTTCTGTCCTTCCGCGATTGAAGCAAGAGAGGTTTTATGAAGGAAATATCTTTTATAAAAGATAAAAGGAAATACCTGCATGGGGTGGTGCTTGCTTTTGCGGCGCTGGCGGCGGGCCTGTTCCTCTATTTTTATTTCTTTTATCACGGACCGGCGGATGGAACGGTGATGGTGGAAATACCGAAGAATGCCACGGGGCGGGAAATCGGAGAAATGCTTGAGGAGAAAGGCGTTATCAGAAGTGCCGCCGTTTTCCGCGCCATGCTTTTGGCCACAGGAAACGGGAAGGCGCTCAAAAGCGGGTACTATACATTCCGGCGTGGTTCGACGGTAGCGGAAACGATTGCGGATCTGAAAAACGGAAAAGAAGAAGTGGTGAAGATCACCGTGCCGGAAGGCTTTACCGCAGTGCAGATTGCGGATGTTCTTCAGAAGGCGGGGCTGGAATGCTATGGAGATTTTCTTCATGAAGCGGAAACTTACGCGCCTTTTCCATACATGTACGGTCCTGAGGCGGCAAAGGTGAAGGGAGAAGGATTTCTTTTTGCCGATACGTATGAAATTCCGAAGTCTTGCTCCGCCCGGCAGATTGCTGACATGATGTATCGGCGCACGGATGAAATGCTTACGCCCGCATTGCGCAGGAGGGCGGAGGAGAAGCATCTTTCTATTCATGCCCTCATGACCATCGCGTCCATGGTGGAGCGGGAAGCGCGGTTAAAGGAAGATCAGGTGCCGATTGCCTCTGTCATCCTGGCGCGTCTGGAAAAGCAGATGCCTCTGCAGATTGACGCTACTGTCCAGTATGCATTGGGCAGGCAGAAAGAGGAACTGACCATGGCGGATACGAAAATTGATTCGCCTTATAATACATATGAACGGCAGGGACTTCCGCCCGGCCCCATAAGCAGTCCCGGCATGGATGCCGTCCGTGCGGTGCTTGACGCGGCGCCCGGAGAGTATCTTTACTATGTGGCGGAAAGAGACGGCCGCCATGTCTTCACGAAGACGCTTGAAGAACATCAGGCGGAAATCGACCGGATCTATGGGACAGACGACTGATACGGCCATGATTGCGGATCTGAAAAAGGAACTGGAGCGGGAAGCGGAAGAAGAGAATATTCCCATTCTGCGCAGGGCGGAGAGGAAGCTGCTGCTGGAAGCCGCGGCGGGAGACGCGCCAAGGAGGAAATGGCGGAGG
>OBVW01001045.1_pt1 | contig 9867 bp, 10 predicted proteins | sample 1495141 | NCBI WGS metagenome assembly OBVW01 (sample SAMEA2580013, study PRJEB22360) | human gut metagenome | biome: human gut; feature: human-associated habitat; material: faeces | place: Denmark | collected 2008/2010
TGGTAAAGGTTCGTTACGCGGTAAGTCTAACAAGCGACTTTGACCGAAAAGCCCAACAGCACGAACTTTGCCATCAGTCGTTACCTCGCCGATTACGGCCGCATTTTCACCTAATGGATGGCGACGAAGTGCGGTCAGAATTTCAGCTGTTTTTGCTTTGTCCGCCACAATCACCAATTTGCCTTCATTAGCAAAATTCAACGCATCCAAACCGAGTAATTCGCAAATACCACGTACTTCCTGACGAATTGGTAATACCGTTTCATCAATTTGAATCCCTACTTTCTGAGCCTGTGCAAATTCATGAAGTACCGCATTCACACCACCACGGGTCGCATCGCGTACAGCTTTCACCCCTTCAATCGGACGAATGCAATCAATAAGCGGTGCTAGCACGGCGCAATCACTGTATAAATCCGTTTGAATACCGAGATTTTCGCGTAAATTCAAGATGGTTGCACCATGATCACCCAAAGTACCACTCACAATAATCTGATCGCCAGGCTGAATTCGATGCACGCCCCAGTCGAGTCCGTTTGGAATCACACCAATACCGGCTGTATTGATAAACACTTTATCTATTGCGCCTTTTTGTACCACTTTGGTATCACCTGTTACCACTTGAATACCGGCTGACTGGCAGGCTTTTGCCATCGATTGAATCAATTTTTTTAAGGTTTCTAGTGGTAAACCTTCTTCCAAAATAAAGCCACATGATAAATATTTGGGAACAGCACCGCATACCGCGACATCGTTAGCGGTACCACATACCGCCAATTTACCAATATCACCACCAGGGAAAAAAATCGGATCAATCACAAAGCTATCAGTTGAAAAAGCTAATGTTCCACCCAAAGCGTTCATTTCTTGTAACGCAATGCGAGCCTGATCTTCACCTTGTGAAAGTATCGGGTTATCAAATGCCTTGACAAAATAATCGCGGATCAACTCTTGCATTGTGGCACCACCATTTCCGTGTGCCATCGTAATAAAATCAGTCATTGTTTTATTCCCGTCTGTATTGATAATAGGCCGCACATGCCCCTTCAGAAGACACCATTAATGCACCATAGGCATTGTCTGGATTACATTTTTTAGCAAATAATGGGCAATCCGCCGGCTTGCATTTACCGATTAATACATCACCGCAGCGAGAGTCAGGATCATCTGCAACTTGATGTGGCTGACAAACAAAATGGGCTTCTGCATCAAAACATTGATAATCATCTGTCAGTTCTACACCAGATTCTGCAATTTCGCCCAATCCACGCCATTCGCTGCTAGCTTTCAAGCGGAATACTTCGCTTATTGCCTGCTGAGCCAACAGATTGCCATGTTGGTGCACAATGCGTTTATACTGATTTTCCACTTCACATCGTTGTTCAACAATCTGTGTCACCAACATTAAAATTGCTTGTAGGATATCTAGAGGCTCAAAACCGGTGATCACAAATGGCTTATGATAAGCGTCACACAATTCTTGATAAGGTTCAGAACCGATCACCATGCTGACATGACCTGGCGCAATAAAACCATCAATCTTTACTTGTCCCTGTGACAATAAGCTGTGTAATGTCGGGATGATGGTAATATTTTGGCATACCACAAAAAAGTTTTTTACCTGTTGTTTTTTCGCTTGTTGCAAGGTAATCGCGGCACTCGGCATCGTCGTTTCAAAACCGAGTGAAAAGAACACGACTTTTTTGTCTGGATTATTGGATGCGATATTCAATGCATCAAGCGGTGAATAAACGATACGAACATCCGCGCCCTGTGCTTTGGCTTCTAATAATGAGCCTAGACGTCCGCGTACTCGCATAGCATCACCAAAAGTACAGAAAATCACTTCTGGACGACGAGCAATCTCAATACAAACATCAATTCGTCCCATCGGTAAGACACATACCGGGCAACCTGGGCCGTGAATAAATTCAATACTTTTTGGTAACAAGCGATCAAGCCCAAATTTAAAAATGGTATGGGTATGTCCGCCGCAGACCTCCATCAGATATAACGGATTTTCTGGCGTAAAGTGCGGTTGTTTTTCCATTATTTTTTGTAGTCGCTGCAACAGACTTTTTGCCAGTTCAGGATCACGAAATTCATCAACAAACTGCATTTGATGCTCCTATCGTTCTTGCGCTTTTAACCAGTCTAGCCATTGCTGTAATCCTTCTCCACTTTGAGAAGACAACTGGATAACCTCAATTGTTGGATTCACTTGTTTTGCATAAGCAATACATTTTTCCACATCGAAATTCAAGTAAGGCAGTAAATCCACTTTATTTAAAATCATTAACTTAGAAGCCGCAAACATATGTGGATATTTCAGCGGTTTATCTTCGCCTTCTGTCACGGATAAGATCACCACTTTAGCATGCTCGCCTAAATCAAACTCTGACGGACAAACTAGGTTTCCGACATTTTCAATAAACATCAGACTATTTTCCTGTGGCTGCAATTTCACCAATGCATTACCAATCATTTGTGCATCTAAGTGACAACCTTTACCCGTATTAACTTGAATCGCTGGTACACCCGTTTGACGAATACGATCCGCATCGTTTTCTGTTTGTTGATCGCCCTCGATCACATAACAAGGATAGTCATTTTTTAATGCGTTTAATGTGGTCGTCAACAAGGTTGTTTTGCCTGAGCCAGGACTTGAAACAAGATTAAGTGCCAAAATATGCTGATTCGCAAAAAAACGACGATTCATATCGGCTAATTGATTGTTTGCACCGAGAATATCTTGTTCTACTTTCAGTAATCGTTGTTGCGTTTCTTCTTGTTGCGGCGTGTCTGGCATGCGGAATGAGGAGTGAGAAAAATTAGGTAGTTTTGTCGCATGTTGCGCGTTGGAATCATTATGAACATGCGGTAATTCACCGATTCTGACTTGGTCTGGATGGCCACAGCCACAGGTTGTACACATAAGTCACCTCAATAATTTTTCGTTTATTCTGTAAATGCTTAGAATCTATGGTAATTCATGTGCGTTAGAATACCATATTCTCAATCTTAAATATATTCTTTGAGGAGGGATAAACACATATTATCAATCAGTTAGCGTGTTTTATATTCAAAAGTCAGACGACATTCTGATCAATTAAAATACTCTGCTATTTTACGGCGATTTCTTTCACTCTAAATTCTGTGCCGCTTCGACGTTGTAAACATGCACTGTGACAATGTGGACAGCAATCTTGATAGGCTTCAATCTCAATTTCCTTTTGACATTGCCAGCACCATGCAATCGTAGGTAAATGAATAAAATGTAACTGACAGTTTTCAGCAACGGTATCTTTGCGCATAATTTCAAAGCAAAATTCTACCGCACTTTGCTCGACACAAGACAGCGCCCCAATTTCTAGCCAAATATCTGTCACTTCATGGATTTCATGCTTTTTCTGTTGTTGATCAATAATTTCCATAATATTCTGACAGAGGGACATTTCGTGCATGATTTTCTCCTTTAGATAAAAAGCAGTATGTTTCAATTCTGCTCTTTTTACTATTCATTTTTTGAGTTTCAATATTTTACCCGTGTTGGCATTATACTTTATTTCAACGGCACAAAATTAATGCCACTGTGCTGCCATAAAGTGTTCATTAAATCATTGTTTTGCTCAAAGTGACTACATTTGCCTTTGAGCTGAATTAAGCGAATTCGTAAGTGAGCCAATTCATGGATCCGTTTTGATACTTCTCGAATATGTCGATCTAGCAGCTCATTGATTTCTCTTTCCTGCTCTTGCGTGGCACATTGAGGATTAAGCAACATTTTGATTTCTTTTAGTGAAATATCCAAACTGCGGCAATAACAGATAAAAGAAAGTTGCTTCAAATGCTCCTCCTTATAAACGCGGAAATTACCACTCGTTCGCTTGGCGGGTTCGATTAATCCTTGCTTTTCATAGAAACGTATGGCTTCCACCGTACAGCCAACGATATTGGCTAGTTGACCAATTTTCATTTTTATAAAATTACACTTGACTCTGAAGTTACTTCATATTTTATACTTTATCACAGTATCTACATGTTAGAAAAGGAGAACTTCCATGAAAAAAACAGCATTATTTATTACCACACTATTCGGTGCTTCACTCGCTAATGCACATAATGTTTGGTTGGAGCCTGCTAAGGATGCAAAAGGGCAATATGTGGTTAAATTTGGTCATGAGGAAACTGAAACCTATCCTCAAAGCAAATTAAAAGCAGTACGCCTACTCGATGCTAAGGGCCAATTGCAAAATGCCACAGTGAACTTTAAGGAAGGCGAAGCACACTTTGCCGCACCAGATGCAGCCATCGCGTTTATTCGCTTTGATAATGGTGTTTGGTCAAAATTACCGAGCGGTAAATATGTCGAAAAAACCAAACAACAGGCACCTGAAGCAGTACGCAGTGTTAATCCGATCAAATTCGGTAAAGCGATTTTACACTGGGATGCGCAAGCAAATAAATCACACAACATGGATTATGAATTAATCCCTCAAAGTGAACCAAAAGCGGGACAACCACTTGATATTCTCGTGTTAGTAAAAGGTAAACCTGTGCAAGGCATCAAAGTAGGTTTAGGCGAAGATCACCCATTCAACTTAACCAATGAAAAAGGTATCGCACAATTTACCCCTAAAGCGGGTTATAACAAAGTTTGGGCTGAATTTGATGAGCCAGTTAAAGAAAACCCTGACTATACCGAACGCAGTGTTGAATATATGCTGACTTTTGATGCGAAATAATGAAAAGAGTTGTATTTTTAACCGCACTTTTCACCTGGCTGTGCGCGCCATCAGCATTGGCTCATAGTTTGCATGTTTTTGCACAATATGATGGACGCACAGTCTCTGGTAAAGCCTATTATTCCGATATGACCCCAGCGGCAGAAACCTATATGGAAATTTTGCAATCTGGACAGGAATCCCCTCTGTTGGAAGGCAAAACGGATCGCGATGGGCAATTTTCCTATCCGATCAATCCCCCTACCGAAGGTGCCATTAAGGTTGTTATAGAAGGTGAAGAAGGACATAAAGCCTCAATTGTTGCTAACAGAGTATCCGCTCAAACCACAAATAATCGCGACAATGCATTGATGCTGGTTCGCGAAGATATCTCTAAATTGAAAGACAAAATTTACCTGCACGACATTATTGGTGGTATTGGTTATATTGTCGGTATTTTTGGCTTATGGGCATTAGTTCGTGCATCAAAAATGACGCGTGCATCACAATCTAAGGAAAGATAATATGCATTTATCAGAAGGTGTACTGCATACGCCAGTTTTACTTGGTGGAGCGGCTGTGGCGTTAGTCTGCGTAATGATTGGTCTGAAACGCCTTAATTCTCAGCAACTCCCACTGACAGCATTGTTTGCTGCTGCTTTTTTTGTTGCGGGTACCATTCATGTACCGGTTGGCATTGGCAGCGTGCATCTCATCTTAAACGGCATGGCCGGCCTGTTTCTCGGCTGGGCCGTTTTCCCTGCTTTTTTAATCGCATTGGTATTACAAGCCCTGCTCTTTTCCTTCGGGGGATTTGCTGTATTAGGTGTCAATTTATGCGTAATGGCATTACCTGCCCTTCTCGTACATTGGCTATTTGCAAAAAGACTTGAAAATGACAACTCCCCTCGTACTCAAATTGCAGCAGGAATTGGTGCAGGTGTAATTGGTGTTGGTGGTGCAGCCTTGCTTGCCTCTTTAGTCTTGGCTCTAGATGGCGGTAAAGCCTACAGCGATCTGATCATGCTGCTGGTGATATCACATATTCCCGTGTTTATTATCGACAGTATCGTCAGCGTCGGGGTGGTCTTATTGTTAAGCAAAATGTATCCAACAGCGCTCAGTGTGGTGAAATGAATTTTCTTGCTATTTTTCAACCGCACTTGCGATTAATTTATGTGTTTTTGTGTGGACTTATTGTCAGCACAATGACACATATTTCAACGCTTATTATCCTTAATCTGATCGTATTCAGCGGGTTACTTATTGCGCTAATACGCTATCGAAAATCCCTCGCCAGTTATTTCAAATATTGGTTGAAACTGAATTTCTTCACTTTGCTTGTTTGGTTGACCTTAAGTTGGAAAATCACTGAACAAGGCTTAGCATTGAATCCAATGGGTATTCATCTCGCGCTACTCATCACGCTACGTTTCAATTTAATTTTAAGCTTAACTCGCCTCTTGTTAATTGATATGAACGAGAGCCTTTTATTGCAAGCATTGTGTCGTTTGCCATTGCCTGAAAAACTACTTCACCTATTCGTTCTGACCGTGCGTTATATTTCTGTACTTGGTGATGTACATAAAAAAATGGATATGGCAATGCGCGCACGAGGATATCAGCCAAAACTTAACGGTAGAACCTTATTTATCGCCGCGCAACGTGTAGCATTATTATTAATTCATGCACTCGTTAAAGCAGAAAAAACAGAAATGGCGCTAAAAGCTCGTGGCTTTCAGCTGCATGATGTGAAAAAAACACAGGATAAATCTTGATGAACGTCCTCGAAGTCAAACAATTACAGATCATGCGTGACCAACGCGTGATTATTAATAACCTTTCTTTTGATCTCCCTGAAGGTCATCGCCTTTTTTTACAAGGCGATATTGGTTGTGGGAAATCAACCCTATTACACTGTCTATTAGGCTTTATCCCATACCAACAAGGAGAGATTAGCTGGTTCGACAACACCTGCCGACAAGAAAAAGATTTTGTACCGTTACGTGGGAAAGTGGGTATCTGTTTCCAGCATGCGGGCGATCAACTGTTTGGTCCAACCGTACTTGATGATGTGGCGTTTGGTCCACTCAATCAAGGATTGAACAGAGATCAAGCCTATCAAATTGCATTACAGCAATTGGAACGTCTGAATATTGTTGGATTAAAAGATCGCTCTGTGAATACCTTATCTGGTGGAGAACAGAACTTTACAGCACTGGCTGGCGTGCTAGCGATGCAGCCAAGAGTATTGTTGTTAGATGAACCAACCAACGGACTGGATGTAAAAAATATTGCCAAACTGACCGCACTTTTACGCGAATTACAGTTACCAATGCTTATTGCCTCACATGATTTACGCTTCAGCGAAACACTCGCCGATTCCTGTTTGTCTTTAACCACAAACAACGATGGCTAAATATGCTCATAATGCATGAGAAAATAATTCAATAAAAAACGGGCGAACCATTTAAGTTCGCCCGTAATTCATTTATGACGCTAATCAAGCCACAAGTGCAGTTTCTTTTAAGCGATTTTTTAATTTCGTGTATTCAGTTACCACATAGCGTTCAGCCCAGGCTTGGTCTTCGATTTTCTCAATACGAACCGCGCTGTATTTGTATTCCGGCGTTCTAGAACCCAGGTTCAAATGTTCAGCGGTTAATTCGTTACATTTACCGATCCACCATTGATAGGTCATATAACAAGCGCCTTTGTTGGTGCGAGTGCTCACATCAGCACGAGAAATCACTTTACCGCGTGATGATGCAATCCAAACCAAGTCGTTGTTTTTAATGCCTAATTCTTTGGCGTCTTGATCGTTCATTTGTACGAATCCTGGTTCATCAGCAAGTGCCGCAAGTGCACGGCAGTTACCAGTCATAGAACGGCAGGAGTAGTGACCAACTTCACGCACGGTAGAAAGTACCAATGGGAATTCTTCTGAAAGATCTTCCATCGGTGGTTCCCAGTCGCATGCAAAGAATTCAGCTTTGCCGTTCGGACGGTCAAAGATTTGGCCTTTATACAAATATTGCGTACCTTGATCTTCTGGACCTTCGTCAGTACATGGCCATTGGATATAGCCCATACCTTCCATTTTTTCGTAAGTTGCCCCTTTATAAAGTGGACAAAGATCACGCAACTCATCCCAAATTTCTTTGGTATTGTTATAGTGCATTGGGTAGCCCATTGCCGTAGCAATTTCGCTAATGATCACCCAGTCATCCTTGACATCGCCGGTTGGTTCAACCGCTTTATAGAAACGTTGGAAACCACGGTCAGCGGCACTATACACACCTTCATGTTCAGCACAAGAAGTCGCAGGTAATAAAATATCTGCTTCTGCTGCGGTTTGAGTCATGAAGATATCTTGAACGATAAGAAGCTCAACTTTCTCGAAGGCTTTTTTAACAGCATTAATATCAGGCTCAGTTTGTAATGTATCTTCACCCATGATATAGAATGCTTTAATTTTATCTTCCATGATCGCTTCAGGTACTTCACTCAACGGCACACCTGGTTTGGTTGGAATAGATGGCACGCCCCAAGCTTTCGCAAATTTTGCATTAATCTCTGGATTAGCAAAACTTTGATAGCCTGGTAATGTGTTGAATAACGCACCCATATCGCACGCGCCCTGTACGTTATTTTGTCCACGTACTGGGTTCACCCCAACATTTGGTTTACCTAAGTTACCGGTAAGCATTGCCAAGCTTGCTAATGCACGTACGGTTTCTACACCTTGACGGAATTGGCAAACGCCCATACCCCATAAGATAGTAGCAGTTTCCGCTTTTGCATAAGTGCGGGCAATTTCACGCAACATTTCAGGTTCAATACCAGTGATATGTTGAGTGGATTCCGGTGTATAAGCTTTCACGGTTTCATAGAACGCATCGAAGTTTTCGGTGTGTTCATCAATAAATTTTTGATCTTGTAATCCTTCTTCTAAAATCACATTCATCATCGCATTCAAGAATGCCACGTTAGACCCGTTAGCAAGCGGTGCATAAATATCCGCAATACGGGCTGTTTCGATTTTACGAGGGTCACAAACAATGATTTTCGCCCCTTTTGCTTTGGCGTGGTTAATCCGACGCGCCACAATAGGGTGTGAAGTGGAGGCATTATAGCCAAAAATGAATACGCATTTGGTATCTTCAATCTCAACAATTGAGTTGGACATTGCGCCGTTACCGACCGATTTGAGCAGACCTGTTACAGAAGGGCCGTGTCACACGCGCGCACAACAGTCAATGTTGTTATTTCCTAATACCGCACGGGCGAATTTTTGCATCACGAAGTTCACTTCGTTACCTGGTCCACGGGAAGAACCCGTTACCATAATCGATTCGTTACCGTACTTTTCTTTGATTTCACAGAGACGTCTTGCTGTGTAAGAAATCGCTTCTTCCCAGCTCACTGGTGTGAATGGTTCGCCACGTTTGTAGCGGATCATCGGTTGAGTCAGGCGAGGAGTCAGGATTTTTGTATCATGCACAAAATCCCAGCCATAATATCCTTTTAGGCATAACTCCCCTTCGTTTGTCTTGCCGTTTGCACCTTCAGCTCCCACAATTTTGTTGTTTTCCACCAAAAGATGGATTTTACAACCTGAGGCACAATACGGACATACGGTAATTACTTTTTTAATAGCCATAGTAACGTCCTTATTTTAGTACAACACGAGGTTAGAGATAGAATTAGAATAATTAATTCTGGGTATATATTACACCCAAAATCAGTTTATAGTCTTACAAAAAACATGGATTTATTGATATAAAACAGGTTTTCGTAATATTTTTAAAATATGTTTAGAAAATCACCCTCACTTTTTTACAAAACAGGAATCTCTTCAAGCGATCTTCCCTCTTTTAAAAAATCATACATAAATTGCACAGACTCTTTTACGCTTTCTGTCATTGGAAAACCAAAGGAAACCAGATCGGGTTGAAGCCCCACGAAAACAATTTGTTTAATATCTTGTTCCAGTTGTTCAATGAGGTAATTGAGCGGCATATTATGCGTACTCATGAAAAACATTTCAGCAATGCTCTCTTTTTCAATGATTCGGATTTTGCCCGGCGCTAATTCCATATCAGCCGCATCAAAAATTAAAAGCAAATCGGGTTTCATGTCT
>OBVW01001046.1_pt1 | contig 9866 bp, 12 predicted proteins | sample 1495141 | NCBI WGS metagenome assembly OBVW01 (sample SAMEA2580013, study PRJEB22360) | human gut metagenome | biome: human gut; feature: human-associated habitat; material: faeces | place: Denmark | collected 2008/2010
GAAGTTTTGGGAATAAAAGAAAGGAATATGATAATGAAAAATAGTTATACCATAAAAGGATTGCATACAGTTGGTCAGTATAAAATAATGCAAGAGATTAACAAAAATTTTGAAGAAGAAAGTGTAGATGTATATTTTGTATCAGACGAAGAAGCAGTTGTAAAAGATAAAAATGGGAATCAAATGAAAGTTCTGTACAGAGATAAAATGGTGAAAGTTCTGGTAGTATGAAATAGCAAGGAGGAAATGAACGGATGGATGAGGTGAAATACAAAAAAGGAGATATTGTATTATTTCGATATGGACAAAAAACAAAAAGTGGAACGATTGTTATAGTGGATGCTCATGGTACATTCTGTCAGCAAGAAGAGCCGTCTTATGATATTGAGGTAACGAACGATCTGCTTGATCAGAATGGATTGTATAAGCATATTCAGCAATCTTGGATTTTATAGAAAAGTCGGTGAGATAAATAGATGAAAGAACAGATGAGGGAATTAAAAAACAAAGTATATGAGTAGGCAGGTTACTGCCTACTCATATACTTTGTGAGGGTGTAAAATAAAGTGTGTAAGTCGAGAAAAACAAATTTCAAAACTTACGCACTTTGTTTTTCAGAGTGTGTTAAGATAGCAGGAAAGGAATTGAAAAGGATGAATACACTCACTATAGCAAGAAGAAACACCAAACCGACAGCTAGCACAGGCTATAGATCAGGAGCAACAGCTTCGCATGGCAACGGAACAAAAGTTTTTGTTGTTAGAAAAGAGGTGGTGGCATTTTTCGTAAAATAGGCGAATTGACTAAAAAACAAAAAAAAACAGAATAAATATTATATATATTATTCAACAATATTGAACAGAAAGAAAAAATGTGTCATAATAAAAAATAATTTAAGGTGTTTTAATATTCGGATAGTCTTACATATGAAAATTCATGAGAAGAATTACCGAATAGCGAAAGGGCAGGGAATAAAAAAGGGGAGGGATTTATGAAATAAAGCAGATATCTGTTAGTTGGTGTAGTTGGTAATCGTTTTTAGCGTAAGTTATTTTTGTATGAAAGGGGAAAATATGAAGAACGTTATAAAAAATAGTTTGCTTGTTTTTGCTTTATCCATAATATCCATTTTATCTTTTCCTAATGTAGCATATGCATTTGAAACCTATGCAATAGATACTGATGAAATGAAAGAATTAATAGATAGAGGACTAAAAAAGGGGGATGAAATTGAAAATAGTCATGTTTTTGCTATGCCTGATAATGGCTGGAATATTGTAACAGTAGGTTTAAATTATTTTGAGTCTTATTATGAAAAAAATAGCACTCAGAATATATTCTCCTTTAGAGAGAAAATATATACCGAAAAAAGGTCAGGAGTTGGATCTGGAAGTATTAAGTTAGAAGTATCAAACGTCTTACATACAGATGGTAGCAATAATGTTATTATTTCGGAGTTTGAACTGGGAGATATTATGTATGATCCTAATAAGTGGGATCATGGATCACACTATTATAATACTACTAAAAAAACATATGCTAAAAATACTAAATATGATGGACAAGTTACATATTTACTCACCTGTCCAGATGCAATCCCCGCTAGTGCAGCCGAATCAGCAAGAATTTCTCTTGCAACAAATTAAGTGTTTGATAAGGAGAAAATAGATTATGAAAAAAAGAAGAATAATAGTATTGTTATCAGCTTGTTTGGTTATCGGTTCAGTTTCTGTATATGCAGCATCACCAAATCCTAATATTGAAACAATGCAAAACGTAGGACAATTATTTAAATCCTACGAAAACAATACAGATGATTCGATCTTTGCAAAAGGAAAGTCTGGTGGAATTATTACTAAAAAAGATATTGAACAAGCTACTGAATTTTATATTTTAGCGGAATATGATAAAAACACTGCAAGAGAGAAAGCAATAGATTATATGCTAAAAAGAGACGCGACATATCAAAAAGCAATTTCAGAAGGGTATACAGTAACGGATGATGAAGTATGGGCGTACTTAGAAGAATTGAAAAATATTATTAATGAAGCGGTTAATAAAGAAGAAGCTCAAGCTCTTATAAATCAATTTGACTCCGAAGAGGAATATTGGCAACATGAATTCGAGGTTTATAAAATCAATTTACCAATCGAAAAATATCTAGAAGCAGAAAAAAAGGAGTATTTAGAAAAGAGTCGTGCTACGTTGAATGAAAAAAAGAATTCTACAGATCCTATGGAAGAATATAATGAGCATATTGAATCAATACAAAATGATTTAGTAGAGAGTGAGCAATATGAAATAATGGAATGAATTAGATAGAATCTTTCTTAAAAAAATATTGTAATATGGTATACTGAACATAGGAAAAATGATAGAAATGCTCATGAAGCAGTACGAAAAGCCCCGGAGTTGCTACCTCCGGGGCTTTTCTATTCCGTTTTGGGAGGGGCTTAAGCCCTAGGCTGACTACCGTTTATCGTCTCCGTCTAACCATTTGCATATGTAGTAGGTAAGGCTATTGACTGCAATCACTACGCATGCACAGAATTTTGCCCAAAAAGAGGAATTCAGCGAGTCCGCTACAGACATGCAGAGAGCAGAAATAAGCATGGAAATCCAAAAGGAAGAACGAAAATTAGTAGAAGGAGGCAATCGCGCAAGTCTCGTCGGAGATCTCATGATCCGGGTGCGGCAGGGCTGCAGCTTGCCTCTGAGCCATATATTTTTGCAGCACAGAGCCGGGGACGTTCCCCGGACGGCTGCACTAATCATCTCCATATCCACCTTGATTGATCACTTTTTTTGCCACATTCTACTTTGTCGCCTTTTAGTAGTAATAAATTTGAGCCGTATCACTGATAAAACCGTATACAAGCTAATTTTCAAATTTGTCAATTAAATAGATATCTAAGGTTGGTTTATCAGTTGGGGTACTATTAAAATAAGAAAATTTGATTTTCTCACCAACCATTGATGAATCAATCTTATATTGACTTGTAGGACCTGTGAAAATTAAAGTAACTTTATATTTAAAAAAGCGTTTATCGGAATTATCTACTTGTACTATAGCTTCATTTTCTTTTTGCCTTTTTTTCTTTTTCAACTATACGAGAAATAACCCCTGAAATTATACATGAACCAAATACATAAAGGATAACAATATTTCCTATAACCCCTTGTAAAGAAGTCCCTTCAAATTTGGATATAAGGATTAAGAGTATAATTCCAATTAAAGCCCAAAAGAAATAAATAATCCGACTTTTTTTTGAAAAAATTTTTCTCATAATGAATACCATTATTTATCAAACATGAGTATAATATGGACCATATACTTCCCCAGTAGAAGGAGTAAAAGTCCACATATAACGATATTGTGGCTGTACGAAAGGTGCTGTATACATATGGAGTTCCACATATACTGTTCCACCTACGCTACCTGCAGCTATTACGCTTAGTCCAGCCATTCCTATTGCACCTATAACACCTGCTCCACCAACAAATCCTAAAGCAGCACCTATCATGGCCGCTAAAGCAGCCGCAGAGATTCCTTCTCCCCATGAAATTTTATGAGTTTCTTTGGATAAAATTTCCCATCCATCTGCTGTAGTTCCGATAGAATAAGGAGCGATTGGTAGTTCTGGTTTTGCAGAGACAATAGAACCATTCAAATACATGGTAGAAGTTGCAGGATCATAAGCTACTTTTTCAACAGTGTTAGTATTAATGTTTGTAACGTCTATTTTACGTAGCCCGTTTTCCATATAGTAATCATATTTATAATTTGTTCCATCAATAGTTACAATTTCGCTAGTACCTGCTAGAGGAAAATCTGACGTTGTAGAAGAGGTAAAATCAGCAGCATATGTTGGAGTAATAGAAACGTTAAAACAGAAAATTACTGCTAAAATAGTTGCTAAAATTTTTTTGAATTTTTTCATGATTTCATCTCCTTTCAAATGAGGAAAAAATTGTATTATGCTTCAATAATCAAAAAACATGGGCATTACTTTTATTTAACCACTGGAATCACCCCTATTTTATTTGAAATCATTGTTAAAATTTACTAAAATAATTATAAATCAAACACGATAAATTAGCAATAAAATAGTTAAAAGCTATCTATTTTTTTCATAGCTTTTGAAAAGTAATTTCCTCGCTTTTCTTGCTGTTCCAAAAAGGCAATAAGATTGGGTATATCTTCTTTTTCAATCGGATGCCCCAAAACAGATTCTACAGCTCCACCAATTTCAATCAATCTTTTGGTACGTGCTTTTCGCTGTATTTCTTTTTCTCTCTGTAAGATTGCCTTTTTCTGCGCTTTAATCTGTTCCATCTTCTTATCCAGTTCGGCAATCCGTTCTTCTGTTGATCTTATTTCTGACATTATAAATCACTCTCCTTTTTATATAGTCTAACATATTCTTGATACAAAATCAAAATTGTGATAAACTACATTTTAATAATCCCTTAACTTGTTAAGGGCGCACTTACAGACACACTCACAAGTGAGTATATCTGTAATCGCGTGAGGGCTTCGCCCCTCAACCCCATTTAAAATCAGTAGGATACGAAAGGAGATTTGCAATCGTGGCAATTTATCATTGTTCTATAAAAAACATCAGCCGTGGAAAAGGACAGTCAGCAGTTGCAAGCTCTGCTTATCGATCTGCTGATAAATTAGAAGATATAGAAACAGGAATCATCCATGACTATCGAAAAAAAAATGGAGTTGTATTTTCCGAAATAATCTTGTGCAAATATGCACCAGAGTCCTATCAAAATCGAGAGACACTTTGGAATGCTGTTCATAAAATAGAATCACAAAGTAATGCGAGGCTTGCCAGAGAATGGGAAGTTGCTCTTCCCAATGAACTTGATCTGGAACAAAGCAAGAAGCTAGTACATGAATTTGCACAGAGTCTTGCGGATGAGGGCATGTGTGTCGATGCAAATATCCATTGGAAACAAGGAAACCATCATGCACATATTTTGGGAACAACAAGACCAATCACCAAAAATGGGACATGGGGACAGAAAGAGAAAAAGGGATATAAATTAGACGAATCCGGCCAAAAAATTCCAATCATTGATTCTAAAACAGGCTTACAAAAAATCGGAGCAAAAGGCAGAAAAATGTGGCAAAGAGTAACCGTGGAGGCTAACGACTGGAATAAAACAGAAAAAGTGGAGGAATGGAGAATGCGTTGGGCGCAGTATTGTAATCAATACCTTGAACCTGATCTGCAGATCGACCACCGAAGCTATGAAAGACAGGGAAAAGAGCAGATCCCGACTATTCATGAAGGATATGTGGCAAGGAAAATGGAGCAAAAAGGTGTCATATCCTCACGCTGTGAGACGAATCGGAACATCCGAAAGTATAATTTGCTGTCTCTGCAATTCGATAAATTGTCGGAACTGAAAGAGACCTTGGTCAAACAATTGGAAGAACTGAGAGAAAAGGCAAAGGGGGCACTACATGAGCGATTACAACGACTTAGAGCTACAAGAGCAGTTGATGAGCCAACTCGAAGAGATGCAGATGCAGCTATCGAAAAAAGACTTGCAGCTCTCCGAAGCGTTGGACAAGGCAGAGAGTATTTATCTGGAACTGGAGAATCTGCAGTCCAGGACATCATCCGAGAAGCAAGAGCTGGAATTGATCGTGCAACAGCAAAAGAAGAAAATAGCCGAACAGGCAGATCAGATCGAGAAGCTGAACAACAGCGATGTGATATTTCAACAAAATCAGGAATTAGAGAAACAAAACACTCTATTGCAAAAGAACATCCAAAACGCCCTAGCCGAGGTAGAAGCCGTTAGGTCAGAGTATTCCAACAGGGAAAGGCAGTTGCAGACCGCACAGGAAAAAGCAGAACAAGAAAGAAAGGAAACAGAGGCCTATAGACGTTCTTTGAACGAACAGGTGTATGAACAGGCAAGATTGAGATCTGAAATACTGGAAAAACAGCTGAAACAGGAATATCAAGCACGTACACTCTCACATCAGACATTTTTTGTGGTGTCGTTACTATACGGAATTATAGTCACATTATTTACTGCATTTTACTCTGGCGCCTTTATTCGCGATTTTAAGGCGTTTTTCGACTCTACATGGGCTTTTATATGCCTTTGCTCGGAAAATCTATTTAAAGTGGCAAATTGGGCGTCACAATTGGGTGATATGGTTCCACATCCTGTTGCATCTATGGTTATTCACTGTCTTCTCTGGATACTGATGATTTTACTGCTTGGTGTCGGAAGTATTTCTTTACTTGCAATTTGTGCTATAAAAGGTTGTAAGCATTATGCGAACCAGTACGCTGACACAATCAGTCTTTCTGTCTGGTTGCTAAGCCTGGCATGCCTGATATGGTTTGGAGATTTCATACGGAATTTTATTCCCATCAATCTGGTTGTGCTGCTGTTCCTGATTCATACACTTTATCTTGGAATCAGAGCATATCTAAAACGAAATTGGTACAGGTTTCGATAAACACACAAACATACGTATTTTGTTGATTTCTCCTCTAATACTGTCAGTTTTAAAATTGACAGTATTAAATGTCATATGCTATACTGGATAAGCTACCACCCCTAGACAGGTAGAGAAAGGGGGGTGCCATATGAGTGAATTTCTATCGTTTATACTTTCTGTCCTGGCGAGTGTAGTTGCCTACTACATCTGCAAATGGTTGGACAAGAATGACTGGTAGCAACCTTGGGTTTAAGCCACCCACCCAAAACGGCATAAAAACCCCCACGAGTTCGCACCTCGTGGGGGTTTTGTTGTGCCATATGAGCACTTTCTATCGTTTTGCCTATAGGCATTATAGCATATGACCATAAGCTTTTCAAGTATCCCCTAATTGTCTCTTTTTCAAACACAATCTTCGTTCTGCAGTCTGTAATTGTCAGATAATAAAAAACGGACAGGAATTGACACTTGCACCGCTCCAATTGCTGTGGGTTATCTTATTCCTGTCCTAAAAGTTTGCGCTAGCGCCGCTCCAATTGCGACGAGGCCACCTTACTTCTGCAGTTATTTTACAATAGCTTATTTCTGTCGTCAAGAGGACTGTTGAAATTAAAATTGAAAGTCTAAAAGTAGTTGTTGCCTTTTACGGATTCCAGATACATCCGATCCGTCATTTTTTGTGGGTCTAACAAACTGTAGTATTCACTGGCTTTCATTTTCTTCTTATGCCGGAAATAAGTCGATTCACTCATTCCAAGAATGATTTGCGTCTCCTTGTCCCCTTTTTCTTCAATCAGCAATATCACATCTGAAAACCGGTATGCATCTGCTGTGTAGTTTCCTTGTTCTTGCTCCTTTAACGCATATGTTCTTTTCCGGCCAGCTCTCCTTGTTTTACGATCTACAAAATTTGATGTGTGCATCAGAAGCGAGATCTCTCCATCTTTGATATTCAATCGAACGCCTAATGTTGCCAGTGCATCTTGCATCAGTTTCAGATTTTCTTTGTTCTGTTTTTTGATACTTTCCGGAATATTTTTTTCCGAAACACTATACTGCAGATATAGATCCTTACTCTCTTTTGCGTATTCCTTTAATTTTTTCATAGATTTTTCGTTCATTGCCCCATCTCCTTTCATATTTAATTTTGACAGTGTAATTATATCACATTTCTTGTTTGCTGTCAAATTTAATTTTGATAGTGTTAGAGAAATATCTACACTTTGGCTGTTTAAAAATTGTCGAAATTAAAGGAGATAGCTGATAACACTTGCTACTTTTATATTTAAATTTGACAGTAAAAACTCGCCAGCTAACTAGCCTTGCGCGCACGCGCGTGTTAGTTAGCTTGTTTATATATATTATTTAATTACTTGTTTAATTACTTGTTTACGGAGTTAATAAATAGCGCAAAATCAACGTTTTTGCGGTATAATGGTGGTATTTTTTGCGGTATATAGTGGTATTTTTTGCGGTATATAGTGGTATTTTTTGCGGTATAATGGTGGTATTTTTTGCGGTATATAGTGGTATTTTTTGCGGTATATAGTGGTATGTAAATATTGACAGTATACCACCATTATATTATGATAGAGAATAGGAGGTGGCTCATGTCTAAAAAAATTACATTAACTAAAAATTATATAGTCGAAAAATCGAAACCTTTAATATGGTCAAAGTTTTCAGAATACAACCTTGGAGAAATGAGATTGATTGATACATACTTGGCTAAAATAAATGCAAGAGAAGAAGAAAGTTCGGAAGTAGTCTTTACTATTGATGAGTATTTAAGGCTACTTGGATATGAGTATCCAAATAAATTGAAAAGCAGCGAAATTGAAAAGAGTCTTGACAAACTTCTTGGTTCAAGAATAAAAATTGATTTGAACAATAATGGGGATTATATAAAAGTAAATTTATTTTCGGACGCAAGAGTTATTGTGAGTGATCCTGAGTTTGGCAAAAGAACAATAACGATAGATTGTAATCCAAAACTCAAAGAAGCATTTTTCGGATTGGCTGAAAAAGGATATATTGAATATGCATTAGACTATTCTTTGCGTTTGAAATCAAAATATTCTCTAAAATTATATCCTCTCTTAAAAGACAAACTATACAGGAGAGAATGGACTGTAGAACTTAAAGATTTAAGAGAACTAATGGGAGCAACAAATAAAAACAATGAGAGCTTTCGAGAATTTAATAAAGTGCTACAAAAATGTAAGAAAGACATAAATGAAGTTACAGATATTGAATTTGAATACGAAAAAATAACTAAAGGGCGTTTAACGCGGGCAATTAAATTTAAAATAAAAAAGTGTACTGCAGAACAAGATCAGATAAATGGGCAGATGGATATTTATGACTTTCCAGAATATTGTCCAGACTCTGATCCGACTGCAGATCCGGAACAAAATGCTGTTCTTGAAGGTAAATTTACGTTATGGTCTGAAGCATGTGGCAATGAATTTAATCGATCACAGTTGGAAGAACTGGCACTGCTTGCAGAGGGACATGTAGAGTATGACCCAGCAGATGCAGGACGTCATGATCTGGACATCTATCACTATTTGTTGCGAAAATACAAATCTCTGCAGAACAAAAAAGATGTGAAGAGCCGGTTTGGATATATGAAGTATTTGGTTGAAAATAATGCATAATAAAAATCAAAAAAATTGTAGATATATTCCTCCAGAGTATATGAAAGAGCAGTGATTGTGAGAAAATGAATATACCAGCGCAACCAACTTTCATATTTAATTATGATAGTAATGAGATAGAATACGAAACATATACTATCAATTTTAATTATGATAGTAGTAAAAAGCGACAAGTACGCTAACTAGCAATGCTCCTGTGTTAGCTATCTTGTTTAGTAAGAGTACAAATCTTTGCTACATAATGGTAGGGACGGGTATACGGTTTATAAGTGGTGGTATAAGGAGAAAAAATGAAAACAATAAGAGAGATTGCTGAGATATGCGGAGTATCCGAACAAGCTGTTAGAGCATGGTGTAGAAAAAATCATATTGCGAAAGATGCGAAAGGAAGTTTCGCAATCAGCGAAACTATAGAATATAGGATTTATAGGCATTACAAGGCTGATGTTGCGAAAGATGTTTCGCAATCAGCGAAAGCAGATTATGCAGTGAATCAAGCCATTATTGATCTACTTCGTAAGGAATTAGATCATAAAAATAAACAAATAGATGAGCTGAGTAAAAGACTCATGGAGTGTCAGAAGCTGTTAGATCAGGAGCAACAGCTCCGTATGGTAACAGAACAAAAAATATTGATAGAAGATCAAGAAGAATTACCTAAGAAATGGTGGAAGTTTTGGGAATAAAAGAAAGGAATATGATAATGAAAAATAGTTATACCATAA
>OBVW01001055.1_pt1 | contig 9762 bp, 4 predicted proteins | sample 1495141 | NCBI WGS metagenome assembly OBVW01 (sample SAMEA2580013, study PRJEB22360) | human gut metagenome | biome: human gut; feature: human-associated habitat; material: faeces | place: Denmark | collected 2008/2010
AAAAGGAACCTGCGGAGTTTGGTCCGGCGACGAAACCATTACACCGAAGGGCTTTCGTAACCTGACGCGTGAACTGTAAGAAAATGGTAAGAACAAAAACTGCGGCATAGTGCTTGCGAAGAAGCAGTAAGTGTGGTAAAATTGTTGTGATTCAATTTATGATAAGATTTCAAAGGGGTACAAGCATGAATACACATACAGTTGAAGAATTGTACCGCCTGGCACAGCAGGGAAATACTGAGGCGCTCACGAGGCTTGGTATCTGCTACAAAAATGGAACCGGTACGGCTGTGGATCACAGTGCAGCAGCACAGTGTTTTTACTCAGCAGCGAATGCAGGAAATGCAGAAGCACAGTATCAGCTTGGTATCTGCTATGAGGAAGGCATTGGACTAGAGCAGGATCTGTCTGCTGCCGGATATTGGTTTCAGGAAGCGGCAAGGCGGTTTTACGAAGCTGCCCAGGTTGGAAATCCGCAGGCTCAATATGGACTGGCAAATTGCTATGCAGAGGGCCGAGGAGTGGAAAAGGATGAAGCTGCTGCTGTTTACTGGTATCAGGCATCAGCACAGCAGGACTATGCGGATGCACAGTATAATTTAGGCTATTGCTTTTTATTTGGCATCGGTGTAGAGGCAAATGAAATCATAGCACTCAAATGGTACAGCAGTGCCGCATCTCACGGTGATCCGCAGATGCAGCATAATCTGGGACTAATTTATAAAAATGGCTATGGCGGAGTAAGCAAAAACTACGGAAAAGCTGCAGAATGGTTTTTTAAAGCTGCCAGACAGGGCTATTCCGAGTCGAAAGTTGAGCTTGCACAGATTTACTTTCGGAATCCGCTGGCGGTAAAAGATATTTCCATTGCTGAGCGTCTGATGACAGAAGCGGCAGAGGAAGGAAATACGCGTGCCCAGGAATATCTGGTGCATTATTATTTTGATCAGGATGCAGCAAAGTATGATTTGAAAAAAGCATGCAGATGGGCATCTGAGTGTGCAGACAGCAGTGATCCAACAGTTGCTGTCGTTATTGGTATTAGCTTTGCTAATGGCGAGGTGGCCGAGATCGATGAGAAGCAGGCATTTGAGTGGCTGTCAAAAGCAAAGGATCAGGAGAAAAAGTTAAATGGAGAGGCATGTTATTACCTTGGAAAGTTTTATGAGGAAGGTAATGTGACAGAAAAGTCACTTGATGATGCCGAATATTTTTATAAGCTGGCTGTAAGAAAGCACTTTGCAAACGGATCTGAATCGCTCGAAAGAGTCAGAAGAGAAAAAGAAGAAATCCGTAAGGCAGAGGAAGCAAAAGCCCTTCAAGAGCAAAAAGAGGCAGAGGAGCTTAAAAAGCAGGAAGAAGTAAAGCAACTTTTGAATTTAAAGCCAGAGCAGGCAGAGGGCGATGTAAAATCAGAGGAAGAAGCTAAAGAACCAGAAGGAGCAATGCCTGAGGAAGCTGCTTTAGAACCAGAAGAAGCAAAATCCGAGGAAGTTGTTTCAGAAACCGAAGAAGTTTCAGAACCAGAAGAAACAAAATTCGAGGAAGAAGTTTCAGAACCAGAAGAAACAAAACCTGAGGAAGAAGCTTCAGAACCAGAAGAGGCAGAATCCGAGGAAGAAGCTTCAGAACCAGAAGAAGCAAAATCTGAGAAGGAATCTTTAGAAGCTACAAATACAACTGAGACTGCAGAAAACGAAGTGGTATCATCTGAGGAAGTTGAAGAAGAAATTACTTCACAAGAAGTGGAAGTAACGCAGGCACAGCAGGAATCATCTCCACAGATGCAGGCGGATATTGCTTTTGCCCGTTTGTTACAGCAGGCAAAAGAAACTCAAAGTCGTATTCAGAAACTTCCAAAGCAGGAAACTGTAAAGGAAGAAGATCAAAAGACACAGGAAAGTGAATCTTTGCCAAAGGAAGAGGCAAAAGAGACTGAAACTGTTTCTCCAGAGCCAGTTGAAGAAGATTTTGTTTCTGAGATTGAGGAAGCAGAAAGCTCCATTCAAAAAGAAATTGCTGAGGCACAAAAGTTTGAAAAGGAACTTGATGTGCTGCAAAAGAAGATGGCACAGAATGTGCAGGATCTTCAGGAAGAAAAGAATGAAGCAGAAAAAACAAAAGTTTTTGACAAAGCGGATCTTGATCAAATTCAGCAGGTAGAAGCAAATCCTTCTAGCGAAGATACTGAATCGGCAGAGAAATCAGAGAAGGAAGAAGCTGCTATTGAAACTGATGTCGAAACTGATGCTGAAATTAATAATGATATTAAAACTGATATTGCATATGATACAGAGGAATCTGAGAATGTAGACAGTGAGGAAGCTGAAACATTTTTCGAAGAAGAGGAAGAAGACGAAGATGATGAGGAGTGGGAAACCTCCGCGGATAATTTTGTTGCTTCTCTTTTAAAGACGGGTGCAAAGCTTACTAATACATCAGAACCAGTGATTCGCGAAGAGGAAGAGACACCTTCTGAGACAGTTGAATCGGAATCAGAAAATCAAAACATTGAAGATGAATCTGTAGAAACTGATTCTTCAAAAGCATTTTCAGAAGAAACAGAGTCTTCTGAAAATGAGTCTGCAGAAGCAGAGCCTTCAAAAGATGACTCTGCAGAAATAGATGAAGAAGAATCACTTGAAGAAAGTGAAGATGAGTCTTTAACAGATGAAGTCGCAGACTACATAGAAAATTCTGATAATTCTGATGATTCTTATGACGAAGATTCTGATGATGCAGTTGATTCTTATGACGATAATTCAGACGATGCAGCTGATTTAGAAGAAGATTCTAAAGAGGAAGCTGCTAGCGATCTTGTAGAAGAATCATTGAGTGATGAGTATTCACAAGATGAATATTCAGAAGAAGATTACGCGGAAGATGATTATCAAAAAGAGGATGACAGCTTTGAAGATGAAAATGATTCTAAAACAGAGAATCAAAACGAATCCTCAGTAAAGAGCATGCCAAGGGCAACTCTTGTGGATGACTCTGTCTATGAATATGAAAAGGCCATTATCGATGATTTGAAGCAGGAAGATGTCAGCCGATATGTCGATGTGGATGAGGAAACATATGAAGAAGTAAAGAAGAAAAAGCACCACGTCGTACCGATTGTGCTTCTAGTTCTTGTTTCTTCGATTGCGCTTGCCGCAGCGATCCTTGCAGCGACAGGTCATCTTGGAGAGTTTGTAAATGCACTAAACGAGCAGTTTTCAGCTGGAAATCAGCCAGACGTAGACGAGTCTGCAAAGCTTCCAGAAAAATCTTCTGACAAAGCATTAGAAGAGAATACTGAAAAAGAGCATTCATCAGAGGTTAAGTCATCTGAAACACAAACGTCATCTGATACAGCTCCATCATCAAGTGCAGATGATAATTTAGAAAATAATAACGAAAACAATCAAACTTCCCAGAATACAGCAGCTGATACAGCTGCTGTATCTGATAGTGCGGAAATTACTTCAAGTGCAGGCAGTACAGAGCCATCTTCCTTAAAAGAAGAGAGCAGCACACCAGAAAAATCTGTGGATGAAGCAGAAACTGAATCAGAATCAGAGATAGAGTCTCAAACAGAATCTGAGTCTGAGACAGAAACAGAGTCAGATTCTGAAACAGAAACAGAAATTGAGAAAGAGTCTCAAACACAGACAGAATCTGAAACAGAGACAAAGACAGCTTCCACTGAACAAGAGAAAACAAGTCTTGAGCAGACAGAAACAAGCACACAAGATGCTGAAAATAAAACTGAATCAGAGTCAGAATCAGAGACAGAAACTGAGAAAGAGTCTCAAACAGAATCTGAATCTGAGGCAGAAACAGAGAAAGAATCTCAAACAGAATCTGAAGTAGAATCTGAGACAGAAACTGAGATGGAGACAGAAGCAGAATCCGAGTCTGAGGAGGATAATACAAATCCATATCATGAAGCGGCAAAAGCAAAGTATCCAACTTTTTCAAATGAAAGCTATACTCCAATTCCAGAGGTTTCTTCGGGATGTATTTACGCAAAATATACCAATTTTGATGAGGCATTTCAGACACTCTATACTAATCAGAGTGATTTGACAGGAGCAGCACAGGTTGCACTGAATACACCGGGATTTAATATTATTGGTTATCGTGTTTATATGCTTGCTTATCAGGATGGTATTCTGAATGCGTATAGTACACAGCTTGATGGCACAGATCTGCAGCTGAGTGCAGCAAACGTTGGCACAGAAGCATATATCATGAATGGAAGCATTTTCTCAGAAAATCGTGAATATTCAATGACAGGAGATCCTGTAGGAACAGCATATCCGTATATCAAACGTTTCCTTACATTTGGTGAGGATAAGGTTTACTATTTGGATACAGATGGAGACATAACAAGAAGCGATTATCAGCATACAGCTATTCAGCGTCTTGAACTAGGCATTGATGATGGCAATGATGTGGCTTGGGCACAGGTTATGGGACCGTATCTTGTTTATTATGATACAAAGACAGAGCTTATGTACAGCTGCAACTTAGATGTAGGCACGATTGTTTTGCTTGACTTTGATGGAGTCTCAGACCCATCTGGTCTTTGTGGAAATGGAAATTGGGTCTATGGTCTGTATGATAGAAAGCTTGCAAAGGTTCGTCCAAATGGAAGTGAACTTCAAACTATTTATGAGCCGGATGATTCACTAGAGCTTGTCTCAGTGGAGCATGCCATGGAAAATTATATTATTTTGACTGCAAAGAACACTGCAAATATAAAAACGAGTGCAGAAAATAATTCAGCAGATTCTAATGCAGGAATCAAAACGTATTGTTATAACCTGCAAACTGGAGAGATGACTCAGCTTTCAGCCGAATAAAAAGTTTGAGGGCAAGGGTTTTAATGCCCTTGCCCTTTTACTATATAAGCATCAAAAAAGGAGGAATATTTGATGATTTACGACGTATTAGAATATGGTGCGAAGGCAGATGGAGTAACAAATGACGCTGCCGCTATTCAGAAAGCAATTGACGAATGCAGTGCTGCCGGTGGCGGCCAGGGTGTGCTTAGAAGCGGAAGAACATATTATTCAAGCTCCATTATTATAAAGCCATATGTAGATCTTCATTTAGAGAGAGGAAGCGTATTAAAGGCGCATAGCGATCTGACAACTTATTTTCATCCAAATGAGGGTCAGAAGGATAATGGTGTAAAGATTGAGGGAACACCAGTAACATTAAAGCCATCATATGCTTTTATTTATGCGAAGGATGCCGACCATATGGCAATCACAGGAGATGGCGTTATTGACGGAAATGCATTTGCATTTGTAAAGCAGGTAAGCCAGTACTACGTTACAGGCGATTTTTATCCGCGCCCGACTGTCATCTATGTAGAACATTGTAATCATATCAATTTTACAAATATTATTATCAGAAATGTTTCTTTCTGGACTTTGCACACCGCAGGCTGTGATGATGTATTGATTGACCGCATTCGCATTTTAAATGATTTGAATGTTGCAAACTCTGATGGTATTGATCCAGACCATAGCACAAATGTACGCATTATAGGCTGCCATATTGAGTGTGGTGATGATTGTATTTGTCTGAAGAGTTCTGCAGGAAACATGGAATATGGTCCGACAAAAAATGTGCTGATCAGTGATTGTACATTAATTTCCACTTCCGCAGCATTGAAGATCGGAACAGAAGGAACTGGCAATTTTGAAAATCTGACAGTAAATAATTGTATTATCAGCGGCAGTAATCGTGGAATTTCTATTCAGATTCGCTGACATCCTCATGTAAAAAATGCAATGTTTTCAAATATCATCATCGAGACACGCCGTTTCGCAGATTGCTGGTGGGGCTGCGGTGAGCCAATCAGCATAACAACACATAATCGTGTGCCAGAGAAGCAGTCTGGCCATATTTCAGGAATTACATTCCGCAATATCACCTGCGACTCAGAGAATGGTGTATTTTTATCAGGAAGTGATGGAAACCATATTGAGGATGTGCTATTTGAGGATGTCAAGGTAAAGATTCATTCAAAGAGCAAATGGCCAAAGGGGCTGTATGATTTAAGACCAGGCTTTGGACAGAAGATTGAAGAGATTCCAAGCGCTGGCTTCTATATGAGAAGAGCAGATGGCGTGACTATACGAAATAGCCGTGTTGTTTTCGAGGGCGAAGAGCGCGCCTGCTTTGGAGAGGCAATCCATGCGCAGGATTGTGCAGATCTTGTAATTGAAGGCTTTAAAGGAGAAGCAGCAAGACCAGAGTTAGAAGCAATTGTAATTGAATAAATGCATTGTAACGTAGCAATTCGCAAGTATCAATTAGAGTAGAAAAAGAGGAAGCAGAAAAACAATGAAATTTGATAAGCTGATTGAGCTCTTAAAGGAAATGGAGACAACAATAGAAGCAGAAGAAAATCAGACACTTATTGAAAAATTAAATCGAGAGGAACTGATCAATACGATGCAGTTTCTTCAAAGATGTGCAGCGCAGGCAGGGTATTATTATAATCTGCAGGCACCAGGCAGTGAATTTGGTGCTATGAAGCTGCAGACAGCAGAAAATGATAACCCGATTGTGGCACAGGTAAAAATTTGGGATAATAAAGAGCATAAGATTCGCACTCGTTTTTCCCTTCGCCGTTTAGTGACCGAGGAGGACGGCTCATTGTCTGTGAAGTTGCCGTGCGGAAGTTATGAGGCAGAGGTGACATGCGGACCAGAGTACAGTACTGCTCTTGTGCCATTTGAAATCACAAAGGATAAAGTGACAACAATTAAGGCAAGATTGGCGCGTATAGCACATTTAACTGATCATGGATGGACAGCAGGTGATCTTCATCATCATAGTATATACAGCAGCCCGGCATATGGCGGAACAGATCCTGTAATAGAGACTCCAGGTCAGGTGTGCCGTTCCATGAAGTCTCTTGGAATGCAGTTTGGTGCGCTAAGTGATCATCATAATGTACTTAACCATGAAGAATGGCAAAGACAAAATAATAACTTTACACCTATTATCTCAAAGGAAATTTCAACCTCTAATGGTCATGTGCTGCAGCTTGGCGTAGATGATGACGTGATCTATGAGATTCCAAAGGGAAAGGAACGCACAACAGAGAAACTTCGCAATGAATTTCTACGCATTTGCAGTGAGATTCGAAAAAAAGGTGGTCTGCCACAGGTAAATCATCCGTTTGATGTGAGTTTTTCCACTCGCTACAACAGCGAGTTTTGGGATATGGTTGAAATTTTTGAATCAATGGAGATTTGGAATGGTGCGACTCCATTTGCAGCTGGCACAATCAATGCTAAGGCATTCAAAAAGTGGCTGTCTCTTTTAGATGAGGGAAAGCGCCTGACTGCTACAACGGGAAGTGATACACACAACATTTATGGTGACGATTACTTTGGCATGACAGAGTGGTTAGATTGGCTGATGGATATTGTGATGAAACACCCGGAGATTTATCCAGTGCAGATGAATGAGAATGTTGCCTATCTGACTTGGCTGTACAAGAAGGTATGGCCGCGTCTTTTATCGTGGGTGGAGCAGTCTAACACACCGTCTACAATCCATAATTATGTGTATACAAATGGAAAAAATCAGCCTCAGGAAATTCTTCAGGCTATCCGTGAGGGACATAGTTTTATAAGTAATGGTCCGCTTGTGACGGCAGAAGTAAATGGAGTTTCTTATGGTGAGAAGGCAGTACTTAAAGATAGGACAGGTACACTGTCAGTTCATGTATTTTCAAAGAAACCGATCAATCATCTGTGGATGTACACAGGTGCTGATAAGAAGGTTGAACTTTGTGCAAAGGCTGATGCAGCAGAGGGCGGCTTTACGTATGATATAGCGGCAGATGAGTTTGATTTTGGCGATGCTGCATGGGCTTTGTTTGTGGCAGATGGAGGAGAAAATAACCTTGCAATTTCAAACCCAATTCTGTTTGCTTGATGATAAATAAAAAATCTGAAAATCAGGGTTAAAATCTGACCCTGATTTTCACTAGGAGGAAACATGAGATCACTTGACTATATGAATCGTGTGGAGGCGTATGTGAATCGCTTAAACAGCGAGCGACGTACCGTGCTTGAAACGATCCCACAGGTACGTTTTTTGGATCTGATGGCAGATGAGATCAACTGCGCAGATATGACTGCAGACTGCGAAGAGGCTGAGAATAAAAAATATGGTGTAGCGCCAAATCTGGATGCAGTACACACAAGGGGCTATGCGAAGAGAAGTCTTGTACTGGAGGATTGCAGCAGCTGGCCAGTTTTTTCGTGCACAGATACGTGGGGCGGTCCGGATTACCATGGGATTTTTGCTTTTTCTGTGACAATTACAGAAGAGATGAAGGGACGCATTATTGGATTTTCGCTTGACACTGGCGCAGATGATATATGGAATACTGATAATCCACAGATTATGGTTTATGTAAATGGAGTGCTTACGTGTGCCATGGATCTTAATCATCATGAAGTAATATTAAGTGATTGTGCAGAGCCAGGAAAGATATATGATATTCGATTATATGCATATGTCAACAGTCCGGGAAAGAGCAATTTTTTATATCTTAAGGTATTCGCGAAGGAACAGGAGGCAGAGGCACTTTATTATGATATGAAGCTTCCGCTTGAGGCAGCAAAGCAAATGCGCCCAGAAGAAGAAAAAAGAAGAAAGCTTCTGGAGCTTTTAAATCAGGCAGGTGATTTATTAGATCTTCGTGTTAAGAAAAGTGATAAGTATCGTGCATCCCTTATAGCAGCAAGTGAATGGCTTAAGGAAAATTTATATGAAAAGGAATGGGAGCTTGACGGTCCAACTGTTTACGCACTTGGTCATACGCATATTGATGTGGCATGGAAATGGCCACTTCGCCAAACGAGAGAAAAGGCTGTAAGAAGCTTCTCGACAGTGCTTTATTTGATGAAGCGTTATCCAAAGTATCGTTTCTTTTTGAGTCAGCCGCAGCTTTATGAGTATGTAAAAGAAGATGCACCTGAGATTTTTGAGCAGGTAAAGGAACGTGTAAAGGAAGGACGCTGGGAGGCAGACGGTGCTATGTGGCTGGAGTCTGACAGCAATTTAACTAGCGGTGAGTCACTTATTCGTCAGATTTTATATGGAAAGAAATTTTTCAATGAAGAGTTTGGCATTAAAGAGCAGAAGATATTGTGGCTGCCTGATGCATTTGGCTTTTTAGGTGCATTGCCGCAGATCATGAAGAGAAGCGGTATTCGCTACTTCCTAACAACAAAGATGGGCTGGAATGATGCCGATCAGCAGCCAGATGATACATTTCTTTGGGAAGGAATTGATGGAAGCCGTGTAACAGGCCTTTATATCACAACAAAGAATTACGAAACATACCCGGAGCGTTTTGAAAAGCCAGTTCGCGAGGTTACATACAATGGCAGACAATGGGAACATGGCAGAATTACAGAAATAAAGAGTTAAATGATGCAGTTCTCACAGTTTATGGCTACGGTGATGGCGGCGGCGGTCCGACAGAAGGTATGCTTGAGGAAAGTAAGCGTTTGTCTTACGGCATCCCAGGAGTTCCTAAGGTAAAGCTGTCTGGACTAAAAGAGTACTTACAGGTACTTGATAAAAATTTACAGAATAAAAAGTTAAACACATGGTACGGTGATCTGTATCTTGAGTATCATCGCGGTACATTTAGTTCAATTGCAGAGAATAAAAAGAATAACCGTATATGTGAGTATAAAAATCAACAGGCAGAGTGGCTGGCATCACTTT
>OBVW01001059.1_pt1 | contig 9722 bp, 8 predicted proteins | sample 1495141 | NCBI WGS metagenome assembly OBVW01 (sample SAMEA2580013, study PRJEB22360) | human gut metagenome | biome: human gut; feature: human-associated habitat; material: faeces | place: Denmark | collected 2008/2010
GTGAGTGATAAGTACTACAAGAAGGTGTACGAAAACATAGCCACAGATCCGCAGACAGGTGAGAGCATACTTGTACAGCTTACATTGCAGGGAGTTTTGGATAAGTGCGAGGGTACTAATTTTGAGGAGCCAATCAGAAAGTGCATTATGAAGTGTGTATACACGGGCTGTAAGCTTGAAAAGGAAATAAATAAGGTGATGAATCAGTATTACGAGGTCTAGATATAAATGAATGATATAGCAATTGATAAAGAACACTTACATTATTTGGAACAGCTGTCGGAGATGTATCCTACAATAGGCAAGGCATCATCTGAGATTATCAATCTGCAGGCTATTTTAAACCTGCCAAAGGGCACAGAGCACTTTGTATCTGATGTGCATGGCGAGTATGAAGCCTTTTCCCATGTGCTGAAAAATGGTTCTGGGGCTGTAAGAAAGAAGATAGATGATGTATTTGGTCTGGCGATGGACAAGGCTGACAAGGCTGCGCTTGCCACACTCATCTACTACCCAAGGGAAAAGATGGAGCTTATTAAGCAGGACGAGCCGGATATGGACTCGTGGTATAAGACGACTCTTTATAAGCTGATAGAGGTGTGCAAGACCGTTTCGTCAAAGTATACGCGCTCCAAGGTGAGAAAAGCTTTGCCGGAGGAGTATGCATATGTTATAGAGGAGCTCATCACAGAAAAGCCGGAGGTGTTAAACAAGGAGGCTTACTACGAGTCAATCATCAATACAACAGTGGAACTGGGGACTGCGGAGGAGTTTATAGTGGTGCTTTCCGAGCTTATTCAGAGACTTGCTGTTGACCATCTGCATGTGCTTGGTGATATATATGACAGGGGAGCGGGACCACATCTGATAATGGACAGGCTGTGCAGATATCACTCGCTGGATATACAGTGGGGCAATCACGATATTATCTGGATGGGGGCAGCCGCAGGAAATCCTGCATGTATTGCAACTGTTGTCAGAAACAGTATCAGATATGGTAATCTGGACGTGGTCGAGGAGGACTATGGCATAAATATGCTTCCGCTTGCTACGTTTGCGCTGAAAGCTTACAAGGATGACCCATGCACCAGATTTGTGTTTAAGGTGGCTCCAAGTGGCGCAGATAATATGGAGAGTGATCTGATAAAGAAGATGCACAAGGCCATTGCCATCATACGTTTCAAGCTGGAGGGACAGCTCATTAAGAAGTGGCCTGAGTATGGCATGAAGGAACGATTGCTTTTGGAACATATTGATTATGAACAGGGCACTATAGATCTTGAGGGCAGAACTTATAAGCTGCTTGATACAAGCTTTCCAACAATTGACCCGGCTGATCCTTACAGGCTGACAGAGGGGGAAGAGGGAGTCATACAGAGGCTCAGGAGCTCGTTTATTCATTGCGAGAAGCTTAAAAACCACGTTGGGCTGCTGCTTAAAAGAGGCAGCATGTACAAGGTATATAATGGCAATCTGCTTTTCCACGGATGCATCCCCATGGAGGAGGATGGAAGCTTCGCAAAGGTAAATATCTACGGTAAAGAGTATAGTGGCAAGGCTTTGTTTGATATACTGGAGACTTACGTCAGAAAGGCTTTTTTCTCGGACGACAGGCTGGAAAGACAAAAGGGCAGCGATATCATGTGGTACATATGGACAGCACCATATTCTCCGCTTTATGGCAGAAATAAGATGGCTACGTTTGAGAGATATTTTATAGATGACGATGATATGAAAATAGAAAAGAAAAACTTTTATTATGAGTATATAAACAAGCCTGAGTGTGCGCAGCGTATACTCGAGGAGTTTGGTTTGCATGATAAAAGAGACCATATCATAAACGGACATGTTCCTGTACACAGATTAAGAGGTGAAAGCCCTGTGAAGTGCGACGGCAGAGTGATAGTCATAGATGGTGGTTTTTCAAAGGCGTACCGCAGGCGGACAGGCATCGCGGGATATACCTTGATTTACAATTCATATGGGCTGACATTGACAGCGCATGAGCCGTTTGAATCACCGGAGACGGCAGTAAGGGATGAGAGGGATATCGTATCAAGGCGTGAGGCTGTAGAGGTACTTGATAAGAGAATACTTGTCGGAGATACGGATGCCGGAATAAAGATGAAGGAAAAGATAGCTGATCTAAAGCATCTCATTGCGGCATATCGTTCGGGTGAGATTGCAGAGCGCGATGATTAGAAAGAGGGAATATGATGTATGTAGTTGATGGGTTTGAGTTTCAGACAAAGGAAGAGGCAAGGCAGGCTAAAAAAGAAAGTGACGGAATACGATATATAAAGGATCAGACTGATATGTCTGACCCGGATACGGTATACAAGCTGTATTTAAGGCTTAACAAGCCGGGGTATTTTTTTACTCCTGTAGGGCTATCGTTTCTTGTTGAACTGCAGGAATATCTGCATACAATCCCATATATCAAGAATGAGGATATCCGTCCGATTTATATTCCTGAGGATAAAAAAGCGGTTGTCGAGGTAAAAAAACAGACGGAAGGCTATAAGAAAAAGTTCCATGTGGCATTGTTTTTTACTATTGTATTATCTGCCATAGTAACTATGTTTGGCATCACATATGTGAGTGGACACAGTCCGTATGTGGTGGACTACGAGAATGAGCTGATAGACAAATATGAAAACTGGCAGAAGGAGCTTGAAAAAAGGGAAAAAGCAGTAGAAGAGAGGGAAAAAGCACTGGATGAAAGGCAGGATGCAACAGAGTGGACAAAATAAAGATACTGGTGGTAGATGACGAGAGCAGGATGAGAAAGCTCGTGCATGATTTCCTTGCAAGGGAAGGGTACGAGGTACTTGAGGCCGGAGACGGCGAGGAGGCACTTGATATATTTTATCAGCAGAAGGACATAGCACTGCTGGTGCTCGATATAATGATGCCAAGGATAAATGGCTTTGAGGTATGCCGTGAAATCAGACAGACTTCAAAGGTGCCGATTATTATGCTTACAGCTAAGGGCGATGAGCGTGATGAATTAAACGGCTTTGACATTGGTGCTGATGAGTACATTTCAAAGCCATTTTCTCCAAAGATACTGGTGGCCAGGGTAAATGCTCTCCTTCGCAGGGCGAATAAACTGGGCAAGGAGGCAGTAATAAGCGAGGCCGGTGGTATTGTTATGGACAAGACGGCACACACTGTAGCTATTGATGGCAGGAATATTGAACTTTCGGTAAAGGAATTTGAGCTTTTGGATTACTTTATGAGCAATCAGGGGATTGCTCTTACCAGGGAGCGCATACTTGATAGTGTGTGGAGCTATGATTATTTTGGCGATGCGAGGACTATTGATACACATGTGAAGAAATTAAGAAGCAAGATGGGCGCTAAAGGCGACTATATAAAGACTGTCTGGGGTGTGGGATATAAGTTCGAGATACAGTAAGTGTTAAGCTTAGGACTAATGGATTCGGGATAAGAGGTGTCACCATGAAAAAGAAAAAAACGCTATCCACGCAGCTTACGTTTGTGATTTCATTCATTGTACTTCTGATAGTAGGCGTGTTCTGGATGGCTAATAACACACTGCTGGAAAAGTATTATGTATATAACAAGGAAAAAGAGATGCTTGCGGTATACAAAATGGTGGACCTGGCTGCAAAAAATGATAAACTTTCAGATGATACGTTTGCTGTAGCATTTGAAAAGAAATGCGTTGGCGCCAATATAGATGCGGTTGTGTTCAACAAATACGGTAAGGTCATCATTGAGGGAACCACTGACAATCAGGAAATATTCCAGCTGCTTTTGGAGGCAAGCATGTCGTCGTATTCGGCAGACTACAACAACCTGAATATGACAAGGCAGAAGGATAAAAGGCTGGGGACAGAGTATATCATCATAAATAACAGACTGATTGACGGTAACTTTGTATACATGAAGACACCGCTTGAGAGCATTAAGGAGAGCGTGTCCATATCGAACCGCTTTTTTGCAATAGGCACAGTGGCTGCTATTGTTGTGGGAGTGTTTATGGCATATATTGTTGCTCGCAACATGACCAGGCCGATAAGAAATATGACTGAGCTGTCGACAAGGATGGCGAAGCTTGATTTTGATGCGAAGTACATTGATACGGAAAACAGTGCAAAGGAGCTTTATGTGCTTGGTGAGCATATGAATGAGCTGTCGCAGACACTTGAGCAGACCATCACAAGACTAAAGGTGGCAAACAATGAATTACAGCGTGATATAAAGAAAAAAGAAGAGATTGATGAGATGAGAAAGGAGTTTTTGTCAAATGTGTCACATGAGTTAAAAACTCCGCTTGCTCTGATCTCAGGCTATGCTGAGGGGCTCAAAGAGGTCGTAAATGACGATGAGGAGAGCCGTAACTTCTACTGTGATGTCATCATGGACGAGACTGACAAGATGAACCGCATGGTTATGAAGCTTTTATCTCTCAATCATCTGGAGGATGGCAGTGATGTGCTTGAGATGACGAGGTTTGATCTGACACCGCTTGTCAGAGGGGTTATAGACTCATCTAAGCTTCTGGCACAGAAAAATGAGGCTGCAATTGAGTTTGACCGCACCGATTCCGTATATGTGAGCGGTGATATATACAAGATTGAAGAGGTTGTGACAAACTATATCAGCAATGCGATAAATCACTGCACAAGAGGTGGTACTATCACTGTATCATACAGCATGTACAGTGACCGTGTGAGGGTCAGTGTGTTTAACACGGGAGAGCCGATACCTGATAAGGATATAGAAAATATATGGAATAAGTTCTATAAGGTGGATAAGGCCAGAACAAGGGAATATGGCGGAAGCGGCATAGGACTGTCTATAGTAAAGGCAATTATGGAACTGCATCACAGAGGGTATGGTGTCATAAATCACAAGGATGGTGTAGAATTCTGGTTTGAACTTGAGTTATTTATTGCAAACAATCAATAAATGTGTTACTATATGTATTATTAGGATAAAAGTCATAGAATAAGAATGGGTTTATTGCAATGATGGGAAGAAATATAAAAATGGCAGCTGTGGCATTTACAGCAATTATAACGTTGACAGGCTGCGGAACAAAATTATATGATATGAATGATGAGGAACAAGGCCTTATCGCTAATTATTCAGCATATGTTGTTGCAAAACACAATATATACCAGCAGGATGGCATGACTAACGCTACGGAGAAACGTGGGGATATGGAGGATGCTGACGACACTGAGAAAGTGGACGAGGCGTCACCTGATAATTCACTTTCGCAGGATAATAAGACATCTGAAGCTGGAAATGATAAGAGCAGCAATTCGCAGAAAGAGCCTTCTGCCACGCAGGAAAAGAAGGTGTCACTTGCCGAGGCAACAGGCTACGGCAGCCTTGAAATTACATATGATGGAGTAAACGAGTCAGATGTGTACAATGAGGGCTCATACTATTCTATAACGGCAGGAAGCGGTAATACTTTTGCGGTTATGAAATTCACTCTTAAAAATCCGACAGACGAGGATATAAATGTTGATATGTTTGGCAATGCCAGGACATATAAAGCCACTTTCCCCGATGGAAAGGAATACACGGCTGAGGGCACATTCCTTACATATTCCCTTAATACTTTTCAGGGAACCGTAAAGGCGCACGATGCGGTTGATGTGGTGCTGCTTTTCAAGATACCTCAGGGTACGGCATGTGACAATATCAAGATGTCGGTTATAAAAGATAACGAAAAAAGTTTGATTGAATTATAAAACATATGATATACTTAGATTACTAAGAGGTGGAGGTTGTATTATGGATACGAACATATTATTGGAGTCAGGAACAAACGAGCTTGAAGTGCTTGAATTCACGTTGGGAGACAATCACTACGGAATCAATGTCGCAAAGATCAGAGAGATTTTGCAATATATGCCGGTCACTCCTGTTCCGAATACTCATCCGAGTGTTGAGGGAATATTTATGCCACGTGACACAATGATTACGGTTATCAATTTAAAGAATTGTCTTAATCTGCCACAGACGGATGAAAAAGGCTTATTTATCATTACGAATTTTAACAAACTCAATGTGGCATTTCATGTAGATCAGGTTATCGGTATACACCGCGTATCGTGGGAGAATATCATAAAGCCTGACGAGACACTGACGGGCGAGCATGGCAGCACTGCTACAGGTGTTATCAAAATGGATGACAGGCTTATAGTTATCCTTGATTTTGAGGCTATAGTTGCTTCTATTAGTCCACAGACAGGACTTAGGGTTAATGATATCGATGAGATGGAGGCAAGAGATAGGAGTGATGCTACAATTCTTATCGCAGAGGATTCGGCTTTATTGTCAAAGCTCATCACCGAGTGCCTTAAGAAGTCGGGATATACCAATCTCATAGTGGAAGAGAATGGTCAGGAGGCCTGGGATGTGATAGAGGCTATGCAGGCAAAGGGCGATATTACAAAGCATCTTGACTGCATTATAACTGATATTGAGATGCCACTCATGGATGGACACAGACTCACAAAGCTTGTAAAATCAGATGCAGAGCTTAGAGATATACCGGTTATCATATTCTCTTCACTGGTAAATGAAGAGATGAGGAAAAAGGGTGAACAGCTTGGAGCAGACGCACAGCTTACAAAGCCTGAAATCGGAAAGCTTGTAGAGGCGATTGACAAGCTGATTGATAAAGCATAATATATTTAGATACAAGGGGTGTGGCTTGTTTAGCTGCACCCTTTAATGGATTATAGATGGAGAATACTAATGAGCGATAAATCGACAGAAAACTATCTGGACAATTTGCTGGATTCAATGAATAAGCTGCAGGATACAGATACGAAGATGTCTGGGGCTGATCAGGATGAATTCCTCAAAAAGTTTGAGGACGAGCTTGAAAATGAGACATATGATGAGTATCTGTCGAACTTTGAAAAGGAACTTGAGAGGGAAAATGAGCAGGCCAAGGGTCAGGCTCTTAATGTACAGACTCCGGCTCCTGATGACAAGGATGCTTCACTTGATGATATGCTCACTGAGTTTGACCGCAGGATGAAGGAACAGGAGACTCAGGGAGATAAACAGGAAAACAAAGCAGACAATAATCTAAGCGATGCGGTATTTAATTTTACACCGGCAGATTCTGGGATAGAGATGATGGATGCAAACATGCCGGAAATGGCTGAGAATCCCAAACAGGAGGAGACTCCGGAGAGTATAATAACAAATGAACCTCAGATGGTTGAAGAAATAGGAGAGCCGGATTTGGCAGGAAATGCATCAAAGGATATACTTGACATACTGGGTAGTGATGGTCTGGATAATATCGGTGATCTGCTTGAAGGAAAAACCGGTGAGACAGGGGCTGATATAGATGATTATGCAAGCAGCCAGATGAAAGTGCACGAGACGGCTGATGCAGCAGTTGATGCACAAGATACTGAAAAAAAGAGCCTTTTAAAAAGAATAATATCATTTTTTACAAAAGAGCCGCAGTCAGATGATGTCACAGATATACAGAGCACAGCAGAAGGTGCAGAAACTGACGCAAAGACACTCTCAGATGAGAATAAGCAGATACTTGAAGCGCTGGATGCTGACGGAGAGCTAAACGAAGCCACAGATAAGCCAAAGAAGGGCAAAAAGCCTAAAAAAGAAAAGAAGCCAAAAAAACCTAAAAAAGAAAAAAAGCCAAAGGCTCCAAAGGAAAAGAAGGAACGCATTGGATGGGAGAAGGGACCTAAGCTTCCTAAGGGACCTGTTATAGTAATCTGGGTATTTGTTATGTCGATAGTTGTGTTTGTTCTCATATGCACCTTTTTGCTCGGAAACAACTCCAAAGTGACTGATGCTCAGAATACGTACAATCAGGCAATAGCTGATCTGGGACAGAATAAAGCTGATTCAATAGAACTGTATACAAAGGCCTACAGCAGGCTGAGCGGCTTGAAGCTTTCGGGTGACGATAAGCAGTTGTACAATAAGCTGTCGGTGCTTGCATCAGTGTCAGGTAAGTATGATGCCTATAAGAGCTTTAGCGATTCAGGCTATGTAACCATGGCAGCGGATTCCTTAGTATGTGCGGCAGGACGATGTGCTGTAAATGCAGACAATGCAAAGGAATACGGATGTGAGCTGCAGCTTGAGCAGCTTAAAAACATTATTTCTGATACCCTGAGCAGTCAGTATGGCTTATCATATGATGATGCCATTGCTCTATATAATATAGATGATAGAGATGACTATACACTGGCACTGACACAGAAATTAAATGAATTAGGCATTAAAGAGGAGACAAAATGATATGATTGCAATCATTGACTAAAATGCCTATCATTATTCGACAATCACCATAAAATAAGACTTTATAGATGTTACGTTTACAATAAATTTATATTTTACTAATTATTTACTAAATATAATGTCTTGAATGAATACAAGGGGTACCAAATGGCGAAGAAACCAGGAGGTACTCTTTTTCTACATTATCTTTAATTTTTATGTATAATAAACCTTGTCAGTGAGGTGAAAAAAGATGAATTACATATGCGAATCCTGCGGTAGTGATTTGAAATATTATGATAAAGTTTCAAGAATGGTACGGACGAAAAATCGTAAAGTGTCTATCATTACTGTAAAGAGATTCAAATGTCCAGTTTGTAATTGTATACATAGAAATCTTCCAAATAATATTTTTCCTTATAAACAATACGACGCGAGAATAATAACAGGAGTTATAGAAGGTAAAATAACAAGCGATATGATAGACTATGAAGATTATCCTTGCGAGATGACTATGACTAGATGGAGAACGCTTAATTTACAATCTCTCTTATGAGAAAACCTTGAATAAAAATGTAGTTATATGAAAGGAGATTTATATCATGGAGAGAAAAGGAAACAACATAGCAGAGGATACATTCTTATACTGGTTAGAGGTTGAACGGTATATGACACAGTTCAAAGAAGGAAATTTTGAGAATTATGATGAGTGTCTGAAAGTGTTACGACATCTGGCAGTAAGAGAATTACAAATGTCTATTGATAAATGCAACTCTCAAGGAGTATCAATTGAAATACCATCATTTTTAGTAAAGCGTTAAAACAAAGGGCAGTCTGTGGAAACATGGACTGTCTTTTTTGTGAGTGTTCCACCGAGGTTGTTTTTACTATTGTGTAATTCTAACCTAGAATAGAATCACCGGCGGTAATAAACACAAAGGAGATTTATATGGGAACAACATTAAGAGCTGAATTATCAGAAAAGAATCCATATTGGATAGAAAAACATAGATATTACGAATTAAAACATTTTTGCTTGCAATACCCTATATGGAAGAAAGCATACACTGCATTGGACGGAACTAACACAAAAACTATGAATTTGGCGATGAGAGTTATAACGAATAATATTGATGACCCAACATCAAGATATGCAATAGCTAGAGCATATTACGCAGACCGTATGAACATGCTTGAAAGAGTTGCTAATTTCACAAATCCAGAATTGGCAAAGTATCTACTAAAGGGAATTACAGAAGGCTGGTCTTATGATATTTTGAAAGCTAGATTAAATATTCCGTGTTGCAAAGATATTTACTATGACTTGTACAGACGATTTTTCTGGTTGCTGGATAAAGAGCGAGGATAGTCCGCAACAAATACATTGTCCTTTATGAAAGCCTGCTAATAAAAAGTCAATAGTAAAATGAATTATTTTTATGATTGTGATTTTGGGC
>OBVW01001061.1_pt1 | contig 9718 bp, 9 predicted proteins | sample 1495141 | NCBI WGS metagenome assembly OBVW01 (sample SAMEA2580013, study PRJEB22360) | human gut metagenome | biome: human gut; feature: human-associated habitat; material: faeces | place: Denmark | collected 2008/2010
TTGTTCTTTTAGTAGTTAATTCCCTTCCAGCCGGGCGACGCCGAGCGGCGGGGACTGGAGGAAGACGACGTCTTTGTTTCTCTCCTCCAGCCAGCCTGCCTGCCATGCATTCGGGAGGAGGTAGACGGGACGTTCTCTTCTGTCATAAACGACCATGGCGTTGTCGAGACCGATGAGTTCTTCCGGCGGGACATCGCCCTCCGTCCAGCGGGCGCAGGTGTAACTGATCGGTTCCACATTTACCGTGACATTGTATTCCTTTTCCAGACGGTACTTCATGACTTCAAATTGCAGCTGGCCGACAGCGCCGATAATGAAGGATTCCATGATGTAAGGCTGCTTGTAAATCTGGATGGCGCCTTCCTGGGCAAGCTGGCTGACACCGTTGAGGAACTGTTTCCGCTTCATGCTGCTTTCCGGAGAAAGACGGGCAAACAGTTCCGGCGGGAATACGGGGAAGTCGATAAAGGTGACAGGGGATTTTTTTTCACATACCGTATCGCCCACGCCGAGTTCTCCCGTATCGAAGATTCCGATGATATCTCCGGGATAGGCTTTTTCTACAGTCTGCCGCTCTGTGGCGAGAAATTGCTGCGGCTGAGAAAGTCGGAGCATTTTGCCGCTCTGCCGATGGAGTACGGAAGCGCCCTTTTCAAAAATACCGGAACAGATACGCAGGAAAGCAATACGGTCATGGTGTTTGGGATCCATGTTTGCCTGGATTTTGAAAACGAAAGCGGAGAAAGCAGGATCTTCCGGCGCAATGTGTCCTTCCAGCGTTTCTCTTTCTTCCGGCGGCGGAGCAAGTTCCAGATATTTTTCAAGAAAAGTCTGTACGCCGAAGTTTGTCATAGCGGAACCGAAAAAGAGGGGGGTCAGTTCGCCTTTGGATACTTTGTCTTTATCAAAAGGGTCGCCTGCTTCTTCCAGAAGCTCCAGGTCATCTTTGAGGGAACTGAGAACCTCTTCGGAGAGATGGGAAACGATTTCAGGATCGTCTATCCTGCCTGAAATAACTTCCAGCTTTTTTACGCCGTGGGCGTTGTCTTTGACGAAAAGATGGCACAGTTTCTTTTCGCGATCGTAGATACCTGTGTAGTCGCCATTAACGCCGATAGGCCAGTTCATAGGGCATGAACGGATACCGAGGACATCTTCAATATCCGCCATCAGGTCGAAAGGATTTTTGCCGAAATGGTCGATTTTATTGACAAAGGTAAAAATGGGAATACCCCGGTCGGAACAAACCTTGAAAAGTTTTTTCGTTTGGGCTTCCACGCCTTTCGCCACGTCGATGACCATGACGGCGCTGTCCACCGCCATGAGCGTACGGTAAGTATCTTCCGAAAAGTCTGCATGCCCCGGGGTATCGAGAATGTTGATGCGGCAGCCGTTGTAATCGAATTGGAGAACGGAGCTGGTGACGGAAATGCCGCGCTGTTTTTCTATTTCCATCCAGTCGGATACGGCATAGCGGGATGTTTTCCTTGCTTTGACGGAACCTGCCAGGTGGATCGCGCCGCCGTAGAGCAGGAGCTTTTCCGTGAGTGTCGTTTTGCCGGCGTCAGGATGGGAGATGATGGCGAAGGTACGCCGTCTTTTTATTTCTTCTGAATCAGTCATTTTGCACCTCAACTAACAATACTCGTTTATTATACAGGAAATCGGAGGATAAGGTAAATGTTTTCCTGAACATGGGCAGGATACATTTTGCGGAGTCTCCTTAGACCGTATTTATGGCCGCATCGGATCTTTTACGGCGAAATCGCGCATGAGGGAAATCATGGATTCGTTTGTAAAAAGACGGGTGAGTTCTTCCGGCGAGGTGATGATGTCAGGTCTTGCTTTCAAATATGTTTCAAAATGGCTCTGCACTTTACGCGCGCGGCCGGAGGCTTTAGGCATGATGATTTTCTTTCCCGTGATCTGCTCCATAAGGATGCGGATAAGGACGGGACGGAAGAAATATTCCATGAAACATGTTTCAATCCAGTAAGAATGTTTTGTTTTTACAAAACGTGCCGTTTTTGCCATGAACCGCAGATACAGATCGAGTCCGTCATCCACGCCGCTCCAGAAATCGCTGAATGCCGTGTCGTAGCTGCCGTCTTTCTGCTTTTCAATAAATGCAAAGGCATCGGCTTCAATGATTCTGATTTTCTCTTTATTTGGAAATTGAGGCAGTATGTTTCTTTTAAAAAGGGAAATGACATCGCGGTTCATTTCCACGACGGTTACTGATTCCACTTCTTCTTTTTCTGATGCCATGAAGGCGTAGTATCCGAGCCCCAGGCCGTAGGTGATTACTTTTCCTTTTGCTGCTTCAATGTCTTTTTCCATAGAACGGATTTCACTGGGGACGACGCTCATCCACACGCGGTTGTTTTCCAGGATGACAGGGAAGGTCATCCGTTCTTTGAAGAATCCCGCTTCCCCGTAGAGGAAAGGGTTTTCTTTTTTGTAACGGTGGAAGGTCTGGAAAAATTCATAAGGAAGATAATCTGCTGTGGTAAGAGCGATGCAGTTTTCCTTGTCGGAAGAAATATGGATTCGTTCGTAGTACGGATTTTTTTTCACCGTACTTCTGTCTTGGCAGGTGAGCTGCCCCATGGCCGTCTCCATCATCAAATCGTATAAACGGCTGGGCTCTTTTGCTTCGGTGAGATCTGAGTAAGGGAGGAGGGCCTCTTTGTTTTCATAGAGCGAGGTAACTGCTTCTTCCACGATATCGCCGAAGGCAAGGTCCGTGACACGTGCCATAAAGGTGTCGCGCGGAGATGTTTCCGGGGACATGAGCCAGTCTTCATCCACATTCTGCAGGTACAGGCGGTCTTTTATTTCCGAAAGGATGATGTCGTTTACGGTTTCTGCCAGAAGAAATTTGTGCCACAGTACAGCGGCCGCATTTTTTATAGTTTCGTTCTTGAGTATGTCCATCATATGCTCCTCTTTGTATTCTTTGCCTATTATACAGAGATTTCTGCTTTCCTTCCATGCACAGTTTTTCATGAGGATTTTCTTTGGAAAATATTCTAAAAATATATGTAAAATGCTATAATATCTGCAAAGTCTGTGAAATTCAGCAAAGGGGTGAAGGCATGGCTCGCATAAAAGGCGCCAAACGATGGAATGAAATATCATCTTCTCAGTGGCTGTCGCTTTTTGCCGACCCTGCAGTTATGTCGGATCTGATGATGATGATTATTTCTTCTCTGTACCATGCGCCTGATTACACAGACAACGCGAAGCATATCGCCGATACTCTTTCTATGGAATACCGCGCGTTGAATGCGGCTGTCGGGTGGGCAGGAAATAAAATCCGTGACCGTTACGAAAGCGGGGCTTTTTTTGAAGAACCGGCGCGGACGGCAGAAAAAAAGAAAGTGCCGCCTGCCGTGGAAGCGGAAAAGGAATTTACCCTTACCGCGGAGGAGGCGGTGTGGGGGAAAGCTCTGTCGGAAATGGCGCCGTGGCAGTATATTTTTGACGGGGAAGAAGATGAGTATGGCGCGTATCTTTGGATACTGAAACCGGAGATGGCTGCAGCTTTCCGCGAATTGGAAGAAGCGGAAGTGTCGGCGGAAAATTCTGTCCGTGAAGCCCTGGCATCGGATATTTCTTCTTTCGGTACGGAAGGGAATCTTTTCTCTTCCACCGCTGATGAAACAGTAGAGAAGATACGGAAGGTTCTTGAGGAAAGAAGCCGTTTTTTCCGCAAATCACTTTCCGAAAAAGCGGAATGCTGTGTCTGCGGGATTCACCGCCTGTCTCTTTTGAAAGCGGTACCTTACGGAGAAGGCGGTATGAAACATAAAGGACTGGTTCTTTGTCCGATTCATGCGGCGCTTTTTGCCGCACATCTTATTTCTTTCAGCGACCGGGGAAAAGTGCTTGTGTCTCCATCGGTGACGGAAGAAGAAAAAGAACAATTTGGTCTTACGAAGGGAATGGACGCGCGGTATACTTTCAGCAGAAGGCGTATGGCGGTCCATCGCAGAATTTTTAATCAGAAGGGACGGAAAGAAAAATGATCTTATCCGGTAAAGAAATCGCCCGCCACATAGGTGAGGAAATCATGATTACGCCTTTTAATCCGAAGCGGCTGAATCCGAACAGCTACAACCTGACACTGGCTGATGAACTCATGGTGTACGACAATTATGAATTGGACATGAAAAAGAAAAATACAGGACATCTTTTAAAGATTCCACAAGAGGGCTATGTGCTGGAGCCAAATAAGCTTTACTTGGGCCGTACCCATGAATATACGAAAACCACTTGTTTTGTCCCGATGCTGGAAGGCCGTTCTTCAGTGGGGCGTCTTGGGCTCTTTATTCACGTTACTGCAGGATTTGGGGATGTCGGATTTTCAGGCTACTGGACACTGGAAATGTTCTGTGTCCAGCCGATCCGTATTTACTCGGGGGTAGAAATCTGCCAGATTTATTTCCATACGGTGTTGGGAGAGGCGGAGAAATATATAAGCGGCAAGTACCAGAATAATCAGGGGATCCAGCCGAGTTTACTTTACAAGGATTTTGAAAAGTAGTATACTATTATTAACTTTACAGCACTTCGAGCGAAGACGCTTGCAGCAGACGTTTGGGTTTCCATGCGCTCAGCTGCTTTTTTTATTCCGGAGAGATAAAGAATAGTTTAGCAAGTCCCGGCGGAATAAAATGGCTACAGATAACGTACACGAAGCTGCCGTATCAAAGAGGAATTTTCCAAGGAGGTCTAAGGCTATGAAAAAAGTAATGAAGAAAATGCTTATCGCAGGAATGGCCTGTGTATGCGGTGCGGCGCTGCTGGCAGGATGCGGCGGTGACAGCGGTTCCAAAAGCGGCGGAGAAAAGCAGTTCCTGAATATCGCGACCGGCGGTACCGCAGGGACGTACTATCCGCTTGGCGGCGCTCTTGCTGAATTACTGAATAACAATATCAAGGGCATGAACGCTTCCGCCCAGTCCACCGGAGCGTCTGTGGCAAATGTAAATATGCTCAAAGATGGTTCTGTCGATCTGGCTTTCATTCAGAATGATATTGCTTACTACGCGGTCAACGGTTCTGAAATGTTCAAGGATAATAAAGTGGCCGGCCTCCGGGGTCTTGCGGCGCTTTATCCGGAAACGATCCAGTTCGTGACCACGGCTGATAAAGGGATCAAATCCATTGCGGATCTGAAAGGCAAGAAAGTTGCCGTTGGTGCGGCAGGCTCCGGTGCGGAAGCAAATGCCCGCCAGATTTTAGCCGCTTACGGTATTACTTATGATGATATTGATGAACGTTTCCTGTCCTTCGGCGAAGCGGCCGATGCGCTTAAAGACGGCAACGTAGATGCAGGCGTCGTTGTAGCGGGGTTCCCGACTGCCGCCATTCAGGATCTGGCGGCCAATAAATCTGCGGCTATTATCAATATCGACAGCGATAAAGCAGATGAACTGATGAAGAAATATCCCTACTATACGAAGGTAAGCATTCCGAAAGGCACTTATCCCGGGCAGGAAGAAGATATTCATTCTGTTGCCGTTAAATGTGTTGTCGTTACTACCGACAAGATGGATGACAAACTGGGCGGTGAAGTAGTCAAGGCGATTTATGAACATCTGGACCGCATGAAAGCCGCTCATGCCGTGGGCAAGTATATTACAAAAGATACCGCCCTTGACGGTATGTCCATTCCCATGAATGCGGGCGCCGAACAGTATCTGAAAGCCAAGTAGGGAAATGGCTGAAAGTTCCATAAGACATGGAAAAGAGTGGATGGCGCCGGGGCAGGAAACCGTTGTCATTCACTCCTTGTGTCTGCAGGAAGGATCATTTTATTATCATAAAGGAAAGGAGCGTCTTTTGCCGCATTGCCATGATCAGGAAAAACAAGGGCGGCCGGCTTGAAAACGTTATCGCCTCTGTGGGGATCGTCATTACTGTCTGTATTGCCGTCTTTGGCTACTATATCAGAACGCCGTACCTTTACGGACAGACTTCCGACGGATTTCTTATCCGGCAGGAAGTGGAAGCGGGGACGCCGGTGACTTTGGCGTACCGCCATTCCGTACAGAAAACGATGATTTACGAATATCTTGCAGTGAATGAAACGGAAGACGGTCTTATTTTGAAATCGACAAAGTACCAATCCATGGGGGTGGGACTGCCTTTTTCGAAAGAAGACGGTGAATTCCGGCAGGAAGGGGAATGGTTCATCATGGATAAAATGAACCGCCGCTGTCCGGAATTGTCCATCCGGAACGGCGTGACCAATGATGAACACATTATCGTGGGCGATAAAGACTATGCGCTGGCAGAACTCATGCCTCTTGAAAAAGAACTTCATCTCTATGTGGCGCCGTTATGGAAGGCTTACTGGATGAAAAAAGAAATAAGGAGTTGATTATATTGGCCGATTTGGAGAAAAAGGAAAATCCTGCTGTGGAAAAAGGTATGGATGACCATCTGCAGAAGAAACTGAAAGAACTGGATAAAGAATCAAATACGATGGAATACAGCGGCACGTGGGCGAAAGTGATCGCTGTCATCTGTATCTGTTTTTCTCTTTTCCAGATTTATACCGGTTTCTTCGGCGCACTGGACGCTATGATCCAGCGGTGTATCCATCTGTCTTTCGGTATTTCTCTGGTATATCTCTTATGCCCCACTAAACGGGAGTGGATTCGCGGCGGAAGTGTGCATCCCGTCGATTTGGCACTTGCTATCATCGCGGCGATTCCACCGATTTACATTTTGGTGAATTACCAGCAGCTTATTTTGCGGGCAGGAACAGTGACACCTGTGGATACGTTCATGGGAGTGCTGGGGATGCTTATGGTTATCGAGGCGGCGCGCCGTATTGTAGGCCTGCCGATTGTTATTGTAGTACTCTGTTTCCTGGCTTACGGTTTCTTCGGCCGTTATATGCCCGGACCTCTGGCACACCGCGGGCTTACCGTGAACCAGATGGTCGGGCACCTCTTCTATACTACGGAAGGTGTTTTCGGTATTCCTATGGGCGTATCGTCCACCTTTATTTTCCTTTTTATCCTTTTTGGGGCGTATCTTGAAAAAACAGGTCTCGGAAAATTCTTTATTGATATCGCCAATGCCATTGCAGGCTGGGCGTCGGGCGGTCCTGCCAAAGTGGCGGTTATTTCTTCTGCCCTGCAGGGGACGATTTCCGGCTCATCCGTGGCAAATGTTGTCGGATCCGGTTCTTTTACCATCCCCATGATGAAGAAATTGGGATATCATAAAAACTTTGCGGGAGCAGTAGAAGCGGCAGGCTCTACCGGCGAAAATAAAGGGAAGGAGAAGAGGGCGCAGCCTCTACCGGCGGACAGCTCATGCCTCCGGTCATGGGCGCGGCGGCGTTTCTCATGGCGGAATTTGTCGGCATTCCTTACATGGAAGTCGTGAAAGCGGCTATCGTGCCTGCGGTACTTTACTTTCTCGGCGTATTTTTGGGCGTTCATTTTGAAGCGAAGAAAAATAAGCTGAAAGGGACGCCGAGAAATGAACTTCCGCCATGGGTTAAGATCATGAAAGAAGAGGGGCATCTGGCAATTCCGCTGATTGCGATTATCGGGCTGCTTGCTTCCGGGTACACCCCGATGAAGGCGGCACTGGCAGGGATCATTATTTCCATTGCCACCGCCATGCTCCGCGCGAATACACGGATGGATTTCAATGATATTATTGACGGTCTGGTTAAAGGCGCCCGCGGCGCTTTGGGGGTGCTCATCGCCTGTGCGTCCGCCGGTATGATTATCGGTATCGTGACGAAAACGGGAGTGGGGCTGAAGCTGGCGTCTGCTCTTGTCGATGTGGCGGCAGGAAACTTTATGCTTCTTCTGTTCTGCACTATGATTACATCCCTCATTCTCGGAATGGGCGTGCCTACGACGGCAAACTATGTCATTACATCCACTATTGCGGCACCGGCCCTTATCCAGCTTGGCGTGCCGATTTTGGCGGCGCATATGTTCGTTTTCTATTTCGGCATCATTGCCGATATTACTCCGCCTGTGGCGCTGGCGGCTTATGCAGGAAGCGCTATTTCCGGCGGTGATCCGCTGAAGACAGGGGTAAACGCTTCGAAGCTGGGCATTGCGGCTTTCATTATTCCTTACGTCTTCGTTTTGTCACCGCAGATTTTAGGGATTGATGCTTCCGCCGGCAGCATTATTTTGACCACCTGTACGGCACTTATCGGTATGGCAGGCATTTCGGCGGCGATGATCGGATACCTTGCGGCAAAGACGAATATGTTTGAGAGGCTCCTGCTCCTTGCCGGCGGCCTTATGCTCATTGATCCCCGTCTCATGACAGATGCGGCAGGCATCGGCATTCTTGCCTTTGTCCTCTTTATGCAGTTTCTGAGAAGAAAGAAAGCGGATGGATAATTTCCTACGGTTCAATCACTCCACGCAAAAACCCGCAGTATGTATTGCGGGTTTTTGTGTACCTTATTTAAGAGGAAGAGATTCTTCTCCCATAAGAATCCTTTCCATATCCTCATCTGCCGACTCCGCCCACGGCAGCCGAAGCTTCGGCTGAATTCCCTCAAGAAGGTGGGGAAAGAGCGAATTGTCTTCCTTGATTTTTTCAGGAACGAAAACGGAAAGGCGGTCAGGCAGGATTTCCAGATCAATAGGGAAGGACGGCCCCTTTTCACCGTCTACATTTGTTATGAGTTCTTCTTCATTGCTGATGGAAATATGGGCTTTTTTTACACCGACCACAGTCAATATTTCCGGCCCCAGCTGGAGGCCTGTGAGAAGTTTCGGAGCTTCACGGATGGTGCGGAGCCATTGGAAATTATGGAAAAGAGCCAGTTTGATGACGCCTTTGTTCCTTTCTTCCGGCGGGACGAGATTGCGGAAGCTGCCTGCCGAATCGGTGAGCATGGCTGCCACCAAAGGGGAGGAAATATGGATATCCGTCCCGTTTTCTTCTCTGATGTGGAAATGGTAAGAATGCTGTTTGGGAAGAGCCTGAAACCCTTTCATAAAGTACGCAAGAGAGCCAAAAAGCGTTTTTTCCTTAATTGTCACTTCGCTGACCGCTTCCGGAATAAGTCCTGCGGCAACGATATTGATGAAGTAGCGGTCATTGATTTTCCCTACATCGATAGTGGTGCGTTTTGCCTGCTCCAGCATCCGTATAGCGCCCTGGGGCGAACGGGGGATATGAAGCGCCCGTGCCAGATCATTCACCGTTCCGAAAGGAATAAAACCGAAGCATGAATCGCTGCGGACAGGAACCATGCCGTTAATGACTTCATTAATCGTACCGTCGCCGCCCATGCAGATGATGTCTTTATTCTTTTCCGCGGCGCGGCGGGCGAAATCTTTCGCATCTCCCGCTTTTTGTGTCAGCTTGATGGAAACGTCGTCATACCGTTTGGAAAGAACAGAAGATAAAAGCGGAATGTACTTCGGCGCCCGTTCCCGTCCCGAGGTGGGATTTACAATGACCAGACAGCATTTTACATTTTCCAAAACCAGGCCCTCCTCCTGCAATTTTATTTCTTTACTATTATAGCAGAAATGTTCTTGTGAAAAGAGGTGCAGCGGTCTTTCTCCAAAATTGTTATGTAATAATACATATGTGACAAAAAATAAAAAAATAAGGAAACTCTTTTGTTAAAATAATTTTTAAAAAGAACCGTATTAAAACAAAGGAGTCCCTTATGAAAACTATTATAACAGAAGAAATGAGATAT
>OBVW01001066.1_pt1 | contig 9661 bp, 4 predicted proteins | sample 1495141 | NCBI WGS metagenome assembly OBVW01 (sample SAMEA2580013, study PRJEB22360) | human gut metagenome | biome: human gut; feature: human-associated habitat; material: faeces | place: Denmark | collected 2008/2010
GTGATCCTCGGGATGTCCCTAGGGGTTGCACCGGCAATGACGTACGCGGAACCAGAGACGGACGTGGGAGCAGCTGCGGAGGAAGAAAAGGAACTTACACCGGAAGAGTTAGAGAAAAAAGCAGAAGAGGATGCTTACAATATGGAGATCCAGTCGAATGGCTGGAAGAACTGGCCGCAGGGACCGGGCACATACGGGGAAGCGGCGATCGTGATGGATGCGGGGACCGGCAGTATCTTGTATGAGAAGAATATAGATGCACATGAATATCCGGCAAGTATTACGAAAGTGCTGACGACACTGATCGCATTAAAGTATGGAAAACTGTCAGATCCGGTTACATTTACGAATGACTGTGTATCCTTCATGCAGCCGGGGGATTCTTCGGTTGGTTTAAAAGAAGGCAATGTGATCACACTGGAACAGGCCTTGTATGCGACGCTTCTGGCATCCGCGAATGAAGCAGCTTACGCAGTTGCGGAAAATGTAGGAAAGAATGCGGGACAGGATTATAACTGGTTCATTAAGCAGATGAATCAGGAATGCCAGAAACTGGGTGGAAAGAATTCTAATTTTGTCAATGCGAATGGTCTTCATGATGAGAATCATTATACATGTGCGAGAGATATGGCACTGATCGGCAGGGAGATTTGGAGATATCCGGAATTCCTGAAGATATGCCAGGAACAGAGTTATACGATCCCGGCATCGGATACGACAGAGGAGCATGTATTTGCCCAGCATCATAAGATGCTGATCGATGTGAATAAGAACTACTACGAATATGCCGTGGCAGGAAAGACGGGGTATACGTCCAATGCCCTGTCTACACTGATCACCATGGCAGATAATGGGAATATGAAGCTGGTCAGCGTTGTACTGCGGACACATGGTGCGAATATTTACCCGGATACGAGGAATCTGTTCGAGTATGCATTTCATAATTTCCAGAAGATCAGTGTGGCGGATGAGAAGAAACCATCTGAAGTGAGTAAATTCATTCAGGCTTCCGAAAGGCAGGAGACAGAAAATGCAGATCAGAGTGTCTCATCAGGGGGTAATGAATATCAGGCACTGGAAGACGGCTATGTACTGCTTCCTGGTGGCGTGACATTTGATGATGTGAAGTATAAGATTGAGGACGTGGATGAAAGCACAGGAGAAGGAACAGTCAGGTATACCTATGACGGCCATCAGGTGGGAAGTGCAACAGCCAGATTAAGTGAAGCATACTTGCAGAAATTAAGTAATAAGAAAAATGTGGACAGCAAACAGGATAATGTGGATAATTCCGGGAAAATGAAGACGGAAAGTGGAAAAAACGGTACAACGATTCTGGAGAAGATCAAACAGATCCCGGCAATCCTGAGTCAAAAATTTTCAAAGAAATCCGACATAGAAAAGTATGTGATCACAGGCGGCGCTGCGGTACTGCTGGTCTTATTCTTAAGCCTGATCTTTGTGATAATCCGCAGACAGATCCACAGACGCAGATAATAATAACGTCTGCCGGAGATAAAAATGTAAGAGAAATCCCATTAAAAAAGGTAAAACCCCTTGACGGATTTTAGGATTGTTGCATATAATAAAGGATGTGAAAAACGCTGACGAAGACAGTAGGATATAACAGAACGCAGCAGCGAGCCGGGGATGGTGGAAGTCCGGTGCAAGTAAGATATATCTGAATATCACTTCTGAGTTGCAGATTTTGAAAGGTTTTGGTAAGTGACTGAGTAAAAACTGACGGTATTCCTCCGTTACAGGGAAGACATATGATGGTATGTTAGGTGGTTTATAAACGTAAGTACAGCTTTCGTCCTATACAGGGCGGAAGCTTTTTTAATTCTATGTTTTAATTTTATGGAGGTAAATATGTATAAGAAAGTTTCTACGGATCTTAATTTTGTAGACAGAGAAAAACAGACAGAGAAATTCTGGGAAGACAATGACATCTTCAGAAAAAGTATGCGTGACCGTGAAGGCAACGAGATCTATATGTTCTACGACGGCCCTCCGACAGCCAACGGAAAACCGCACATCGGACACGTTCTGACACGTGTTATCAAGGATATGATCCCGAGATACCGTACCATGAAGGGATACGAAGTTCCAAGAAAGGCCGGATGGGACACACATGGACTTCCGGTAGAGCTGGAAGTTGAGAAGCTTCTCGGACTGGACGGAAAAGACCAGATCGAAAAATACGGTATGGAACCATTCATCAAGAAATGTAAAGAAAGCGTATGGAAATACAAAGGTATGTGGGAAGACTTCTCTAATACCGTAGGTTTCTGGGCTGATATGGATGATCCATATGTAACATATGATAATAACTTTATCGAGTCTGAGTGGTGGGCACTCAAGAGAATCTGGGACAAGAAGCTCCTGTATAAAGGATTCAAGATCGTGCCATACTGTCCTCGCTGCGGAACTCCGCTTTCTGCACAGGAAGTAGCACAGGGCTATAAAGATGTAAAAGAACGTTCTGCGATCGTTCGTTTCAAAGTAGTAGGAGAGGATGCATATTTCCTCGCATGGACAACAACACCATGGACACTTCCGTCTAACATCGCACTCTGTGTGAACCCGGAAGAAGACTATGCGAAAGTAAAAGCTGCCGACGGCTATACGTATTACATGGCTGTTGCACTTCTCGATACCGTACTTGGCAGACTTGCCGATGAAGAAAACGGAACAAAGGCTTACGAGATCCTTGAGACATACAAAGGAAAAGATCTCGAATACAAAGAGTACGAGCCATTATACCAGTGTGCTTACGACTGCGCTTCCAAGCAGAACAAGAAAGCATTCTTCGTTACATGCGATACCTATGTAACACTGACAGACGGTACCGGTGTGGTTCATATCGCTCCTGCGTTTGGTGAAGACGATGCCAAGGTCGGACGCAGATATGATATGCCGTTCGTTCAGCTGGTAGACGAAAAAGGTAACATGGGAGAGACGACTCCGTTTGCCGGATTATTCGTTAAGAAGGCTGATCCGGAAGTATTAAAAGACCTCGACGGACGCGGACTTCTCTACGATGCACCGAAGTTCGAGCACAGTTATCCACACTGCTGGAGATGTGATACACCACTTATTTACTACGCTCGTGAATCATGGTTCATCAAGATGACAGAAGTAAAAGATGACCTGATCGCTAACAACAATACAATCAACTGGATTCCGGAAAGCATCGGTAAAGGACGTTTCGGCGACTGGCTTGAGAACGTTCAGGACTGGGGTATCAGCCGTAACCGTTACTGGGGAACTCCACTGAATATCTGGGAATGTGAGTGCGGACACCAGCATTCGATCGGAAGCATCGAAGAACTGAAAGAAATGTCCGACAACTGCCCGGATGAGATCGAACTTCACCGTCCATACATCGATGAAGTAACGATCAAGTGCCCATGCTGCGGAAAGCAGATGCACAGAGTACCGGAAGTTATCGACTGCTGGTTCGACAGTGGATCTATGCCATTTGCACAGCATCACTATCCATTTGAGAATAAAGAGTTATTTGAAAAGCAGTTCCCTGCAGACTTCATCTCCGAGGCTGTTGACCAGACACGTGGATGGTTCTACTCACTGCTTGCGATTTCTACACTGATCTTCAATAAAGCGCCATACAAGAACGTTATCGTACTTGGACACGTGCAGGATGAGAATGGTCAGAAGATGAGTAAGTCCAAAGGAAATGCAGTTGATCCGTTCGACGCACTGGAGAAATACGGAGCAGATGCGATCCGCTGGTACTTCTATGTCAACAGTGCACCATGGCTTCCGAACCGTTTCCACGGAAAAGCCGTTGTAGAAGGACAGAGAAAGTTCATGGGAACACTGTGGAACACCTATGCGTTCTTCGTACTGTATGCGAATATCGATGATTTCGATGCAACAAAATACACACTGGAATACGACAAGCTGTCCGTTATGGATAAATGGCTTCTGTCTAAGCTCAATTCCGCAATCAAGGCAGTAGACTATGATCTGTCCAACTACAAGATTCCGGAGGCTGCAAAGGCACTTCAGAGCTTCGTAGATGACATGAGTAACTGGTATGTAAGACGTAGCCGTGAACGTTTCTGGGCTAAGGGAATGGAACAGGATAAGATCAATGCTTACATGACTCTGTACACAGCACTGGTTGAGATCTGTAAGACGGCAGCGCCGATGATCCCGTTCATGACAGAAGAGATCTATCAGAACCTGGTAAGAAGCGTGGACGAGAGCGCTCCGGAAAGTATCCATCTGTGTGACTTCCCGGTTGTAAATGAAGCACATATCGATACAGAACTGGAAGCTAATATGGACAATGTTCTGAAGCTGGTTGTTATGGGACGTGCATGCAGAAATACTGCAAATATCAAGAACCGTCAGCCGATCGGACAGATGTATGTAAAAGCTGATTTTGAAGTACCGGAATTTTACAAAGACATCGTAAAAGATGAATTAAATGTAAAGAATGTAACATTTACACAAGATGTTCGTGACTTTACTTCATATACTTTTAAACCTCAGTTAAAGACAGTGGGACCAAAATATGGTAAAATGTTAGGAGGTATTAAAGCAGCACTCGATAACCTCGAAGGAAATGCAGCAATGGATGAGTTAAATGCTACAGATGCCCTGAAGCTTGATATCAATGGACAGGAAGTGACTCTGTTCCGCGAAGATCTGTTGATCGAATCTGCACAGATGCCGGGATATGTATCTGAGAATGACAACGGAATTACAGTTGTTATGGATACAAACCTTTCCGAAGAACTTCTGGAAGAAGGATTTGTACGTGAGATCATCAGTAAAGTACAGACCATGCGTAAGGAAGCCGGATTCGAAGTTATGGATAAGATCGCAGTATCTTATGAAGGTACAGAAAAAGCAGAGAAAGTATTTGCAGACAATGCATCTACGATCGCAGATGAAACACTTGCACTGGAAGTTACAAAAGCAGTACCTGCAGGCTACACGAAAGAGTGGAAGATCAATGGAGAAGCTGTAACGATCGGTGTGGAAAAGAGATAATCAAAGCCCAGTTTTTTAGAAGGGAAGTAGAAAATGTATAATCCAAGATTTGAAAAAGACGTATTTAAAAGAGATGTGCGGAACAATGTAAAGACATTGTTCCGTAAGGAAGTAGAAGAGGCAACTCCGCAGCAGTTGTTCCAGGCAGTTTCTTATGCTGTAAAGGAAGCCATCATCGATGACTGGCTTGCAACACAGAAACAGTATGAGAAAGACGATCCGAAGACTGTATATTACATGTCCATGGAATTCCTGCTCGGAAGAGCTCTCGGAAACAACCTGATCAACATGACAGCATATAAGGAAGTAAAAGAAGCTCTGGAAGAGATGGGAATCGACCTGAACGTGATCGAGGACCAGGAGCCGGATCCGGCACTTGGTAACGGTGGACTCGGACGTCTGGCAGCTTGTTTCCTGGACTCTCTTGCAACGCTGGGATATGCATCTTACGGATGCGGTATCCGTTACCGTTATGGTATGTTCAAGCAGAAGATCAGAGACGGCTATCAGGTAGAAGCACCGGATAACTGGTTAAAAGACGGCAACCCGTTCGAGCTCCGCAGACCGGAATATGCGAAAGAAGTACGTTTTGGCGGAAATATCCGCGTGGAATATGATGAGGCAGGAAAGACACATTTCGTTCAGGAGAACTATGAATCTGTAATGGCAATCCCTTATGATTATCCGATCGTAGGATATGGCAACCACATCGTGAACACACTCCGTATCTGGGATGCAGAAGCGATCGTAGACTTCCAGTTAGATTCCTTTGACCGCGGAGATTATCACAAAGCCGTTGAGCAGGAGAACCTTGCGAAGAACATCGTAGAAGTGCTTTATCCAAATGATAACCACATCGCAGGAAAAGAACTGAGACTGAAACAGCAGTATTTCTTCGTATCAGCAAGTATCCAGGCTGCAATTACAAAGTTTAAAAAGAAACATGGTGATATCAGCAAACTGCCGGAGAAAGTAACATTCCAGATGAATGATACACATCCGACCGTAGCAGTAGCAGAGCTTATGCGTATTCTTCTTGATGAGGAGAATCTCGGATGGAACGAAGCATGGGATATCACAACAAAATGCTGTGCATATACGAACCATACGATCATGGCAGAAGCACTTGAGAAATGGCCGGTCGATCTGTTCTCAAGACTCCTTCCACGTATCTATCAGATCATCCAGGAGATTGACCGCCGCTTTGTCGAGCAGGTAAGAGCACAGTATCCTGGTAATGAAGAGAAGGTTAAGAAGATGGCAATCCTGATGGACGGTCAGGTGAAGATGGCACATCTTGCGATCGTTGCAGGCTATTCTGTCAACGGTGTTGCAAAGCTGCATACAGAGATCCTGAAGAATCAGGAACTGAAAGACTTCTATCAGATGATGCCGGAGAAGTTCAACAATAAGACAAATGGTATCACACAGAGACGTTTCCTTATGCATGCGAACCCGCTGCTTGCCGACTGGGTAACAGAGAAGCTCGGAACAAAAGAGTGGATCACAGACCTGTCCAAGATGAGCGGACTGAAGGAATGGCTGGATGACGAAGAGGCCCTGAAAGAATTCATGACGATCAAGTTCAAGAACAAAGAGCGTCTGGCCGCTTACATCAAAGAGCACAACGGTGTAGAAGTAGATCCAAGATCGATCTTCGATGTACAGGTAAAACGTCTTCACGAATACAAACGTCAGCTGCTGAATATCCTGCATGTAATGTATCTGTATAACCAGATCAAAGAGCATCCGGAGATGTCCTTCTATCCTAAGACATACGTCTTCGGTGCAAAGGCTTCCGCAGGATATATCCGTGCAAAAGAGATCATCAAACTGATCAACTCAGTTGCGGATGTGATCAACAATGACCGCAGCATCAACGGCAAACTGAAAGTTGTATTTATCGAAGATTACCGCGTATCGAACGCAGAGCTGATCTTCGCGGCAGCAGATATCAGTGAGCAGATTTCTACAGCTTCCAAGGAAGCTTCCGGAACAGGTAACATGAAGTTCATGATGAACGGTGCACCGACACTCGGAACAATGGACGGAGCGAACGTAGAGATCGTAGACGAAGTTGGAATCGACAATGCATTTATCTTCGGACTGAGTGCAGACGAAGTAATCAACTACGAGCAGAACGGTGGATACAATCCATACGATATCTACAACAACGATCCGGATATCAGAAGAGTGGTAGACCAGCTGGTAGACGGAACTTATGCAAACGGTGATAAAGAGATGTATCGTGACCTTTACAACAGCCTTCTGAACAATCAGGGTGGTGCAAGAGCAGATATGTACTTTATCTTAAAAGACTTCCGTTCTTATGCAGATGCACAGGCCCGTGCAATGGAAGCTTACAAAGACACAGACAAATGGGCTAAGATGGCTCTTAAGAATACCGCTTGCTGCGGTAAATTCTCGGCAGACAGAACAATTCAGGAATATGTAGATGATATCTGGCATCTGGATCATGTTGTGATCAATGAGGATGAACTGGAATATTAAAAAAAACCCTCTCATACCATAAGGTATGGGAGGGCTTTTTTGTGCTAATGGGGACGGGGAAAGTGGCTCTGCCGTTGGGGAGGTGTGCAAATATATGAGACGATACAAGGGAATAGGTGGAAAAGTGAAACAGGCCGGCTGCTGGCTGCTTATCATAGTTCTGCTTCCGTATATCATAACCGTATTTATAAACGGACCGAAGGTTATCACTGCTTCCAAAGCAGATGAAACGATGGTGAAAATAAAGAAAAACGGAAAGATGCCTGTGGAGGAGTATTGTATCGGAGTGCTGGCCAGGGATATGCCGGCAGATTATGAGAAAGAAGCACTGAACGCACAGGCAGTGCTCATCCGGACAGAAGTATATCGCATGATTCAGGAAGCCGGAGGAGACGGCACACTGCCGGAAGAAGCAGCAGACGAATTCTGGACAGAAAAACAGATGAAATCTGCGTGGGGCATGCGGTATGCGGAAAATTACCGAAAGTTAAAAAACGCACTGGAATCGACTGCGGGACAAGTGCTGTTCTATGGAAAAGATCTGGCAATGACACCATTTTTTAATCTGAGTAACGGATATACAAGAGATGCAAAAGAGGTGCTTGGAAAGGAAGAGTATCCTTATCTGAAAATCGTGGAATGCCCCGTGGATGTAAATGCTGAAAATGAGATACAGACGGTGATACTGGAAGTGAAGAGTGAACAAAAAGGCGAAAATGAGGAAACTACAGGTATTGAAACGCTAGATGTGGAGATACAGGAGACGGATTCCGTGGGATATGTATTGAAGATCCGCGTGGGAGACAAGGTAATGAGCGGGGAAGAATTCAGAAATAAATATCATCTGGTTTCCAGTTGTTTTACGCTGCAGCCTTATAATGGAAAGTTAAGAGTAACCACAAGAGGAGCCGGTCACGGAATCGGTATGAGCCAGTACACAGCGAATGAGATGGCAAAAAAGAAACAAGGATATAGAAAAATATTAAAATATTTTTTTAAAGGAACGGATATAAAAGAAGTGACAGAAATTATAAAAAATGTATAACTACATCACGATCTGGCAAAAATATGGTCAGAGGTGGTGATGAAATGAAGAAAAACGAAAAAACGTCTATGTCCAAACGGCGTGCTACCGTGGCAGCAGTGTTATGTTTTGTGGCAGCAATTGCAATAGCAGGAACATATACATTTAATGATTACAGGAAAACGCAGAAAAATGAGCTGGCGAAGGCGGAAGAAAAAAGCAGGCAGAAAGAGACAAAGAAAGACAACAAAGAGAACAGCGATCTGACAAGAGAAACCGGAACATCAAAAGTAAAAAGTGAGAATACCGGAAGCAGTACAAAGAAAAGCGCAGCAGATGAGAGTACCGTTGATGAGAAAAACGAATCAGACGGAACCGGAATGACAGATCAGTCAGAGCAGAATGGAACGGGAACCCAGGCAACAGCAGGAAAGAGTCATAATATCAACTTTACAGAAGACAGCTACATCCTATGGCCGGTGAACGGGGCTGTGATCATGAGCTACAGCATGGATAAGACGGTATATTTCCAGACGCTGGATCAGTATAAGTATAATCCGGCCGTGATCATCGAAGGTGCAGAGGGAGACCAGGTACTCTGCGGCGCACCCGGGATCATCAAGTCGATCGATGTCAGTGCACAGACGGGAACAACGGTCAATGTAGACATCGGAAACGGATACGAGCTGTTATACGGACAGCTGAAAGAAGTACCTGTGAAGGTCGGGGACTATGTAGAAGCGAAGAGTGTGCTTGGTTATGTGAGCCAGCCGACGAAGTATTACAGCAAAGAAGGCTGTAATGTATATTTTGAGATGCGCAAAAACGGGCAGCCGGTGAATCCGGTGGAGTATACGGCGGATCAGGATTAAAAGAAACGGACAGGGATTCCCGGAAATCCCTGTCCGTTTCTTGTGCGGTCCTTCTTTTTGAGGGGTGGATAAAATTGACTTTCCGCAGGATAACAGATAAAATAAAGTGGATTATTACAGGAAAAATCAGACCGATTGTGGATAAGTGGGGACAACTACATGAATTATACCTATATCATAAAATGTGCAGACAGTACGTTATACACAGGCTGGACAAATGATCTGG
>OBVW01001067.1_pt1 | contig 9647 bp, 8 predicted proteins | sample 1495141 | NCBI WGS metagenome assembly OBVW01 (sample SAMEA2580013, study PRJEB22360) | human gut metagenome | biome: human gut; feature: human-associated habitat; material: faeces | place: Denmark | collected 2008/2010
GGGGTAGTTTGCCAGCCATTATTCAAAGTACGCCCTCTCAGCTATTCAGCGCCTCTGCCAGCGCCAGGATAGTCAGGGACTGACCGTAGGCCATGGGAGCAATCAGAATATTTTTGTAATGATCCTCATTAGCGCCCATTCCAGTGCCGCCGGATACCTGAAGAACCGTGCCGTCCTCGTCGATGTTATTTAATATGCCCTGGATGGCTTTTGCTGCACAGGGAAGATAGGAGTCATCTAAAATACCATACCGGATGCCCTTTAAAATGCCTGCCGCAATTGCCGCCGTACCAGAGGTCTCTACATAGCTGTCAGGATCGGTAAGCACCGTATGCCACAGACCGGTCTTTGGATCCTGGAGTTCCTTCAGTTTCTCGGTCTGAGCCTTGTAGGTATCTACTACGAAGGTCTTTAAACCGGCGTTCATGCTTCCCTCAAACATATCAATGTAGTCCAGGATCCCCAGAGTGAACCAGCTGTTGCCGCGGCACCAGAAAACACCCCCGAAATTGTTTTTCTCATTAAAGGTCCAGCCATGGTAAAACAGGCCGGTTCTGCGGTCGCAAAGATATTTAATATGCATCAGCACCTGATGAATAGATTCGTCGATCCAATCCTGCCGGCGGTATTTCTGTCCCATACGGTTTAAGAAGAGAACGGTCATAAACAGGGTATCAATCCACATTTCATTTTCATTGAGGCGGACGCCCTGGCGGTCTCCGTTGGCGCTGGTAACGTGCTGGAATCCTCCCTCTTTTGTCCTGGGAAGGCAGTTCATCAGCCAGTCGGCCCATTTGAGGCAGAGCGTTTCAAATTCAGGGTCCTTAAAATCTTCATTCAGTTCCGCCAATGTCAGCAGCGGTGTGGTGGTGTTGATGTTTTTAGAAGGAAGCCCCTGACGGATATTGTCTTTAAACCACTGGTATAAGAAATCCCGGTATTCCTGATTTTTTTTCTCCTTCATGATCTTTAAAAGGCCGTAAAGCCCTACTCCCTGGGGCCAGTCCCACTCTCTGATCCCGAAATCCCTGCGGAAAAATCCAATCTTTTCTCCGCCTTCTTCCAGCTCTTTTTCATCCTCCGGCCCGCCCAGATTCATCAGCTTTTCGATGACCAGATTCAGCTTTTTTTCTAATTCTTCCTTATTGATTCCTTTCATATTTTCCTCCCTGTGGTCACAGTGCGCCACCGCAGTTTCCAGGAGCGCACTGGATTTTTTTTCATTCCTGTTATATAATTTGAATGGCTGTCTCTAATGGTCTAAAATGAGTCCCAAGGAGCAGCCAAAACTCTTTAAAAAGGTGTGGATTCCATGGAAAAAGTGACTTACTACGGCGAAACTGAGGGCATTTCCTTAGAGCAGATGGTCCGTTCAGGAAAATTTGATATGCGGGTGAAGCATTTTCACACCCAATATGAAATCTTCTATATCGTGGAAGGGGAACGCATCTTTTTCTTTAATAACCGGGAATACCTGGCTAAGGCCGGGGATCTGATCCTTGTAAATTCCAATCTGATCCACATGACCCGTTCTGCTTCCGGTTCGGATACGGGACATAACCGGATCATCCTCTACATCAGCCGTGAAAAGATGAACTCCTATGAGACCATGTTTCCCTCGCTTCATCTCATCCAATTTTTCGATGATTACTATGGAATTTACCATCTTAACGAAGAACAGAGGGTTCTGATCCTTTCCCTGTTCCGAAGCATCCGTCACGGGCTTTCCAATCGCACCCGCAATTACCGCACAGGCATTGATCTGGATATTCTGGCCTGGCTCTTTAAGATTATGGATTTTGCCAGACAGCGGCATCAGGAGATGCCAATAGAGTCGGATGATCCCAAATACCGGGCCGCATACAGCATTGCCGACTATCTGACGGAGCACTGCGAACGTCCGGTTACTTTAAATGAACTCTGCGGACATTTTTACCTGAGCAAATCCTACATCTGCCGGATTTTTAAGGAGGTAACAGGATATACGGTCAGTGAATATACCAATATTCACCGCATCCGCAAAGCCAAACGGTATCTGGAAGAGACGGATATGAGCATCTCCGAGATTTCTCACCTTCTGGGGTATGAGAGTCTGACTTATTTTGAACGGATGTTTAAGCACTATACCACACTCTCGCCTCTCAAATACCGCAAGACCCTGAATACGGTCACTTATGCCAATCAGTTCAAAGAGGCGCAGGACGCCTGCGCTTTGGATTCTTCCTCTGCCGACGTTTTGTAAAGGTGCGCCTGCACAGCCTTTAAACATCTCCCGGCTTTTACAATGTACCACAGGGGCGGGAGGAATTCTTCTTCTGGATTGACGGGAATTAAATTTTTTCAAACTATATTGTACTGGGACTGCCTCACAGAGGCAGACTGTCTCTCACACACAGCGCTCCGTATCCCAGCTGCTCATTGGGCCACAGGGCATGGCCGGGCAGGGGGCGGGCGCCTCGTATCAGATATGCTTTTACCTTTTCTCCGTAGAGAAAGGGATCCTGACCATCTATGATCCCCCACTGCATCAAAAGGGCAGCGCTTCCGGTGACAAACGGCGCCGCAAAGGAGGTGCCTGTAACGGCTCCGTATCCTCCCTGGGCCCTGGCTGTGATAATATCCACACCGGGGGCTGCCAGATCCGGCTTCACCTGATTGGTCTTTCGCGTAAAACCGCGGCCGGAAAAATCGGCATAGGCCAGGGTAGAATCATTGTAGGCTCCCACGGAAATAATCCCTGCGGCGGTAGATGGGATCGTAAGGGTGGTGTCCGGTACAGGCCTTAAAAAACGGGTGGAGGGATTCAGTATACGGCCCGAGGGCAGCCAGAAATCGTACACTCCGGTCACCAGGCGAACCGGCGTCAGACGGAACGTCCAGATCCCGCTGTCTACGTAGTCGCCCAGCGGGATAAAATCAAAAAACACTTCCTGCGCGCGGCTGTATGGGCTGGGTTTTCCATAATAGATGAGAATGCGGGTTTTGCCGTACTCCGCCCGCTGGGGTCCCAGCCGTTCCTCCAAAGGGCCAATGCTCCTTCCGTCAGGAGCAATGATAGTGATGGTAAACTGATCCGCATAGGATTTCCACAGCTGCACGCTGAAGCTGGTTTCAAAGGGGGCGGCAGACAGTTCGATATCCTCAAAGCGGCCCTCGGTCAGCCGACCGGAGGGATGACCGGCCGCAGCCCCCTCATTTCCCGTTCCAGCAACGATCACATTCCGGCTGTAGTTGGCAGCCTCATTCATAAAGGTTTCTAAGAGGCTGGTGCCGTCATGAGAACCATAGGTATTTCCAAAACTTAAGTTGACCGCGGCCGGACGGTTAAGGGAAGCCGCCTGCTTTATGACGAAATCCAGGGCTTCCATCAGCTGGGTGGTATGGGGAAAGCTGCCCGCAGGCGGGGTTCCAAGCTTCACAATGATCAGTTCACTCTCGTAAGCCACTCCCCGGTAAACGCCGCCGCTCTCCCGGCCATTTCCAGCGGCAATGGCCGCCACCGCCGTGCCATGGCCGCTGGAATCTGCAGATGGAACGACAGCCAGAGCGGCGGTACGGTTTCCCTGATTCAAAGGGGCCTCCTCCTGATCAGTAATTCTGCCGTCATAGGCCTCCAGCGCCCGATTGATGTCCTCTTTCTCATACACCTGTCCCCGATCCTGATCCCACAGATACAAAATCCTGGTACTGCCATCCTCATTTCTGAAATCCGGGTGAAAATAATCGATCCCGGAATCAATAATTCCCACAATTACGCCACGTCCGCTCAGCCCCTGATCCAGCCCGTTGATGAGTCGGAGCCGGCCTGTTGTCTGCCGCGCTCCCGCTCTCTCCTGGATACCTGACAGACAGCCCGTGCCATATGAATGGCAAAGAACAGCCTCTTAGGTTTTTCCACATATTGGATTTCACTTAAATTACTGACCGCATCCAGCATTCCTTCCGGTACACGGGCTACTGCATAGCCATTTAAAAGCTCATGAACCTCTACCCCCCGGGCAGACATTTCCCGCAGACGGTCCAAATTTCCCGAATACCGCAGGATCAGCTCCCAGGTCTTATCTGCCGGATCGTACCCGACTTCCAGATTTTCCGACTTAAGCCGCTCCTCCTGAGTGGCGCTCAATGCAAGATTTAACAGGTTTTCCCGTTTCTGATCCACTACATCCAACGTTTCTATCTCCTCTGCCGCCTTCCGGGCCCATCGATCCTGGGGCCGCCTCTTTCTGAAACTTATGCTTTGACGAAAAAAATCATTCCGGATCCCCGCAGCTTTTGCAGCTGTATCATCCGCAGACAGGAAAAACGAAACCGCCGGCTCCGATAGAAGGCATCAAAAAGAGACGGTTTCTGTCTTTTATATACCTGACAGGAACCGCCTCCTTTTGATGTGATTATAAAGTTTTACTGCCGCAGAAGAAAACTCACTCTACCTCATCCTCTCCTACCAGCTCATCATACTCCTGATCGTCCAGCATCTCGTCAAAGGCATCAGCTACAATCTCGTACTCATCATCATCCTCGATGTTATCCAGGACAGGGGTGCCGTCCTCCGTCTCGCTGTAGCGGTATAAATATACCTCACCTTCCTCAGAATCTTCTCCTTCCATAGGAAGAAGGGCGATATAATCACGGTCGCCGGCTGTAAAAATAGTGAGAACCACGCACTCTACCTCTGTATCATCATCCAGAGTCAGGGTAACGGTCATTTCCTCTTCTTCATTTAAATTCTTCTCGTCTGCCATAATGGTTTCCTTTCTCAGATAGGGTCTGTTTACCACTTACAATGTACCAGAGGATGGAAAAAATTGCAAGAGATTTTCGCCCTAATATTCAATCCCTTTTCTTGCTTTGATCCCTTTTTCATAAGGGTGGCGAACCATAACCATCTCGGTGACATAATCCGCCTCATCAAGAAGCGCCTGAGAGGGATTTCTTCCTGTGAGGATTACCTCTAAAGACCGGGGGCGGGATCTTAAAAGCCCTATAAGCCGGTCCTCCTCAATAAAGCCCTGGCTGCAGGCTCCGATTGCCTCATCCAGGATCAGCAGATCCGCAGGCATCTTTTCGCCCCCTTTCCCTGCCGCCAGCTCCCAGGCCAGTTCCAGCTGTCCGCTGTAATAAACGGCCGCCTCTTTTTTCTGTTCCGGCGTCATATTCCAGGAAAACCCAAAGGAACGCAGACAGGGGAGCAGCCGGATGCCGCAAAGGGACGAAAGCGCCTTTACCTCCCCGGAGTCATCCGTCTTTAAAAGGCGCAGGATCAGCACCCGGTATCCCCGGCCCGCAGCCCGGACGGCTGCTCCCATGGCGGCTGTGGTCTTTCCCTTCCCATCACCGCAGTAAATTTGTATCAGCCCTCTGTTTTCGTTTCTGTCTTTCATTTATCCCCTTCTCTCTTTTCCAGCAGTCTCCAAAAGCCCTGTCTCCTCCACAAACCGCGACACGGTCTGTTTCTTATGAAACCGCTCCTTTACATAGAAAATGTGAAGCCGGTCCCTGGCGCGGGTCATAGCTACATAGAACATCCGGCGTTCCTCCTCCATATCGGGATCCAGCACCGCCTTGTGGTGAGGTGTAACTCCCTCATTTGCATCCAGGATGTAAACCACCTTAAATTCCAGCCCCTTGGAACTGTGCATGGTCATCAGGCTGACGCCGGTTCCCTTCGATTCCCGGTCTGCAGCCTGACGTTTCAGTTCCTCCTTGTACTCCTCCATATGGGCAAACCACGCCTCACAGGTTTTAAATCCCCCTGCACTTTCCTGCAGAGCATCCAGCACCTCAAACAGTTCCTCCGGCTTCAGCCTCCGCTCCTGGGCGTAATCTCTGATATAATCATCATACCCCACCGCCTTGCGTATATAGTTTACCGCGCCGGCCGGCGGCATATCCGCCAGCATGGAAAGATCGTATTCCAGCTGCTCGATCCGATCCAGCATCCAGTTCTTATCCTGGTAAAATGACTTGACCTGTTCCCAGTTTACCCTTGTTCCCTCCAGTGCATCCCGGCTGATATAGCGGGCGGGCCGGTTGATGAAGGTAAGGACATTGGCACGGCTGACATCGCCTCTGGCCGCTTTTATGTAAGCGAATATATTTTTTGAGATCCAGTGCTCATAGAGATTTGGAACTGTATCCCGCATATGAAAGGGAATATTATACTCCATCAGTTTCTCAATCAGCAGCCTGGGGCCCTGATTGGTGCGGTAAAGCACCGCCATCTCTTCATAAGGAACTCCCATCTGCACATAATCCCGCCGCTGGGAAACGATCGCCAGTGTCTCGTGGACCGGATCCGGCCACAGGCGTATATCTATTGGCCGTCCCTCTCCTCTGGCGGCCCGGATATCCTTGGGAAAACGGGTTGTGTTATGAGAAATAACTCTTCCTGCTCTTTCTGTGATGGTGCAGACGGAGCGGTAATTGGTATCAAGAAGGATGCGTTCTGCCTTGGGGTAGTCATTTTCAAAGCCCAGCATAAGCTCCGGCCGGGCACCTCGAAAACGGTAGATAGACTGGTCATCGTCCCCCACAATAAAAAGATTGTTCTGAGGAAGGGCCAGCATTTTCACAATCTCATACTGGATCCGGTTGATATCCTGAAATTCGTCGATCAGGATATACTGATACTTGCCCTGCCAGGCCGAAAGGATATCCGGCCGGGCCTTAAACAGTTCGTAGCACATGGACAGCATATCGTCAAAATCCAGGAGTTTTTCTCTTTGCATCCGTTCCTCATACCCTTTATAGAGAGCCTTAAACACTTCCTCCGAGCAGCTTTTGGGATAATAATGGTCCAAATCCATCAGTTCTCCCTTAATGAGGCTGATCTCCCTTAAAACAGAGGCTGTAAACTCTCCCGGATCCTCCAGATCAAAGTCCATACGGTCGATCATCTCCCGGATAAAGCTGATGCGCTGCTCCTCTTTTACAATGTTGGCCGCCTGGTAGCCATAGGCCAGCTTTAAAATAAGGAAAAATATGGAATGAAAAGTGCCGAAGGAAACTCTGCCGCCTCCCTGATCCGCCATGCGCTCATACCGCTCCCTCATCTCCCTGGCAGCCGCCCTTGTAAAGGTGATAACCAGGATACTGCCCGGTTTAACACCGTATTTTTCCGTTAAATAACGAACCCGGTTGGTAATGACCGTAGTCTTTCCCGAACCGGGTCCTGCAAGTACAAGGGCCGGTCCGTCTTTATGACGGATGGCCCTCTTCTGTGCTTCACTAAATGACATTCTATGCCTCCAGCAGCTCAATGCCCCTGCGGATGCGCGCCAGGGATTCCTCTTTTCCCAGCACTTCCATGATCTCAGTAGCTCCCGCAGGCGTCATCTGCTTCCCTGAAACGGCGGTGCGGATAGGCCACATGACAAAGCCGGTCTTTACTTCAGTATTGCTGACATACCCGGACAGCAGCTCATACAGCGCGTCATTGCTGTAATCCTCCTGTGCCTCCAGCAAAGGAAGAACGTCCTTTAAAACCTTGAGAGAGGTTTCGCTGTTTGTTTTCATCTTCTTATGGGTATACATGGCAGTATCATACTCAGGAAGAGCCTCAAAGAAGTCAATATGCCCCTGGATATCCGGGAATACCTCGATTCTTGTCTTTACCATGGCCGCAATCTTCTTAAGATCCAGTTCCTTTGTAATCACACTGCGGATATAAGGCTCTGCCATCTCATAGAATCGGTCAAAGTCCATAGCCTTGATATATTCACCGTTCATCCAGCGCAGTTTCGTCATATCGAATACAGCCGGGGATTTGCTCATACGGCAGTAGTCGAACTCCCTTATCATCTCCTCTAACGAGAATATCTCCTGATTTCCCTCCGGGGACCAGCCCAAAAGAGCCACATAGTTTACCACGGCCTCTGATACAAAGCCCTGGTCCATAAGATCCTCAAAGGAGGAATGGCCGCTGCGCTTGCTGAGCTTGTGATGGTTCTCATCTGTAATCAGCGGACAGTGCACATAAACCGGAACCTCCCAGCCGAACGCATCGTAGAGCCGGTTATACTTGGGAGAAGAAGAAAGGTACTCATTTCCACGAACTACATGAGTAATCCCCATCAGATGATCGTCTACAACATTAGCAAAATTGTAGGTAGGATAGCCGTCGGATTTGATCAGAACCATATCGTCCAGTTCAGAATTATCCACCGTGATATCACCGTAGATCTCGTCATGGAACGTGGTCGTGCCTTCAGTCGGGTTATTCTGGCGGATTACAAAGGGGATTCCTGCCGCCAGGTTAGCTTCTACCTCTTCCTTTGATAAATGGAGGCAGTGCTTGTCATAGGACATAATCTCCTCTCCGTTTACATTCTTTCGCAGGGACTCTAAGCGCTCCGGCGTGCAGAAACAGTAATACGCCTCTCCCTTTTCCACCAGTTTCTTGGCATACTCCATATAAATGCCTGAGGCCTGACGCTCGCTCTGGACATAGGGGCCGCAGCCGCCGTCCTTGTCAGGGCCTTCATCATGGATCAGACCGGTTTCAGCCATCGTGCGGTAGATAATGTCTACAGCTCCCTCTACATAGCGTTCCTGGTCTGTATCCTCGATTCTTAGAAGGAAATCGCCGCCCTCATGCTTGGCAATGAGATAGGCGTAAAGAGCGGTTCTTAAATTACCTACGTGCATTCGGCCCGTAGGACTGGGTGCATACCTTGTTCTTACTTTCATGGTCTGTTTTCTCCCGTAATTTTATAGTTTTTCCATCTGAAAATATGCTGCTTCAAAGTCCATTATATAACGGCCTTTAAGAAAAGGCAATGCCCCTTTGACGGCACTGCCTTTTCCTTTTGTCATCCTGTTATTCTGCCAGATCGCTTGGTCTCATGGTCAGGTTGATGCGTCCCATCTTGTCTACTTCTGTTACCTTTACAGTAACCTCGTCTCCGATGTTTACCACATCCTCTACCTTGCCCACTCTCTTATCGGACAGCTTGGAAATATGAACCATACCGTCCTTATTTGGGGCCAGCTGTACAAAGGCACCGAAGTTCATGATGCGGACTACCTTGCCTGTAAATACCATGCCAGCCTCGATATCAGTAACAATACTGGTGATGATATCGATAGCGCGGTCGATCATAGCCTCGTCTGTGCCGCACACATTTACGGCTCCATCGTCTGTGATGTCGATCTTTACACCGGTCTCCTCGATGATCTTGTTGATCACCTTGCCCTGCTTGCCTACCACATCACCGATCTTCTGAGGATCAATGGAGATCTGCTTGATCTTTGGAGCATATGGGCTTAAATGCTTTCTCGGCTCGGAAATCACAGGTTTCATCACCTCATCCAGAATATACATTCTGGCCTGTCTTGTCCTTGCGATGGCCTCCTCGATGATGGGGCGTGTAAGGCCGTGGATCTTGATATCCATCTGGATCGCGGTAATGCCGTTCTTTGTGCCTCCTACCTTAAAATCCATATCGCCGAAGAAGTCCTCAAGTCCCTGGATATCCGTCAGAACGATGTAATCATCATCTGTATCGCCGGTTACAAGGCCGCAGGAAATACCTGCCACCATTTCCTTAATCGGCACGCCTGCTGCCATTAAGGACAGGGTAGAAGCGCAGATACTTGCCTGGGAGGGAGAACCGTTGGACTCCATGGGTTCAGGCGCGGGCAGA
>OBVW01001076.1_pt1 | contig 9573 bp, 4 predicted proteins | sample 1495141 | NCBI WGS metagenome assembly OBVW01 (sample SAMEA2580013, study PRJEB22360) | human gut metagenome | biome: human gut; feature: human-associated habitat; material: faeces | place: Denmark | collected 2008/2010
GGATGGGGCACTTCTTGAGTTCCTTTCGTCATTCAAGACATAACGAAGATTCCTTTGATGTGAAAACAGGTGCAAAATCATATGTATAAACGAGTATAATGCCTGTTTTCCTGCCGTACTGAACAGATACAAAAAATTCAAAAAAGATTAAGTTGTAGTTTTAAAGGTTATTATATAAAATAGAATGATACCAGGGTTAGATGGAAAAGAACCATGTGCAGGTTAGTCTGAAGGCGGTTTTTGACTTTAACTCTTGGGTTTACATGGATAAAATCAGCAAAAAAGGAATGGATCAACATATGAAAAAACTCATGCAAAGAGCAGGAATCCTGTTTCTTATATTTATTGCTGCCATCGTGGTGTACTTTGCAGGCGCCAGGAAGAGTGTGAAGCAGGAGGATACCGTATATTCGTCCATGGACGAGCCAGGTTTGCCGGTGGTGTATACAGAGTTTCAGGGAGAGGAGATCAACGGACTTCATGGGTATCTTCAGGATATGGGAAACAGGACTGCCAGGGATTCGATTTCTATTCTTCCGGCAGACCGAAGTCTGACGATGCGCATTCATGAATACGGCAATACCATTACAGGGATCAGTTACGAGATCCGTACACTTTCCATGGAGCGTCTGATCGAGCGAACCCAGATACAGGATTGGATCAGCGATCAGGGAGTGACATCTGTAAGTCTTCCCATTCAGAACCTGATTGCGAAGGATGAGGCGTATCTTCTGATCCTGAATGTAAAAACAGCAGAGAAGCAAATCCAGTATTACACCCGCATTATGTGGACGGAGCAGCCGGGACCAGCGGATATGCTTCAGCTGGCCAGGGAGTTTACCACAAAGAGCCTGAATTACGATCAGGCCAGGGATCTGGTATCCTATCTGGAAACGAACCCAGGCGAGGACAACAGTTCTCTGGGTCATGTGACAATCCGGGCCAGTTTTGATCATCTTACCTGGGATGGTTTAAAGACAGAGCTGGTAGGGGAGCCTCAGATAATCCTGCAGGAATTTGACGGCATTATGGGACAGATTCAGGTGCGATATCAAGTACGTCTTACCGACAGTGCAGGCAGGGAAAGCCTGGTTCATGCAGAAGATAATTTCACGATGAAATGGAATGAGCAGCGCATTTACCTGATGAATTATGAACGAAATGCAGATCATATTTTTAATGGAAGTGCAGACTTATTTTCAGGAAAAAGGATTCTTTTGGGAATCTCTGAGGGAACAGATCTTCAGACGGTTAAAAGTCCTGATTCCAGATATATTTTCTTTAAAGTAAATGGAAATCTGTGGCGATACGATCAGAAGGAACAGCGGATCATGTGCATATTTACATTTTTGGACAAAGAAGGAGAGGATGTGAGAAGCGCCTATGATCGCCACAGCGTTCAGATCCTTCAGGCAACAGATGACGGTTCAGCGGATTTTCTGGTGTATGGTTATATGAACCGGGGGCCGTATGAGGGTCGTACTGGAGTGGTATTTTACCACTATAATAATGCCGGCAGTATGGTTGAAGAGAAATTCTTTATTCCTGCGGCTGAGGATTTTGAGAAGATGAAACAGGATGTGGAAAAGCTGTCCTATGTAAGTCCAGAGGGAATGGTATATCTGATGCTTGGCGGAAATGTATTTGGCGTCGACTTAAGCAGCAACGAATCCATTTTGGTGGCTCAGGGCCTGACAGAGGGAACCTTTGCTGTAAGCAACGACGGAAGCCGTATGGCATGGCAGGAGGGCGAGGATTCTGCATGGCCGGAGAAAATCCATGTCATGGACTTTAATACATCCCAGAAACAGGAGATCAGCGCGTCAGAGGGCGAATGTGTCAGAGTGCTGGGATTTGTGGGAAGCGATCTGATCTATGGTTTCGCAAGACAGGACGATGTATGGAAGGTCAATGGAAGAGTGCAGGGGCTGCCCATGTATGCCATGTATATTGTGGACAGTGAAATGAACATTGAAAGCGAATATAAAAAGGATGGGATCTATATTTCCGATGTGGTTACGGAAGATGGGCGGATCCATCTGAAACGTCTGGTAAAGCAGGGAGAGGAACAGTATATCTATCAGGATGAGGATACTATCGTGTGCAATCAGAAGGTGGAGGACGATCCGCTGGAGGGAATTGGCTGGTACGCATCTCAGGAGATGGGACGTCTGTATTTTGTACAGATGGATTCTGATTTGAAAGATGCTTCTGTAAAGATGGATAAGCCAACGGCATTTTCCTATGAAAATACAAGCACGCTGGAGCTGGCGGGAAAGACTTCCTTGGGGGAGGACGGTCAGGTGATTTTCTATGCCTACGGAGGCGGTCATTTTCTGGGAGCATCCAGACAGTTTTCAGAGGCGGTAAATCTGGCCTATGATAAAATGGGATTTGTTACAGATGAAAACCAGCATCTGGTATGGGACCGCATTAACCGGCAGCCGGTCCGCAATCTGAAGGATCCCACGGGACAGGCGGCGGATATGATGGGACACATGGATGGTTTCAACGGAAGTACGCTGTTTGATGATGGGATCATGGTTATCGATGCATCCGGCTGTATGTTGAATCAGGTGCTGTATTTTATCGATAAGGGGATTCCGGTCATAGCCTACAGGGAGGATGGCAGCTACGTTCTTTTATCCGGATATGATACGTACAATGTGACAATCTATGATCCTGGAGTTCAGGACACAACGAAAATGGGACTGGGAGATGCAGCGTCTTACTTTGAGAGCCAGCATAACAGTTTCCTTTGCGGCCTTAAGGTCGAATAAGAATAATTTTCTGCAGGCCGCCTGTCTGGTGAAACGTTTTTTTCACCGGGCAGGCGAGTTTGCTTTACAAATCTGATTCTTATGGTATAATCTAAGAGATGTAAATAAAATGTGAACAAAGACTTAGGGAATTATTAAGTATGGAAGTTAGCCCGGCGATCAGCCGGGAAATCTATTTACAGACATGGCGGAGACGTCCTGAGATGATTCTGCCGGACAGCGTAAGGGTGGCTTAGGAGTATCAAAGGAGCCAATATCTTTACGGTTTAAATAAGCATTAGAGGTGTAAAATGGAACATTATATTATAAAAGGCGGCAACCCGCTGGTGGGCGATGTGACCATAGGCGGTGCGAAGAATGCCGCACTGGGTATCCTGGCAGCGTCCATTATGACGGATGAAGATGTGCTCATCGATAATCTGCCGGATGTGCGGGATATCAACGTAATGCTGGAGGCGATTCAGGAGATCGGTGCCAGCGTACGCCGCATCGACCGCCATACAGTGAAGATCAATGCGGGAAATATAAGAGAGGTATCTGTGGATGATGAATACATTCGTCGGATCCGCGCCTCTTATTACTTTATAGGCGCTTTGCTGGGTAAATATAAGAGCGCCCAGGTTCCTCTTCCGGGAGGCTGCAATATCGGAAGCCGTCCCATTGACCAGCATATAAAGGGATTTCGGGCGCTGGGAGCGGATGTGCAGATTGAGGGCGGGGCAGTGATTGCTCACGCCATTGATCTGGTGGCAAGCCACATTTATCTGGATGTGGTTTCTGTGGGAGCCACCATCAATATCATGATGGCGGCGGCCATGGCAGAGGGACAGACCATCCTTGAAAATGCAGCCAAGGAGCCTCATATCGTAGATGTGGCGAACTTCCTTAACAGCATGGGAGCCAATATTAAGGGCGCAGGAACGGATACCATCCGTATTCGGGGCGTGGAACGGCTTCACGGTACGGAATATTCCATTATCCCGGATCAGATTGAGGCCGGTACCTTTATGTGCGCGGCAGCGGCTACCAGAGGGGATGTTATGGTTAAAAATGTAATTCCCAAGCACCTGGAGGCCATTTCCGCAAAGCTGACAGAGATTGGCTGTGAGGTCATTGAGTTTGACGATGCCGTTCGGGTGGTTGGAAAACCTTCTCAGCGCCACACGGATATCAAGACGCTGCCGTATCCCGGCTTTCCTACGGATATGCAGCCTCAGATGGCTGTGACCCTGGCTCTGGCAAAGGGAACCAGTATGGTAACGGAGAGCATTTTTGAGAACCGTTTTAAATATGTAGATGAGCTGGCCCGTATGGGAAGCTCTATCAAGGTAGAGGGAAATGTGGCTGTGATCAACGGTGTGGAGGGCTTTACAGGAGCTCAGGTTAATGCGCCGGATCTTCGGGCCGGAGCGGCGCTTGTGATTGCCGGACTGGCGGCGGAAGGATACACCATTGTTGACGAGATCGGATATATCCAGAGAGGATATGAGTGTTTTGAGGAAAAGCTCCAGGGGCTGGGAGCCATGATTGAACTGGTGGATTCCGAGCGGGAGGTACAGAAGTTTAAATTAAGGGTAGGATAAGAACCGCATATCCATCGTGCGGTTTTATATAAGCCCCTGTCCGGCACTGAGGGGCGGAGGCAAAACTATCACACAAGGAGGTTGTATAATATGACCGAAAAGAGGGGAAAAAGAAGATTCCTGCAGCTGTTGTGGTCTCTTGTACTTACCTGCAGCCTGATCGCAGGTATGTCCATGTCCGCATGGGCAGATGAGACGGGGGCACAAAGGGGCGCGGATCAGGATATCGTGGTTTTATATACCAATGATGTTCACTGCGGAATTGACGACAATATCGGCTATGGCGGTTTGTCGCTGTACAAAAAGGAAATGCTGAAACAGACTCCTTACGTTACCCTGGTAGACGCGGGAGACGCCATTCAGGGCGCGCCGGTAGGCACGCTTTCAGAGGGCGGATATATCATCGATATCATGAATCAGGTTGGATATGATGTGGCAGTTCCTGGAAACCATGAGTTTGATTATGGTATGTCCCGTTTCCTGGAGTTATCAGGAAAGCTGAACTGCGGGTATTATTCCTGCAATTTTATCAGTAAAGAAACGGGGAATACCGTATTTGCTCCTTATAAGCTGATCTCCTACGGAGATACAAAAGTGGCATATGTAGGCGTTTCCACACCGGAAAGCTTTACAAAATCCACGCCGGCGTATTTCCAGGATACAAACGGGAATTATATCTATTCCTTCTGCGAGGATGAGAGCGGCGAGGCGTTTTACCGTCAGGTACAGTCCAGCGTGGACAGCGCACGGGCTGAGGGTGCAGATTTTGTAATCCTGGTAGGACACCTGGGAGAAACTGGAGTTACAGAGCGCTGGAGCTCTGTGAATCTGTTAAGCCATATCCGCGGCGTAGATGTGTGCATCGACGGTCATTCTCATGAGACAACCCCATCCATGACGGTGAAGGATATGGATGGAAAGGACGTGATCATCACACAGACAGGAACCAAGTTAGCCAACATTGGAAAGCTGACCATCCGCAAAGATGGAACCATTTCTGCAGAGCTGGTATCTGAGGTTCCCGCTTCTGACGTAAACAGCACTTATACGGTACAGAAGAACGATTCCTTAAGCAGGATCGCAAAGAGAGAGCTGGGAAGCTATAATCGCTGGACAGAGATCTACAACATGAACCGCGATAAGATCAGCAATCCGGAGAACATCTATCCTGGAATGGTTCTTACCATCCGTCAGGGAAGCGTTTTAAATGAAAATGGCCGCCCTGTAGATCCTGACACAGAGAATCTGATGAATCAGATCAAGAGTCAGTACAATGAGACTTTAAAGACGCCTCTTGGAAGCACGCCATATACCCTGACGATCAATGATGCGGAAACAGGAAAGCGGCGGATCCGCAGCGGTGAGACCAATCTGGGAGATCTGGCGGCAGACGCTTACAGAACCCAGCTGGGCGCTGATATCGGTCTGAGCAACGGCGGCGGTGTTCGTGTGGACATCAAAACAGGAACGATTACATATGAGGATACGCTGGCTGTATTCCCATTTGGGAATATGGGCTGCGTGGTAGAGGCAACAGGACAGCAGATCAAGGATGCTCTTGAAATGGGCGCTAAGAACTATCCTGAGGAGTCCGGCGGCTTTATGCAGGTATCCGGCCTGACCTATACCATTGACAGTTCCGTAAAGTCCAGCGTAAAGACGGATGACAAAGGCAACTTTATCAGTGTGGACGGCCCGTACCGCGTAACGGATATTCAGGTAGGCGGACAGCCTATTGACCTGAATAAGACCTATACGGTAGCTTCTCACAATTATATGTTAAAGTCCGGCGGAGATGGCATGACCATGTTCAACGGCTGCAATGTTATTAAGGATGATGTGATGGTGGATGTGGATGTATTATCCTCCTATATCCAGAGCCTGGGCGGAACTGTGACAGCTGATTATGCAGATCCTGCAGGTCAGGGACGCATCGTGATCCGATAAAGAGATCTAAGGCGGCGACGATTTAAGTGCCGAATGACTTCCCGGCAGAGGAGATGGACCTCTGCCGGGATTTTTTGTGAGAAAAATTCATATTGACAGGAATGGGGAAATGATTTAAGATAAGCAGGTAGTCATTTTACAATAGAAAACGTTCGTAAATATCCCTTATTCAGAGTGATGGAGGTACAAAGGACCTGTGAAGTCACGGCAACCCCGGTTGAGTACATACTGCAGACGCTTATGCAGATGTGCAGAAGGGCCGGAAGGTGCCAGCCTGAGCGAGGAGTGCAGAGGAGGAGCTGATACAGAGGCGGCCGGGCTGTGCTTGATCGAGCAATAAGAGGATTTGAAGATCTGATATTTTCAAGTCCGCCGTTGCTGCGGGCTTTTCTTTTTACACAGATTCATAGAAGAGACATTTTCCTGCCGGTATATGAATGGAGGCAGTTATGCCGGAGAATGGGGAAACTTCAGGATCTGCCTGCTTAAATGACACAGAAACCATACAGAAAAGAAAAGGAGAATTACTAATGGAGAGAAGATTATTTACATCCGAATCCGTAACTGAAGGCCATCCGGACAAAATGTGCGATGCTATTTCTGACGCTATTTTAGATGCCTTAATGGAGCAGGATCCCATGAGCCGTGTAGCCTGCGAGACTGCTACCACCACAGGACTTGTGCTGGTTATGGGCGAAATTACAACAAAGGCATATGTGGACATCCAGAAGATTGTAAGAGAAACCATCCGTGAGATCGGCTATGATCGTGCAAAATATGGCTTTGACTGCGATACCTGCGGTGTGATTACAGCCATTGACGAGCAGTCTGCGGATATTGCTCTTGGAGTGGATAAGGCTCTGGAGGCAAAGGAAAACCGTATGTCTGAGGAAGAGTTAGATGCCATCGGAGCAGGCGACCAGGGCATGATGTTCGGCTACGCAAGCAACGAGACAGAGGAATATATGCCTTACCCTATTTCCATGGCTCACAAGCTGTCCAGAAGGCTGACTGAGGTAAGGAAGAACGGAACCTTAAAGTATCTGCGCCCGGACGGAAAGACACAGGTTACGGTGGAGTACGACGAGAACGGACGTCCGGCCCGTCTGGATGCAGTGGTGCTCTCTACTCAGCATGATGAGAACGTGACACAGGAGCAGATTCACGCAGATATCAGGAAGTATGTATTTGATGCCATTATCCCGGCAGATATGGTAGATGAGAATACAAAATTTTTCATCAATCCTACCGGACGTTTTGTGATCGGCGGCCCTCACGGCGACAGCGGCCTGACCGGACGCAAGATCATCGTTGATTCCTATGGCGGAACGGCACGCCATGGCGGGGGGCGCATTTCCTCGGCCGGCGCATTCTCTGGAAAGGACTGCACCAAGGTAGACCGCTCTGCAGCCTACGCAGCCCGCTATGTTGCTAAGAATATTGTAGCGGCCGGACTGGCTGACAAGTGTGAGATCCAGCTGTCCTACGCCATCGGCGTTGCCCATCCTACGTCTATCATGGTAGATACATTTGGGACAGGGAAACTCAGTGAGGAGAAGCTGGTAGAGATCGTTCGTGAGAACTTCGATCTGCGTCCGGCCGGAATTATCCGTATGCTGGACCTGCGCCGGCCGATCTACAGGCAGACTGCGGCTTACGGCCACTTTGGCCGCAACGACCTGAATCTGCCCTGGGAACAGCTGAATAAGGTTGAGGATCTTAAGAAGTATCTGTAAGATGATAAGAAGCTGCCCTTCTGGTGCTAAGAATCAGCCAGAGAGGGCAGCTTTTTGATCGTAATGCTGTATTTCAAAAGGAATTATTTCAAAATCTTAAAAGGAAGAAGCGTGTTCTTTACGCTTATCAGTCAAGTTTTTCTTCGCCGGATTCAATCACCACACCTTTCTTGTCAGTTTTGTAATACACGCCGTCAGCGTCCTTGATATTTTTCTTGTTCTTTGCCAGCTTTCCGTTGGTTCCGATGAGATAATCATTTCCATTGTAGGAAACTACCTGATATTTGCTGCCTTTTTCGGCTGTCAGACGGCGTCCCTCGATGTAGATGCAGTCGTCGTCAATGCCTTCTTTGCCGGCGCCTTTCTTACTGCCGGAGGACTGGAAGTCATAATAATACTTCTCGCCGTCAATATCAAGAGTGACGGTTCCCGTTTTCATAGCGCCCTCCTTTGGAGAGTCGCCGAAGTAGTAGACATAGGAATTATCATCATTTTCATCGGGAATTTGACCCTCATCCTCGATCTTATCAGCGGTCAGAATGGTTTTTCCATCGGTGTCGTAATGGATAATATAAAGTCCGTGAAGCATTTTTCCAAACGCATCAAAGCCATAGGACTGACCGTTGATCTTTTTGATCTGGGATTTTACCAGATCTCCGTCAGACTGTGCGTAGTACCACACTGCCTCGCCGTCCTCATATCCTTCTGGATCCGCATTCTCGTCGGGTACTGCCTTAAACCATCCGGTAGACAGCCAGCACTGTTCCTCTGTGTTGTAGTACCTTCCGGGCTGGGAGGAGGAAGCGTTGCTTCCGGTAGCGCCTGGGTTATTGTACCATTCAAAATGAGCGGCTCCATTTTCATCAAAGCTGTATTTGCGTCCATTGATCTTTTTGGAGTCGTCGGATGTGGTCTTTTTGCCGTTGGTGCCGAACCAGAACCAGTAGCTGTCGCCTTCTCTGTCATGGTCGTCGTCATTGACAGCCTCCAGGTATTTCCAGCCGGTAGACATACGTCCGTCACCGTTTTCACCACAGTAGTAAATGCCGGTTTTCCATGCGTCATCGCCGGTCTGCATCTCACCGCTCTCATCAAGCCAGCCAAAGAGCATATGCCCTTCCTCGTCAAAGGTGAACTTGGCGGGGCCTGTGCTTGTGTTCAGAGTAGTGAATTTCACATGGTCGGAGCTTCCGGACCGTTTAACGGCTTTTCCGTTGGACTGTAAATAGTACCACCACTGGTCAGGTTCATCCTCGCTGCTCCCGGCATCCTCATTATCTACTGCGCGCCATTCGCTGGTTACCATGGCTCCTGATGAATTTACATAATAGTAATCATCGTTATATTCTACAATGGAGCTGTAGACCATGGAACCATCAGAGCCAAGATAGTACCAGTTATTTCCGGATTTCTTGAATACATCGGTGGCCTTGGTTCCGTCTGCATTATAGTAGACCCATTCATTATCCTCCATGGCCCAGCCTGTAGCGGCCAGAGAGGTCATGGCGCCTCCGGCTGTCAGCAGGA
>OBVW01001085.1_pt1 | contig 9521 bp, 8 predicted proteins | sample 1495141 | NCBI WGS metagenome assembly OBVW01 (sample SAMEA2580013, study PRJEB22360) | human gut metagenome | biome: human gut; feature: human-associated habitat; material: faeces | place: Denmark | collected 2008/2010
GCAGGCTGGCTTTATGATTCAATTGAAAGAACAAGAGAGGTAGCAAGAACAACAGGAAAAGCCAAGCGAGCTGTTGTCTTTTTGTTATTTAGGGAATAAATACACTTAAGTGCGTAGAAAATAAAGGAAAGATAGTAATCAAAATAAAAAATGAATTGTTTTTTTGTCACGAAAAATGTATAATAATCGTGACAAATTTAAGGAGCGTGTTGTTATGGCAAGTGGAATTTATGCAGAAATCAAAAAGAGAATATTAGATGCCGAATATGGCGCAGTATTTGTGACATCAGATTTTATTGATATTGCAACAATTACAACAATACGAAAATGTTTAGGTAGACAGGTAGAAGAGAAAGCAATTCGAAGAATTATCGATGGAGTTTACGAAAAACCTGTATATAGCAATTTACTTAAGGAATATGTTCCTGCTAATCCGGAAAAAGTAGCCTATGCAATTGCAAGAGGATATCATTGGACAATAGCACCATGTGGAGATGTAGCGTTAAATAAACTGGGATTGTCAACGCAGGTTCCTGTTGTATGGTCCTATATAAGTGATGGTCCATATAGAAAATTTGCATGGGATAATGTTAATATCGAATTTAAGCATAGGACTAACCGTCAGATTTCATTTATGTCAGAGTCAACAACATTGGTAGTAGAGGCTATAAAAACACTTGGAAAAGAGCGAATTGATGAAGGTGTTATTAACAAATTGAAGAATAGAGTTCCTGAGGATAAAAGGAAACAGCTTCTTGAAGAGGCAACTGGCGTAAGTGAGTGGATATACGAAGTAATTAGAAAGGTGTGTTTAGAATAATATGAGAGAAGTTGCAAAGTTACCAGTAAAAGATAGGACTGAACTATTTCAGGCAGCGGCAATAAAAATGGGAATGCTACCTAATGTAGTGGAAAAAGACTTTTGGGTATGCTTTATGCTAGACCACCTTTTTCATGATTGCCAATATAAAAAAGCTTTTGTATTTAAGGGGGGAACGAGTCTTTCGAAATCATATCATGTAATAGAGAGATTTTCAGAAGATATCGATCTAATTTTGGATTGGAGAAAAATAATTACTGATGGGGGAAATCCTTGGAGTGAAAGGTCAAAAACAAAGCAGGATCAATTTAATAAGCAAATTAATGCAGAGGCGGCAAAGTTTTATGAAAATGAATTTGTTCCAAAACTCAATAAAGAACTGGAGAAAAAACTAGGGGATGGAGAATGGGTAGCAGTTGATTCAGAAGATGAAATGGTTGTTAATTTCTATTATCCACAGATTTTTGAGAGTGAATATCTTCGTTCCTGCGTAAGATTGGAAATAGGTCCATTAGCTGAATGGATGCCATCACATGAGACTGTAGTAAGTCCTTTTGCAGCTGAGAAATATCCAGATGTATTTACACAGAAAGAGACAAGTGTTTTGACCATAGATGTAGAGCGTACATTTTGGGAGAAACTAACTATATTACATAAAATAGCAAATTTTCCAGAAGGAAAAGTGTTACCAGCAAGATATGCAAGACATTTATATGATGTTTATAATCTAGGTAATTCCTAGGTGAAAGAAAGTGCTTTTGCAAGAAAAGAATTGCTTGAAAAGGATGTTGCATTTAAGCAGAAATTCTATTACGCAAAAAGTGCACATTATGAGACAGCAACATTAAATAGTATTGAGCTTATGCCAAGTGATGGTGTACTTGATGCATTAAAGGCAGATTATAATGCAATGAGGAATATGATATATGGGGAGATACCGGAATTTGAAGAAATATTAAATTATCTGAATGCATTGCAAGAAGAAGTGCATAAGCTTACTGTAAATTAGAAGGTTACAATAACTTGTCCGTTGTGTAACTTTGGTATTATGGCATGGCTTGAAGGAGAGATTGATGAGAATGGAGATCCAGTGAAAAAGAGTTCTAAGTAAAATTCAAGTTTAACAATAGAGAGGAATTATGATACGAGAAATTGAGAATAGAAGAAGTATAAGAAAACACAAGCCGGATCAGGTCTATTGTATTTCCTTCTATATCAACGGGAGTATATAGTTTCCCGGTTGAATTGGCAGCAAAGATTGCAATGCATACAGTTATTTTCGAAGGAAATAAATTTTCTATCGAGGAGGTTGTAGATTGGATCATAAAAAAGAGAGTGGTCTGTTTGAGTATCAGGATAATGCAGATTCATTTGATGACGTGGAAGAGATTCTGCGTCCTTTTTTGTAGTTTTATTGCAATAAAGAACATAGATTCGAGCTGCGAGGGCAGACTTTGGGACTCGTAAAATGCTAAGCTATAGCCATCATAAGAAACAGGCATCTAATTTACGAAAAACAGGAGGACAGGACAAAATGGAAAAATTTATTTACTGGATAAAAAGGACACTGCATCATTCAAAACACTGCAACAGCTTATGTATGCTGTGCAAGTATTATGATGAATGTAAAATCGACGGACTGGTATAATAGCAGGAGGACACGACAATGAAAGAAATGTATTTTACAATGGCAGGATGTAACCATTATTATGGAAGTGATTTCATGGAAAAAGGCATGAAGGTCAAGCTGGTCAAGGAGCCGGACAATGAGTATGACAGCGAAGCAATACAGGTAAAGATTAAAGGACTTGGCAAGGTGGGCTACGTGGCCAACAGCCCATACACCGTGAAGGGTGAGTCAATGAGTGCAGGCAGACTGTATGACAAAATCGGTGGTAAGGCAAAAGGAAAGATTGTGTTTGTGACAGACGGCGGAGTGATTTGCAAAGTAATCAGTGATGGTAAGGACAAGCCGGTGATGATAGAGGAAGACAAAGTATATGATGAAAATATCTAAAAAGACTGCATGACTCAAGTACTATGTGGTAAAATAATAAGCAGGACACAGTGGAGGTACATATGAATTATCTGGTAATCGATTTGGAAATGTGCAGGGTAAAGAAGCTCTATAGAAAAACATATAAATACGCCAGTGAAATAATACAGATTGGCGCAGTTCTCTTAGATGAAGGATTCAGCAGAATAGCCACAATGTGCGAGTATGTAAATCCTGAATACGGCGTGCTGGACAATTTCATAGAGAGCATGACAGGCATAAAAAACCGCGATATCAAACAGGCTCCGAAGCTGACAGAGGCACTTGAGCATCTGACAGACTGGCTTGGAGACAGGGAGTACAAGGTCTATGCCTGGAGTGACTCTGACAGAACGCAGATATTGCATGAGATAAAAGCAAAGAATATAGAGAGCGCGAAGATAGATGACTTTATGAAAGCAGACCGCTGGATTGATTACCAGGAAGTGTTTAAGAAGCGATTTCATTTGGACAGGTGCTACAGCTTGGAGGATGCACTTGAAAGTGCAGAGATAGAGCCGGAAGGCAGATTTCATGACGGACTGGACGATGCAGTAAATACCGGAGCACTGATAAAGAAGCTGGAGCTGAATCCGGAGTATGAGATTGCCAAGTACGCACTTCCGGAGTCGGACGAGCATCTGAGTTGTACTATTGGGGATTTGTTTGAGGGATTGCAGTTGAAGGTTGGATAATATGCAAATACTATGAAGTGGTGTACATATTCTTTCATACGGGAATGCCACTTGTGGCAATGCACTGGCAACACAGATTCAATCATATGGTCGGTAGATATAATGATATTTACCGAGTTCAGATGCCAAACATCACACCTCATGTATGCCGACACACTTACTGCTCCAATATGGTAAGGGTTCATTGTCAAAGTATATGGGGATTTCTAATGATGAAAAAAATACAATTCATAAAAAGAATGAGGAGTATAATGTTATCCCAACAGATGCACAAATTTATGTAGGCAATTCAGAACAGCATGTTTGTTTGGGAAAAATGACAGGAAGTGTACGTCTGACAAATAGAGTCTTGGCATGTAAGGGAAAAATTTATTCTTGTAATATAAAGCAATGTCTTAGATGTAAAAAATATTTTATTTCCCCGAGAGATTTTTATTCTAATAGTTCTTTACCAGATAATTATACATATATTGAGCCTGCAAATAAAGTTGTGTCAATTAGTCCGCATGATTTTATAGTAAGAGTAAATACTAATAGGTGCACTTCCGGTGGACACAGACTGAAAGATATAAAGTGCAGCGTTCCGTTGGGGTTATTCTCAGGCGGGGTAAGAAGAGTAGAAGTACCTGCAGCATATTGTTATGTATGTGATAAATATTATATTCTAGATGAAGATTATGAAATGTTGAAGAAAAAAGGTGTAGTACTTTGCCATATTGATGAAAAGGAAGAATTGGTGAAAGATTACGGTTATGATGACTGCGATTTTGAATTAAATAAGGAGTCACTGTTACATAAAATTGGATATTTATACATTTTTGGGGATAGAGGTGATATGTTTGAAGCAGACGAAAGTAACAGAGTGGATTATATCAGGCAATCCAGAACAATATAATGTAGTAGATGCATTTCATAATTTGCATAGAGTGGATTGGGCACAAAAGGCAAATATGACGGCTGGTGATATAGTTTATATTTATGTATCAGGAAATGTAAAAGCAATTAAATTTAAATGTAGAGTAAACAAGGCTGATCTTGACGAATCGGATATTGATGATCGAGAATATGATCTTTCAGGCCAGTTTGATGGTACAGCTGGCCGCTATATGGAATTAGAGTTACTTGAAGAGTACGTGGGTGATGAATATTCCAGGGAAGAACTGATGAAACATGGATTTAGGTCACCACAAGGGCCAATACGCATGCCAGAGTCGGTTAAACAGTATTTAGAATCAATAAGTGTATTTGAACATAGATATCCAGTAAATACAGCTGTATGGATTGCGACAGCATTGCTTTCAGCAGAATCGTTTGATAGTAATCCGGTATGTAGCAAAAAGGACATGTATTTTAAACAAACAGCAATCATACAGCGTGCACAAAAGTTGGCGGAAAGCAGTGTGGCAAATGCTCGTTGTTCGCAGTGGTGTTGCGCGGATAATGATAACTCATCTAATAATTATCTCCGGGGAGATTCCGAAGAAAATAGTTCATTGAGAAGATTAAGTCTTCTGGATGAATTTCCGGAGAAAACACACCCGGAAGGGCTCAACATGGCGGATGAGTTGACCATGAATGGAAATAAAATGACAATGGAAGAACTGTTCTATTTTGTCAGAGAGCAGTATCCAACGATTATCGGAAATGATAGTAAAATTGATTACATAGGAGTTCTGGATTATCTACGAGATAACACAGATGTTCCGTATTCTAAGCCAGATGCACCGGGGCTTGCAGCAGAAGAAGTAAGTCGTCTTTTGGAAGTAAAGAAAAAAGGACAGAATGCTATAGCTGAGTTGAAAAAGATGGCAGAAGCATTTGCTGTTAGATTTAAGTTAGAAAAATGCATGTCTATGTCTTGGCTGGATGGTTCAAATACAAAAACACGCCGCTATTTATGGGCACCATTAAAATACGGAAAATATGCGGATAATCCAGTAAGTGTATCGGTGTTTGTAGAAAAACGTAACAGCGATACTTGTTATCGAGTAAGTTTGGAAATAAAAAATGATGGTGATGACAAAGACATAATGAAACAGTACCATTCACATTTAGACATTCCTCTTAATGTGGCGGCAGGCCTAGTTTATGTTTCTGTTTCTGGTAGCAATGAGTGGGGAACTCCAGATATTTTGAATAAGACGCAAGATGAAATAAAGCAGGAAGTTGAATCTGGAAAGCTCAAGAAAGTGCAAATATGTAAGTACATTGATAGAAAGCCAGATGAAACAAACGCTTATTATCATACAGAAATAACTAAGGCCATAGCAGCTATACTGCCATATTATGACCATGTACTTGGAATTGAAAAGATAGAGTATTATCCAAGTCTTGCTGAATATGATCCAGGAATTACTGCAGAAGAATATGAAAGAATTCTGGGTGATGAGAATATTGTAAAAAGCGCATGGTTAGATACCCTTCATTATTTGTATTTGATGGGTGGAATAGGAACCTGCAAGCAGATAGCGAATAAATATGGAAATGGCGCCGCGCATTATAACACGAATGCAATCAATGTTGCTAAGGCTGTACATAAGGAAACAAACTGTCCGTTATGTGCAAGAGATACAGGAGAAAATCAATACTGGCCAGTTTTGTTCTATGGACGAGATTTGGCAGACAGTGCCGATGGTGTATTTTCTTATAAAATGAGAGAGCCTTTGATGGAGGCAATCAAAGCATTAGAGGAAAGAGGTGTGTTCCAGGAGATGAAAGAAGCAAATAAAGAGTTTGATAAGAATTTAATATTATATGGACCTCCTGGAACAGGAAAAACATATAATTCTGCTACATACGCTGTTGCAATTTGCGATGGGAAGTCTGTAGATGAACTTACAGATTATGACGCAGTTATGAAAAGATACAATGAATTAAAAAAAGCTGGAAGAATAGCATTTACTACATTTCATCAATCATATGGATATGAGGAATTTATAGAGGGAATTAAACCGATTATAGATGAGAATAAGCAAGATATTGGATATACAATAGAACCAGGGGTATTTAAGGAGTTTTGCGAAAATGCGAGAAGCATTGTTCGAACAAAGAACGGTGATTCTATTGATGCAGGGGCTAGAATATGGAAGTTAACCATTATGAATGGAGATCTGAATCAAGTAAAACAGGAATGCTTTGAAGAAAATAATGTTCGAATGGGATTTGACATAGATTCGGATGAAGCGCGTTCTTTTGTGGAAGATGTGAGGCTTGGCGATATTATTTTGTCATTTAAAACTCGAAAGACAATTGACGGAATTGCAATAGTAACAGATGAAGCAGCTGTGCTGCAAGATAAGAGTATGTATAAGACTGCAAGAGCAGTGAAATGGCTTGCAAAAAATATTGATGAGGATATTACTGATATAAATAATGGTAAGTTTCTTCATAGAATGACTTTTGCAAAAGTCCCTAATATGAATGTAAAGGATGTTATTAAGTTAGCTGAGAAAGTAAATCCAGGCTTAGAAAGTACAGTAATTGAAGAAAATACAGAGCCGCATGTATTTATTATTGATGAAATTAACAGAGGAAATATCTCAAAAATATTCGGGGAATTAATTACATTAATTGAAAGTACAAAGAGAGCTGGGATGTCTGAATCAGCATCAGCTATATTACCATATTCAGGAGATGAATTTAGTGTACCATCTAATGTGTACATACTTGGGACGATGAATACCGCAGATAGATCCATAGCTTTGATGGATACAGCGCTTCGGAGAAGATTCCAGTTTATTGAAATGATGCCGGATTCAGATGTGCTTAGAAAGATTCATGCGGATAAGGTAGAGGATTTGGATGTTGCAGCAATGCTTGATAAAATCAATGAAAGAATTACATTCTTATATGATAGAGAACATACAATTGGACATGCATTCTTTACCGGACTTAAGGATGACGCATCACTTTCAAAGCTGCAGTCTATATTTGAAAAATCTGTAATTCCATTATTACAGGAATACTTCTATGAGGACTATCAGAAGATACAGCTTGTATTGGGCGATAACGCCAAGAGTGATGATAGCTTGAAGTTTATTCTTGATGAGAAAGTAGTAGCAAAGAATATTTTCAAAGGTAATGTTGAAGACGTGATTGATCTTCCGGAAAAGAGATATTCAATCAATAAGGTAGCCTTTGGCGATATCAATAGTTATAAGGAAATTTTGTAAAGCGTGGTGATAACATGGGTAAACCGTTTGAGGTAAAAGAGTTTGACTCCATTATCTGCAATGCGGATTATAAAGATGATGAAAAATACAAATATTTGAATCAGAAAGAATTCGATAATCTAGTGGCGTTTATCCATGAGTTTACCGGAGATGCGGATAGTGCAGATGCGTTAGACTTTATGAAGATTGGCTACCGACGTAATGTTGGAGAAGTAGTCTCTATAAAGAACTACGTTGGCCTGATTCAAATGAAGAATGGTTTCCAGATCCAGGTACTTCCAAAGATATCGTTTGGAGCGAAAGACGAAGGAAATGTGCAAACCAAGAGAGTGTTCATTAGAATGCTCCGAAGCATGAAGGATTTTCCAAGTAAGGTTTTCAACGATGCTTCTTTAAAAGTAGACCAGATGAATTTATACGAGCTGTTTATCAATATGTATCTGCAGGAAGTCAGACAGTTGGTGAAACGCGGTATAAAGTCAAATTATGTTGGACAGGAAGATAATTTGCGTTATTACAAAGGAAAACTGCTTGTAAATCAGCAGGTGAGGGCGAATTTGGCCCACAAGGAACGCTTTTACGTAGCTTATGAAGAATTCCATCCCAATAGGGCAGAAAACCGGCTTGTAAAGGCAACACTCGCAAAGTTACAGAAATTGACGACAAGTGCAGAAAACTCAAAAGAAATAAGACAGTTATTAACAGCTTTTGAGATGGTGGATGCTTCGGTAAATTATGCGAAGGACTTTTCACAGGTGGTTATTAATAGAAATACAAAAGATTATGAGATGCTTATGCAGTGGTCTAAGGTATTTCTGATGAATAAGAGCTTTACGACGTTCTCCGGCTCCACAGCATCAAGAGCGTTGCTGTTCTCAATGGAGTCTGTATATGAAAGTTATGTAGCACAGCAGATGAAAAAGGTGATGAGTCCGGAAGGTTGGGATGTATCCAGCCAGGACAAAGGACACTATCTTTTTACAGAACCAAGGCGACAGTTTGCGCTAAGGCCGGATATTGTTATGAAAAGAGGAGAGCGTACAGTAATTCTGGATACTAAGTGGAAAAGCCTTGTTGATAACGAAAGAGTAAATTATGGTATTTCACAAGCGGATATGTATCAGATGTATGCATACTCGAAGAAATATAACACACCTGAAATATGGCTGTTATACCCGGTGAATGATGAAATGAGAAATCATTATCCAATCCGGTTTGAGAGTGGAGATGGAACAACAGTAAATTTGCATTTTGTTGATGTCGATAAAATAGAAGAAAGTTTGCAAGAACTTAGAAGTTTATTGGAAGCAGGTGAATAGGATGGCTAATACAAAATTTGACAAACTCATAGGGCTATTAGAACCATTGGAAAGTGATAGTGTTGGAGAATGGATAATAGATAAAGAGCACAAAGGAACAGAAGACGATCCTAAACACTTCCCATGGGATAAATTTGTGAATAGAGAGTGATTAGGATATGATTAGGATAGTAAAAAGCGATATTACAAAAATCAGAGATGTGCAGGCAATTGTAAATGCAGCAAATAACTCGCTTCTTGGTGGAGGCGGTGTAGATGGTGCTATTCACAGAGCAGCAGGACCGGAACTTCTGGTGGAGTGCAGGACACTTCACGGATGTGAAACAGGAGAAGCAAAGATAACAAAAGCCTATAATTTACCATGTGATTATGTTATTCATACTGTAGGACCGATATGGAATGGAGGAAGGAATAGAGAAGAGGAGCTTCTTGCTAACTGCTATTTTAATTCCATGAAGCTGGCAATGGATAATGGAATCA
>OBVW01001091.1_pt1 | contig 9475 bp, 8 predicted proteins | sample 1495141 | NCBI WGS metagenome assembly OBVW01 (sample SAMEA2580013, study PRJEB22360) | human gut metagenome | biome: human gut; feature: human-associated habitat; material: faeces | place: Denmark | collected 2008/2010
AACACCGCAGGCAGACACAACTGTCAAGGAAGAAGTTGCTGAACCAGAAGTAAAGGCTATTACGGTAGACGTAACAACAAGTTCTACGACATTCGATGGTACTCAGGATATCGTAATCACATACACAGTAAATGGTGTGCAGGATGGTTTTGAACCATATCAGGATATTCCGTGGTTTGATGGGCATCCACAGGATGTTATCGAGGAGAAGGTTTCAGATACGGTATACAAATTTACAATTACAAAGGCTGCACAGCAGGCTTGTATAGAGAGAAATAATGCAACTGATGGACAGATATTTGTATTCGATTCTAAGTATTCTACAGGTTCAGTAGATTTCCCAACAGTCACACTGACATACACAACAGGAGATGCAACAGCTACACTTCCAGTAGCAGGAACAGGTCTTGCTTCACTTGGAGTTGCTCTGGCTACTGTATTGAGAAAGCGTAAATAATTTCAATAAAATCTTAACGAAGACCTTTACTACAAAAATGTGGTGAAGGTTTTCTTCATTTTCTTCAGATTCTGTAATTCCTCAAGATTAGAAATTTCCTTCAGATTCAAATTCGTTTTATTGATATGATTTTAAACTATTATAAATAAAAAGTGGAAAGAAGGTATTACATGATGTGAAAGACAGGAGACGTAGCCAAGCAGTTGAGAATATCAGAGAATACAGTGAGAGACTATGTCGATCGAGGCTGGCTCGCCTGCACGATTACTCCTACAGGCAGACGTCTTTTCGATGAAGAGGACATTGAAGTATTCAAGAAGAACTATTACAGAAAGAAGACAGGAGAAAATGAGCAATGAGATATAAAAGAGTCATCCTTTTTTGCGTTTCCCAAAAGAATATGCTATACTAACAAGATATCAGCGACATACTATGGAATAAACAAATTTAGAAAGAGGATATTATGGAAGAAATTATTTTTAGAAGACCGGCACTGGAAGATCAGGAGCTGATCCGTTCTTATTTTGACAAGGCACCAAGTAGAAGCTGTGAGAGTAGATGTGTTTTTGTGGGCTCGCCACTATGATGTGACATTTGCGGTCATAGAGGATACACTGGTGTTCCGTGACGGAGGGGACGATCCGGGCTTTGCTTATCCCGCAGGGGAAGAGTCTTGTGTGAAAAGAGCGCTGGAATTTTTGATGAAGTATAGTGAAGAACAGGGGTATCCGTTTAAGCTGTACAACGTGACAGCGGAGAATTTCGCACAGATAGAAGCGTGGTTTCCGGGTGAGTTTGAATTAGAATATGACAGAGACCAGGCAGATTATGTGTATGAGTCTGAAAAACTGGCGACTCTGGCAGGAAAGAAGCTGCACGGAAAGAGGAATCATATTAACAAATTTCAGAAGCTTTATCCAAACTGGAGCTATGAACCATTGAATGATGAAAATATGGAAGAGTGCTTCCAGATGGCGTTGAAGTGGAGAAACCAGAACGGATGTGAGGAAGATCCGGGCAAAAATGCGGAGATGTGTGTTGCATTAAATGCACTGAGACTTTATAAAGAACTGGATCAGCGAGGCGGAGTGCTTCGTGTGGATGGACAGGTTGTTGCATTTACGATTGGAGAAGAGCTCTGCGAAGATACATTTGTCGTGCATATTGAAAAGGCGTTTGCTGATATTGACGGAGCATATCCGATGATCAATCAGCAGTTCGTACAGCATGAATGTACCGGGTATCAGTATGTGAACCGGGAGGATGATGCCGGTTCAGAAGGCTTGAGAAAAGCAAAATTATCATATCGTCCGGCATTTCTGGTAGAAAAAGGAATCCTGACGAGAAAGAACGCGTAGGTCAGTAAAAGAAAACGGGGTGGTATCATGATTTCAAAGAAAATGGAGCAAATGGTGGCGAACAGTTCAGCAATCCGGGCAATGTTCGAAGAAGGAAACAAAATGGCAGAAAAATACGGGGCGGAGAATGTCTATGATTTCAGCCTCGGAAATCCTAATGTGCCGGCGCCGAAGGCAGTGAAAGAAGCAATCGTTTCCATTCTGGAGTCAGAGGATCCTGTACGTCTGCACGGCTACACAAACAGCAATGCCGGGTATGCGGATGTAAGACAGGCAGTTGCGGATTCGCTTAACGCGCGTTTTGGCACGGGATTTTCAGAACACAATATTACGATGACTGTGGGAGCTGCAGGGGGATTGAATGTCATTTTAAAAGCGCTGTTGAATCCGGGAGATGAGGTGATTACATTTGCTCCGTATTTCGGAGAGTACAGAAGCTACGTCAGCAATTTTGACGGAGTGCTGGTAGAGATTTCCCCGGATACAGAGACATTTCAGCCAAGACTGAAAGAATTTGAGGAAAAAATCACGGAAAAGACAAAAGCTGTGATTGTGAATACACCGAACAATCCGACCGGAGTGATCTATTCTGAAGAGACCATACAAAGGATGGCAGCGATTCTGAATGCAAAACAGCAGGAATTTGGAACGGATATCTATCTGATCTCAGATGAGCCGTATCGTGAACTTGCCTATGACAAAACAGAAGTACCGTATCTGACAAAATATTACGACAATACGGTGGTCGGTTATTCATTCAGTAAATCATTGTCTCTTCCGGGAGAGCGGATCGGATATCTGGTAATTCCGGATGAGGCGGCGGACAGTGAAATGCTGATACGGGCAGCGAACGTGGCGACCCGGATTCTCGGATTCGTAAATGCACCGACACTGCAGCAGAAGCTTGTAAAATACTGCCTGGAAGAAAAAACGGACATTTCGTATTATGACAGGAATCGAGAGGTATTGTATCAGGGGCTTCGCAATCTGGGATTTTCGTGTATCAAGCCGGAAGGAGCGTTTTATCTGTTCATGAAGTCTCCGGTTGCAGATGAAAAGCAGTTCTGTGAAGCAGCGAAGAAGTATCATATTCTGATTGTTCCGGGAAGCTCATTTGCCTGCCCGGGATATGTCAGACTGGCATATTGTGTATCTTATGAGACGATCATAAATTCTCTGCCGGAATTTGCAAAGCTGGCAGCAGAGTACAAGGAGGGTAAGGATGAATCAGGCAATTTTAGATAAGATTCGAAAAGTAGAGCCGTATGTGCCCGGAGAACAGCCGAAAGAGCGGGTGATCAAGCTCAATACCAATGAGAATCCGTATCCGCCGGCGCCGGGAGTTGCGAAGGTATTAAAAGAGATGGATGCGGACAGTCTTCGCCTGTATCCGGATCCGGCAGCAGATATCCTGGTGGAAGAATTGTCCAGGTTTTATCGTGTCGGGAAGGAGCAGATTTTTGTAGGCGTTGGCTCAGATGATGTGCTTTCGATGTGCTTTCTGACCTTTTTTAACTCGGACAAACCGATTCTGTTTCCGGATATTACTTATTCTTTTTATAAAGTATGGGCGCAGTTATACAGAATCCCGTATCGCTGCCCGAAGCTGGATGAGCAGTTTTGTCTGGTAAAAGAAGATTACTATGCAGAGAACGGAGGGATTATTTTCCCGAATCCGAATGCACCGACAGCGATTTATGAGGATCTGGATTTCATCGAGGATATTTTGCGTCACAATCCGGACTCTGTAGTGATCGTGGACGAGGCTTACATTGATTTTGCAGGAAAATCTGCGCTGGAGCTGATTGACCGCTATGAGAATCTTTTGGTTGTGCAGACGTTTTCAAAGTCCAGATCCATGGCAGGGATGCGGATCGGATTTGCAATCGGAAATCCGGAGCTGATCGGATATCTAAACGATGCCAAATATTCATTCAACTCCTACACAATGAATCAGGCGGCTCTGCTCTGCGGAGCGCAGAGTGTGAAGGAGGAAACGTATTTTCACGAATGTGTAGACCGGATCGTAGAGACAAGAGAATGGGCAAAACAAGAGCTTGCAGAGCTTGGATTTACATATACAGATTCCAGAGCGAACTTTCTGTTTGTCACACATCCGGAATTTGAGGCATCTGAACTGTTTGAGGCCCTAAAACGGGAGAAAATCTATGTGAGATACTGGAACAGCGAGAGAATCCGTCAGTATTTGAGAATTACAGTAGGCACCAGACAAGAAATGGAGAGTCTGCTGGAATTTTTGAAAAAATATAGTAAGGAAAGAGGAAAAGGTAAAAAAGAATGTTAAAACAGATTTTACAGGGAATGGTAGTTGGAATTGCAAATATCATTCCGGGTGTCAGTGGTGGAACAATGATGGTGGCAATGGGATTATATGATCATCTGATCCATGCAATCACACATTTAAAAAGTGAATTCAAAAAAAGTATGAAACTTCTGATTCCGATCTTTTTAGGAGCCGGAATCGCCATTGTTGTGTTGTCCCGTCTTTTTGAATATTTACTGGAGGTGTATCCGATTCCGACCAATTTTGCGTTTTGCGGTTTGATCGCCGGAAGCCTTCCGTTTATTTTTAAGAAAGTCAAAGGACATTCTGTGACAGTCGGAAAGATCATTCCGTTTTTGATCTTCTTTGGAATCGTGATCACAATGGCACTTTTAGGAGAGACAAATGGTGCTGCCGCGGATGTGAGCTTTGGGGTTGTCAATGTGATCAAATTATTCCTGGTAGGTGTTGTTGCGGCTGCGACAATGGTAGTGCCGGGGGTGAGCGGATCGATGATGCTGATGCTGCTCGGATATTATGATACGATTTTGAAAACGATCAATCAGTTTATCGATGCACTGATCGCATTTGATGTCCAGAAGATCCTGGCGCAGTGTGGAATTCTGATTCCGTTTGGAATCGGCGTTGTGATCGGAATCTTTCTGATTGCAAAGCTGATCGAGTTTATCTTTATGAAAGCGGAAATCCATGCATATTATGCGATCATCGGTCTGATTCTGGCATCTCCGATCGCAATTTTGTTAAAAGTAGACTGGAGCGGACTCTCTGTATTGACGATAGTAGTCGGAATCGTGACATTTTGTCTCGGATGGTTTACAGCAAGTAAGCTTGGCGGAGAATAAAAATTAAAAAAGAAAAGGAAGAATGCGCAATTTATTTTGGCATCCTTCCCTTTTTTGTATCCTGATCTTGTAGAAATTCGGTGTATTCGAAAAGCTGTTGTCTGGAATCCGAAGACAGATTCAGATACGCACAGAGCAGACGGTATTCGGAAGAATCCGGCGGAACAGAAATACCGTTGGTTTCAGAGCCTGTGAGCAGATAATCAACCGATACGTGAAAATAGTCTGCAATCTGAAGCAAACGTTCGTAGTCCGGCTGCTTTCCTTTTGTCTCATATCCCGCGATTGTGGAGCGGGTAAGTTTTAGGTGAGAAGCCAGCTGGTTCTGGGTGACATGATTTTGTTCTCTTAATTCTTTTAATGTAGATGAAAACTTCATATGTACCTCCTGAATAATGTGTATTTTAACAGTTTGCTTCCATTTATTGACAAAAAGTGACAAATATCAACAAAATGAATAAAAAAGTGACGAAAAGACACTGTCTGGCAGAACGGGGAAACACATTGACACCTCCATGGAAAATCCGTATAATGAAATTGAAGAAAAGAAAGGATGACAGAAAGTATGTTTGCAAAAAATGATGAAGAAAAAAGAAATCGTCTTTGGAAGACTGCGATATCAGTATCCACACTGGTTATTATTCTGATCGCAGTATTCTTTGTGATAAAATTATTTACATCGAATCCTCTGGAAGGAACGTGGGTACGGGAGGACAGTGATCTGATGCTGACGATCTCGGGAGAGGATCAGGCGGGTGTGCAGTGGCCGGAGGAGTTTGAATCAGCAGATGTAAGAGTTTCGGTAGAGTGCAGCGTAGATACAGATATGAAAGTGATCACTCTGCATACAGATGCTGCCGAATTGCAGAAAGCAGCAGAGGAGTCCGGTGTAGATACAGCCAAACTGGATACTGCACTGCAGAAGCTGGACGGTACGTATGAATATAATCTGGAGCAGAAAGAACTGACATTGACTGAACGGGAATATGGCAGCCAGATGACATTTACAAAAAAATAAGGAACAGACAAAGACGGTGGATGCGGGGATTTAAAAAAAATTTCTCATCCGCCGTAAATTTAACATTATTTTTGGGAGAACAGGAGGAAAAAATGGAGATGTTGAGAAATCGAACAAAAGAAATACGGATTGGAAATGTATGGATCGGAGGAAGTCATCCGGTAGCGATCCAGTCTATGACAAATACAAAGACAGAGGATGTGGCGGCGACAGTGGAGCAGATTCTCGCTCTGGAGGCAGCGGGATGTGAGATTATCCGCTGCGCAGTGCCTACGATGGAAGCTGCGCTTGCGTTGAAAGAGATCAAAAAGCAGATTCATATTCCACTCGTTGCAGATATTCATTTTGATTACCGGCTTGCCATTGCTGCCATTGAAAACGGGGCGGATAAGATCCGTATCAATCCGGGCAACATCGGTTCCAAAGAGCGTGTGCAGGCAGTAGTCGAGAAGGCGAAAGAGTACAATGTGCCGATCCGAGTGGGCGTCAACAGTGGTTCTCTGGAGAAAAATCTGCTGGAAAAATACGGTGGTGTGACGGCTGAGGGAATCGTGGAGAGTGCGTTGGATAAAGTACGCATGATCGAGGAAATGGGGTATGACAATCTGGTGGTCAGCATCAAATCTTCAGATGTTCTGATGTGCGTCAGAGCTCATGAACTGATTGCAGAAAAATGCCAGTATCCTTTGCATGTTGGAATTACAGAGTCCGGAACGGTTTACTCTGGAAATATCAAGTCTTCCGTAGGACTTGGGATCATTCTGCATGAGGGGATCGGAAATACCATCCGGGTCTCTCTGACCGGAGATCCGACAGAAGAAATCCGTACCGCAAAGCTGATCTTAAAAACACTGGGAATGCGAAAAGGCGGGATAGAAGTAGTTTCCTGCCCGACCTGCGGACGTACCAGGATCGATCTGATCGCTCTTGCAAATCAGGTAGAAAAGATGGTGCAGGACATTGATCTGGATATCAAAGTGGCAGTGATGGGATGTGTGGTCAATGGCCCCGGAGAAGCAAAAGAAGCGGATATCGGAATCGCAGGCGGTATCGGAGAAGGGCTTCTCATCAAAAAAGGTGAGATCGTAAGAAAAGTAAAAGAAGAGGAATTGTTAGAAACACTGCGTCAGGAGTTATTAAATTGGAACAGGTAAAGAACGAAAAGACATTTTTTGAGGTTTTCCCGACCTTGCGGGCAGATGGAGAATTGAAAATGTTGTTTCAGGATGTGGAAGTGAAAAAGATCACGACCAATTCTACACGAGAATTTTTGCATATTCATATGGTCAGTCATCATCTGATCCCGAAAAAGGTGATCTGGAAAATGGAGCAGAGTATCAAGGAGCAGCTGTTTGGAACGGCATCGGTGGCAATCCAGATCGAAGAGTTTTATGTGTTATCGGAGCTGTATACATTGGAGACGCTGCTTGCAGAATACAAGGAGAGTCTTGTTCTGGAACTGGAAAAGAAAAGTGTACTGGCAGCCAGTATGTTTGAACAGGCAGAGCTGCATTTCGAAGGGGAAAAAATCGTATGTGTAGAGCTTTTAGACAGCATTGTTTCGGAAGGAAAGAAAGAATATATCGTGACGCTTCTGAAAGAGGTACTGAACCGCAGATTTGGGATGCAGGCGGAAATCCGTGTACTTTACCGGGAGCAGGAGGAAAATCAGAGCCGGGAATATGATGAGCAGCGCATCCAGCAGGAAATCAATGCGATCTTTGAGAGAAGAGCAAGACAAAAGGGAGAGATTTTGCAGAAGCCGATTTCAGAGAAGCAGACGGACTCTGCAAAAGAGAAGAAAACAGCAGATTCCGGCAAGAAGGAGAGTGCAAAATCCGGATTCAAAAAAGGAGAATTCAGAAAGAAAGAGTTCCAGCGTCCGCTTAAGCAGGGGGATGATCCGTCTCTTGTTTATGGTAAGAATTTTGAAGATGAACCTCTGACTCTGGATCAGGTTGTCACAGAGATGGGTGAGATCACTATTCATGGTAAGATCATCAGCTTTGATACAAGAGAGATCCGCAACGAGAAAACGATTCTGATGTTTTCTGTGACAGATTTTACAGACACGATTACAGTTAAGATGTTTGTAAGGAACGATCAGCTGGCGGAGCTTTTGGGAGATATTAAAAAAGGGGCCTTTGTGAAGATCAAAGGGGTGACGACCATTGACAAATTCGATGGGGAGCTGACCATAGGTTCTGTTACCGGAATTAAGAAGATTGGAGACTTTACTGTTTCGAGAGAAGATTTAAGCCCGGTCAAACGGGTGGAGCTTCATTGTCATACAAAAATGAGTGATATGGACGGTGTGTCCGAGGTGAAGAGCATCGTAAAAAGAGCTCATGACTGGGGGCATCCGGCGATCGCGATTACTGATCACGGAGTTGCCCAGTCGTTCCCGGATGCCAATCATTATATCGAGACGCTGGATAAGGATGATCCGTTTAAAGTGATCTACGGAGTGGAAGGATATGTGGTTGATGATCTGACAGAGATCGCGGTCAATGCCGGGGAGCAGACACTGGATGACACATATATTGTGTTTGATATCGAGACGACAGGTTTTTCTGCAATCAAGGATAAGATCATAGAGATCGGGGCAGTGAAGGTAAAAGATGGTGCTATCGTAGAAAAATTCAGTACATTTGTCAATCCAAAACGTCCGATTCCGTTTGAAATCACACAGCTGACCAGTATCACGGATGAGATGGTGTTAGATGCACCGGATATTGAGACTGTGTTGCCTGAGTTTCTGGAATTTGTGGGAGATGGTGTTCTTGTGGCGCACAATGCCGGGTTTGATGTGGGCTTTATCGAGCAGAATTGCAGATATCAGGAGATCGAACCGGATTTTGTCTCAGTAGATACGGTGGCGCTTGCGAGAGTGCTGCTGCCGACCTTATCAAAATACAAGCTGAATATCGTGGCAAAGGCACTGGGAATCTCTCTGGAAAATCATCACCGTGCGGTGGATGATGCAGGGGCAACGGCGGAAATTTTCGTGAAGTTTGTAGAGATGCTCAAAGACAGGAATATCACAACGCTCAAAGAGATGAACCGGTTTGGGGATATGAATGTGAATGCCATCCGGAAGCTGCCAACACACCATATCATCATTCTGGTAAAAAACGATATCGGAAGATTCAATCTGTACCAGCTGATCTCAGCTTCGCATCTGACATATTTTGCGAGAAGACCGAGGATTCCGAAAAGTCTTTTGAATCAGCACAGAGAGGGTCTGATCATAGGAAGTGCCTGTGAGGCCGGTGAGTTGTATCAGGCGATCCTGAACCAGAAATCTCCGCAGGCTGTTGCAAGGCTGGCAGAATTTTATGATTATTATGAAATCCAGCCTCTTGGAAACAACCAGTTTATGATCGACAGTGACCGGTATGGAGATATCAATTCCAAAGAGGATTTGCAAAATATCAACCGGGAGATCGTCAGTCTTGGGGAAAAATTCAAAAAGCCTGTCGTGGCGACCTGTGA